>Ga0164315_10002141_pt1 | contig 15062 bp, 19 predicted proteins | sample GuaBasSedimGuay6_FD_113737 | JGI IMG/M metagenome (GOLD analysis project Ga0164315, IMG submission 113737) | Subseafloor sediment microbial communities from Guaymas Basin, Gulf of California, Mexico - Guay6, Core 4569-2, 0-3 cm | ecosystem: Environmental > Aquatic > Marine > Hydrothermal vents... | reverse complement strand
ATTACCTTAAAGAATATCAGCAGGAGGAAGGCAATTACAATATAATAGGCGTTGTTTCCGATGATTCCTTCAATCAGTGTGCCGTTAAAGAGTGCTGTCGAGTTGCCTGTCAGCAAGGAGCGCAGGGTGGTATATCCTTCCCCGAAGAGGTGGGGCATCAGGAAGATCAGCACCGAGAGTAGCAGTCCCCCCGTCAGCGTCCGCACCAGGCCGTGCTTGATGCGTCCCATGGTGTGCTCCACCAGGTTGTTCATCCGGGTAAAGTAAAGCGAAATAAGCCCGGTAAAGATTCCCAGCAGGATATAAAAGGGGAGGTTGTGCATGGCAAAGGGTTCGCTGATGGTAAAGGCGAAAACCACCTGTTCGCCAAGCAGGAAGTAAGAGACAATGGCCGCGGTGACCGAAGAGAGCAGCAGCGGCACCATGGACCAGGCAGTCAGGTCCAGCATCAGTACCTCGAAGCAGAAGATCAATGCTGCAATGGGTGCTTTGAAGATTCCGGCAATGGCACCGGCAGCTCCACATCCTACTAGTAGCACCACCGACTTATAGTTGAGCCGGAGCATATGCCCGATGTTGGAGCCAATGGACGAGCCGGTAAGTACAATGGGAGCCTCAAGCCCTACTGATCCACCCAATCCTACAGTAAGGGAACTGGCCAGCATGGAGCTCCAGGTGTTATGGGCTTTCAAATGCCCTTTCCGTTTGGAGATAGCAAAGAGGATCTTGCTGATGCCATGCCCGATATCCTGTTTCAGCAGGTACTTCACAAAGAGCATGGTGAGCATGATTCCTCCCAGGGGCAGGAGGTAAGTCATCTCGGAGGAGTGGTCACCCAGCAGCCACGATTTCGACTTATGCTCTACAAAGTGGGTAAGGTTTTTTAGTAGGGTAGCAGCCACACCCGATAAAAGGCCAATGATCACACTTAGCGCCAGCATCAGCTGCCGGTGCCTGATATGTCCAATCAGTGCACGTATTCGCACGGGTATCGTGTGCCCTTTACTCATTATTTTATTACGAGAACTGTTTTATACCAGAACGGATTTTATAGCTTATGCGGCTTGGCTTTCATAAATCGAACCGTCTTTAACATCCAGTCCGGGAGGGGTTTGGTAACATCCCTTCGTTTCCAGAGGTTGAGGTACCATCCAAAACGTTTGGTGATGGGGATCTTGTGGGTTTCCACAAACTCGATCAGGGTGCCATCGGGATCTTCCACATAGGCAAAATGGCCGGCAGCCTCGCCCATATCAAAGGGCTTGCCGCTGGGGTGGATATCCGAATCCACGGTGAAGGGGAATCCTTTTGCTGTGCACTCTTCTTTCAATGCTTTCATATTGAGGATATCAAAGCAGATGTGGATAAAGCCCAGGTCTCCCCAGATCCGGTCTTTGAAGATCTTCTCAGGAGCGCGATCCAGTGCCTGAACCAGCTCAATTTCGGTGGGACCGAACAACCTTGAAAAGGGTCCTATGCGCTTTTCACTGTGCTGCAGCAGAATTCTTCTGAATTTGCCCGCTCCGCCCGGAACACCAAGGAGGTCGTCGAAGGTGCCCTCCTTATCGTAGACCACCACATCGTAACCCATGATATCGCTGTAGAGCACCATGGCTTTTTCGGGCTGAGTGGTTCCGATGGTCACACCGTAGGATCCGCCTGTGGGCTTCTTTTTATTCATAAAGGTGTTGTACTCCTCCACCACCTGCCAGATGTTATTATAGGGGTCCTTCACAAAGAAGGTTTCTCTTCCGGTGGGGTCCTTGACCACCCCGCCGTTGAGCAGGTTGGCATCCTTGAGGTGCTCATAGGCCAATTGCACATTATTCGATTTGATTTTCCCGGCTATGATGCCCAGGTCGCCCAGCTGTAGCTCGAAGGTGGGGGCCAGGGGGGTACGCTGGGTGTGCTGCCAGATTTCGAATCCGCCTCCACCCATTATATTCATGGCCAGACAGGCGTGCCGCTCCCAGGGTAAGCCATCGGTATGGGGCAGCATATACTCCGCAGTCGCCTTATCTTCAAACATCCGTATATCCATTCCAAAGTTGGGGATATACCATTTCCACGCTTCACCAAAATTGCTAACACCAATGCCTATTTGCTGAATACCGGATATATATTTTCTATCTAATTCTGTCGTTTTTTTCATCTAATTTGCAAAGATAGGGGATTTAATGGGTTTTATGAGAAAAAACTATCTTTGAGCCGCAACAAAGGTCCAAATTTTTATGGCTAAATCGAAAGTAAGCGGCGCGGCACAGGGCGTTCACAAGCGGAACTGGTTTTACTACATGATTTACCCCTATGTGAAGTTATTCTTCTTTAAGTTTTATGGTAAAGTGGAGTACCATGGACGGGAGAACATTCCCCGCAATGAACCAGTCATTTTTGCCCCCAATCACCAGATGGCACTTATGGACGCACTGATTTTGCTATATTCGGCGCCCCAGGACATTGTTTTCCTGGCCCGGGCCGATATCTTCAACAACAGGGTCCTGGCTTTCTTTCTGAACAGCATGAAAATGCTACCTGTGTTTCGGCAGCGCGACGGGGCTTCGGAGTTGGGAAAAAATGTGGACATTTTTGATATCTCGGTGGATGTGCTGCACAACCGGCACTACATGTGTATCATGCCCGAAGGGAATCATGGTCACCAGCGCAGGCTCCGAACCATTGTGAAGGGGATTTTCAGGATCGCCTTCAAGGCTCAGGAAGAGTACGGGAACAAACCTTTTGTGAAGATCCTGCCCGTTGGATTAGACGTGGGTCATTATATAAAGCAGAACCAACCCCTCCTGATCCAGTACGGTAAACCCATCGAGTTGTCCGAATACTGGGACCAGTTTGAGGAGAACAATGCCCGGGGCATTAATGCGCTAAAAGCCCGGTTGCGGGAGGAGATGCTGCCGCTGATGATTAATATCGATAGTGATGAGTTCTATGAAACCATCATGGAGCTGAAGGCGATATTCAATGCGAACATGCGGGAGATCATGGGAATTACGGGCAAAAAATTGATTGATAAATTTACGGCCGATAAGGAGTTGATTTCCAGGATAGATATGCTTATTGAAAAGGACCCGGAACCCGTGCGGGAGCTGGCAGTGAAGGTGGACAGATATGTATCCGGTGTGAAGGAGCAGGGAATCCGCGATTGGGTGGTTCGCCGCCGTGGCTATTCCATGGGGCATAGCCTGTGGAGGTATCTCTCCCTGATCCTAAGCTTCCCCTTTTTCCTGGCTGGATTTATTCCCAATGCAATTCCCTATCTGCTGCCTGCATACCTTGTGCGTAATGTAAAGGACCTGCAGTTCCATAGTTCACTGAAGTCCGGTCTGGGCTTTCTGTTTCTTTTCCCGGTGTTCTATGTGTTGGAGACCCTGGCATTTGGATTGATTTCCGGATTTCCCTGGTGGGCCTGGATCGCCTTCCTGTTGGTACTGCTACCCATGGGAAAAGTGGCACTGGTCTGGTACCTGCGCTTGAAAAAGACTCTACGAGGAGCCTGGTTCAGGCGCCAGATACGTCGCCGTAAGCCAGAAGCAGTGCAACTGGTAGAGTTGAGGAAAGAGATTATCGGGGAGACCAGCACCCTGCTCAGTTAATTTTAGTCCCTGGCCTTGTGCCAGCTTGCCAGGAAGGTAAGGGGCGACATAACCGGTAGTTCAGCATGCCTGAAGTCTTTAATGTTCCTTGTAATGAGGACACTGATGTGAGAATTTGAGGCTGCACAATGGTATTGAATGGCATCTTCAAAATCTTTGAATGGCGATTTCAGTGCCTTTTTAATCATCTTACCATCCACCTCCTGTATCTCCACCATGCTGTCAAGCAAATCCAATTTGTCCATTACTTTCTGATGGGAGGAGAATTTCCTTAGTATATAATAAAGATTGCTAATGGAGAGCGAAGAAACACATGCGCCAATAAGCTCCTGATCGATTAATGTAAACAATGGTGCAGCTTCAATTCCAAATGGGTGCCTCCCGGTGATCAGATCAAGCAAAATATCTGTATCAATAAAGACCCGGGTCATTCGTCAAGATACTTTGTGCGTAACTGATCACTTAATTCCTTTTTGTAATTCAGCTCCTTCGGGACTTTAATGGAACCAAGCAGGGATTTCACCCGGGGGGTCAACTCTGGTTCTGTCTCTTTCTGGCCGCTGGTCAGAAACTTTAAATAGTCCTCAACCAGGTCAGAAAGGCTTCTCCCCTTGCTGCGGGCATATGCTTTGGCTCTGGCCGAGATCTCCCTGTCCATGTTTAATGTGAGTTTCGCATCCATATCACGTAACTTTTATTTTATAAAGTTACGTAAAATTATTTAGTTTTCAGGCTGGATATATCTCCCGGGGTATATGGTATATGTGTCAAGTGTCCTGTAGATCGTCCAGTAGCCGGCGCTCTTTTTTGGTGGGACGACCGGCGCCCCGGTCACGCTTTATGAAAAAGTCATCCTGCATGTCCAGTTTCTGGAGTTCTTCCTGTGAGGTAATGTTGTCCACATACTGATCTACGATTTTGGCACCCACCCGCTTCTCAATGGGATCCTTGACCCGGTAGGAATAGACCACCGGCATCTTCTTTACCTTGATCACATCACCTATGGTAACAGTGCGGGATGGTTTGGCAGGTATATCATCCACAGTGATCTTTCCCTTCTTACAAGCCTCAGTGGCAAGGGTCCGGGTTTTATAGAGCCGCACCGCCCAGAGGTATTTATCAATTCTTACGGTTTTTGCCATTTATAAAGGGTTCTGTTTTTCTCTCCGGTTTTTTCCAGAAGTCCTGATTCTACTCCTTTTATCAGATCCCTGCTAGCTGTTGCCGGGGATATATTTTTAAAAATCTTCATATAATCTTTTCTTGAGAAGGCTTGAGAGCCGAGCGAGTTGAAATATTCCAGACGTTCTTCTGCTCCAAGAGGGTGGCGGTTGGTAGCCAGAAAACCTTCCAGTGAGTCGTTAATGACCTGTAGCATGAAATGGATAAATGCTGTAGAGTTCCCTTGTTGGTCACTGATGGCGAGTGCTTTGTAATATGAATCCTGATTCTGTCGGATCAATGTTTCAAAGGGTAAAAATTCAAAAACCGGGTATTCAGCCAGCATCAGGACGGTTTGCCACAACCTTCCCATCCGGCCATTTCCGTCTTCAAAGGGATGTATAAACTCAAGTTCGTAGTGAAAGACACAACTTTTAATAAGGGCATGATCACCGCTAAGCTTAAGGTATTTAAACAGCTCATTCATCAGAGTAGCCACATTGCTGGCAGGTGGGGCAATATGGGCCATCCTTGAACCATGCATAATCCCGGCACTTATAGATCTGTACCTTCCCGGGATCTGAACCAGTCCGCTCATCATTCTTTTATGAGCAGCCAGGAAATCCTGTTGCGAAGTGGATCTATAAGTTTTCAGGGCTTCATAAACATCAGTTGCATTTTGAACCTCCCTGATCTCTTTTTGGGACCCTGCAACTCTTTTGCTGTCTATCAGGGCGCTTACCTGCTCCCTGGTCAGGCTGTTGCCCTCAATCTGAAGCGTGGCATGGATGGTCCTTATCCTGTTCTGCTTCCGGAGTCCGGGAAGGGGCTTTCCAGGGTAATAAGCCTTCACTTCACCCAGTTTTTCTGAAATGGAGGATATCTTCTGAAGGATGTCAGGGGTGATCTCGTAGGGCGGTTTCATGATACTATCATTTGATACTATCAAATATATAAGAATTTAAGCAAAAAACATCTAATTGACCGGTACGCGGTTGACCATCCGGTGGTAGAGGGGCTTGCAGTATTTATGGATCCAGACCATGATTAGCTCGGTGCTCCCGATGAGTACATCCTTGCGGTTTCGTTTCATGGCCTTGATCATTTTTCGGGCACAGGCGGCTGGAGTGATTCCCTTGTCCAGACCCGGATCCATCTTTCCATGCTCCTTGCCGTCCTTCAGAAGGGCATGGTAGGAGATGTTGGTGCGTACCCGGCCAGGACTGAATAGGGTGACCCGGATACCTTTCTTATTGTTTTCGGCCCAGAGGCTCTTGTAAAAACCAAAGAGGGCGTGTTTGGCGGCGGCATAGGCACTTCTTAGTGGCCAGCCAAATTTTCCTGAGATGGAACTGGTGACCCCGATATGGCCATAGCCATTCTCAATCATGGCGGGAAGGAGGATTTTGGCAAGGATTACGCCACTGAAATAGTCAATCTCCATGACTGTGCGGTCCATTTCGATGGAAGTTTCGATGGCCTCGGCCCGGGTGGAGATGCCGCCGTTGTTCATTAATACATCCACGCGACCATATTCTGCCAGCACCTTTTCAGCGGTGGACTTTACCTCATCGGGATCCCCCAGGTTAAAGACCACTGTGTGGACATCCGTGGAGACAGACTCCAATTCCTTCCGTACCCCTTCCAGCTCTTCGGCCTCATGCGAGGAAATTAGCACCCGGGCTCCTTCTTGCGCAAACAGTTTGGCCAGCTCAGCTCCGATTCCGGACGAGGCTCCGGTGATCCATACGGTCTTTCCGCTATAATTCATCTTATTCTGAAATTTCCTGTAAAAGTAACTGATATAAAACAATTGAATACATCCATTGTTGAGAGCCATTTGAATCTTCACTTTTATTGTTATAACTTTGTTATAATTAATTGAGACCGTCAAATGGAAATAGCTCTTATAAACATAGGCAATTCAAAGGGAATTATTTTAAGTAAAACCATCCTCGAAAAATATGGCTTCGTGGAGAAAATTGAACTAGTTATGAAACAAGATCACCTGGAACTCTTACCGCTTAAGCCTCCCAGACAGGGTTGGGATAAGGCCTTTAAGGAGATGCACGAAAGGGGTGAGGACCGCTTGTTGGATGATGATGTCCTTGATGATGATCTATGGGAAGAATGGAAATAAACCAGTATGATATCATCCTGGTGGACCTTCAGCTTTCTGAAGAACTAGGAGGAGCCGGAGCAGAAATAAGAAAGGCCAGGCCCTGTGTGGTCATTTCACCCGATGAGATGAACCGATACCTGAGAACCTTAGTCGTAGCTCCAATGACCAAACGTTCAAGGCTTATGCCAACAAGAGTCAGGGTGAGGCATAACAAACAAACTGGCTGGATCGTTGTAGATCAGATAAGAACTGTTGACCGGAGTCGTGTAGGCAGAAAACTAGATCGCTTAACCCATCCCGAGATCAGAAAACTCAAACAGGTAATCCGTGAAACCTATGTGGATTAAGGGTGGACATTAACCGGCTGCGCCGTTAGTCACTTCCAGCTTAAAGCCCATGCGGTGCACATTGACGATGGAGACATTTTTGTCCTCGGACAGCTTCTTTCGAAGACGGGCAATATAGACATCCATACTTCGCCCCATAAAGTAGTCGTTTTCGCCCCAAACATCGGTCAGCACCTTTTCGCGCTTCACCACGTTGTTCACATTGATGGCCAGCATCCTCAACACGTCAGCTTCCTTTTTGGTCAGGGGCACCGTATCGGTAGGGGTGCAGAGCACGCGATTGGGATAATCGAAGGTAAAGTCACCAAAGCGAAGTGTTTCGGGCATCTCCTGGTTCACCAGTTTTGGCTTGGCCCTTCGGAGCAGGGCATAGATCCGGAGTGAAAGTTCGGTGATTGTAAAGGGTTTGACTATATAATCATCCCCTCCCGAACAATAGGCATGTATTTTTTCTTTGTCGTCGTCTTTGGCCGACATAAACATAATGGGGGTCATGTAATCGGTCTCCCGAATGGTTTTGGCCAGATCAAGACCACTGATACCGGTGAGCACCACATCCAGCAAAACCAGATCGTATTTGGCAGCCTGGAAAAGCTGAAGCGCCCGATCGCCCCGGTGCTCCACATCAACGTTGTAATTCTTTAATTCGAGCGAGTCCTTGAGCATGGAGCCCAGTTCAAGATCATTCTCGATTAATAATATAGTGGGATTCTGGTTGGACATGCCTTCTTATAAAATCTATCTGTTTCCAATCTAAATAACACCCTCTTTAACATTTTGTTCACTTTTAATCTGCTCACTTATACATAATAGATAATTAATAAATATTCTTACTTTTGCAGCCATACAAAAACCACTTAATCCATCGACCGGGATGTCATCCAATACACCCATTAAATTCTTTACTGCCAGGGCATCCACTTACCTGGCCGAAAAGATCGCTAAAAGTTTCGGAACCGAACTGGGCCGGACCAGTGTTTTTCAGTTCAGCGACGGGGAGTTTCAGCCCGCTTATGATGAAAGTGTCAGGGGATGCACAGTCTTTATTATTCAATCTACCTTTCCTCCGGGCGATAACCTGATGGAGCTCTTGATGATGATCGATGCGGCTAAACGTGCTTCAGCCGACAAGGTGGTGGCAGTGATTCCCTATTTTGGCTTTGCGCGTCAGGATCGCAAGGATAGACCCCGTGCAGCCATCGGCGCCAAACTGGTAGCCAACCTGCTAACGGCAGCCGGGGTGGACCGGATTATGACCATGGATTTGCATGCCGACCAGCTGCAGGGTTTCTTCGATGTACCGGTGGACCACCTTTATGCTTCGGCACTTTTTGTGCCCTATGTAAAATCGCTTAAGCTGGATAATCTGGCCATTGCTGCTCCCGATATGGGAGGAACCAAGCGGGCCAATGCCTACTCCAGGTTTTTAAATGCCAGCATGGTAATTTGTTACAAGTTGCGTAAGAGACCCAATGTGGTGGAGGAAATTAAGGCCATTGGCGATATGGAAGGAAAGAATATCGTGATCGTGGACGATATGGTCGACACGGCCGGAACCATTGCCTTTGCTGCCGGAATGATGAAGAGCGAAGGCGCCCTGAGTGTCAGAGTCGTGGCTACCCACCCGGTACTTTCGGGACCTGCCTATGAGCGGATTGATCAGGCACCAATCGACGAGCTAATTGTAACCGATACCATTCCCCTGAGGGGGCACAGCGACAAGATCAAGGTGATTTCAGTTGCCGAACATTTTGCCGAAGTCATCGACAAGGTCTACAATTTCAAATCCATTAGCGATACATATATAAGATAAATCATTATCTTTGCAGCCGTTTTAAACTTTCCCACCGTGTGATGGGGAATTAATTTTCATAACTTAATTCTGAGTAGCACAAAAATGAAGACAATTGCAATTAGCGCAGAGAAGCGCACCGAACTGGGTAAAAAATTTACCCGCGATTTAAGAAAAGCAGACCATGTACCCTGTGTCATGTATGGTGGAGCAGAAGTAATTCACTTTCATGCCCACGAAAACGATTTCAGGCACATTGTCTATACTCCCAGCGCCTTTATTGTTGAGGTAGAGCTCGACGGAAAAAAGCACAAGGCAGTCATGCAGGAGCTTCAGTTCCATCCGGTGACTGACAAATTGAACCATATCGACTTTGTTGAGGTATTCGATGATAAGCCGGTGACTGTAGAGGTTCCCATCAAGCTGGTGGGTGCAGCCATTGGCATGAAGGATGGTGGTAAGCCACGTCAGAGAAGGCGTGTTTTAAAGGTACGCGGACTGGTCCAGCACCTGCCCGATGAACTGGATATCGATATCACCGATGTAGCCATTGGAGATGTGATCAAGATTGGGGACCTTTCCTATGACAACCTGGAGATTCTCGATCCTTCCCGTTCCATGATCTTTGCCGTCGTATCCTCACGTATCTCTAAGGGTATGGAGATGGGTGAAGCTGAGGCTGAAGCCGAAGAGGCAGCAGCAGCAGCAGCAGAAGTAGCTGAAGCTGAAGAAGGTGGAGAAGCACCTGCTACTGAAGCGGAAGACTCCGATTCTGACGACTAAGCTACTTCTATGAAATACCTGGTAGCAGGATTAGGTAACATAGGAAACGAGTACGCACATACGCGTCATAACATAGGATTTGATATATTGGATGCCCTTGCCGGGGCGTCCAATATTTCGTTTAAGGACAAGCGTTACGGTATGGTGAGCGAGATGAAATACCGTGCACGCACCTACGTCCTGCTAAAACCTTCCACCTTTATGAACCTGAGCGGTAATGCAATTCGCTACTGGCTCAAAAAGGAAAAACTACCCATGGAGAACCTGCTGGTGGTGGTCGACGACCTTGCTCTTCCTTTTGGAACACTTCGCTTGAGGGCTAAGGGAGGAGATGCCGGTCACAATGGGCTGAATCATATTCAGACCATCATGGGAACCACCAACTATGCCCGTCTGCGTTTTGGGGTAGGCAATGATTTTTATTCCGGTCAGCAGGTGGACTATGTGCTTAGTGGCTGGACCGAAGAGCAGGAGAAGGCCCTGCCCGACAGAATCGAGATGGCGGGGGAGATTATTAAATCGTTCGGGGTGATTGGTTTGCAACGCACCATGAATGTGTATAACAACAAATAACTGTTATTGCTATAACCACTTAGCTTTTCTAACTTTCATATCGTTTTATAACAAGGCTACCGTATTTAACACTTCAATATTCCCCTCATGTTAAAAGATCTAATCCTCAAAAACCGCTCCTATCGCCGTTTTGATCAATCAGCCATTGTTCCAATGAGACTGCTTCGTTCTATGGTGGAGGCGGCCCGACTGTCAGCTTCTGCCCGAAACATGCAGCCTCTGAGGTATATGTTATTCAATGATTCATACTCCTGTGGGAAGATCTTTCCCACCCTGGCTTGGGCAGGTTATATGAAAGAGTGGCCAGGTCCGGAAGATGGCGAGAGGCCCTCTGCCTACATAGTTCAGCTGGGCGACCTGGAGCTGACCAACGACTGGTGGTGCGACGATGGTATTGCTGCGCAGAGCATGCTGCTCACCGCTGTGGAACAGGAATTTGGCGGATGCATCATCGGATCGGTGCAGCGGGAGAAGTTGCGAGACATTTTGAATATACCGGAGCGTTACAAGATCATCCAGGTTCTTGCCCTGGGAAAGCCTGCCGAAGAGGTGGTGATCGATGAGATTGCCAATGATGATATCAAATACTGGCGCGACGAGGAGGGGGTTCACCATGTACCCAAAAGAGGGATCGACGAGCTGATCATACGCTGATTCATACATTAAGTAGCAAAGGACATCCCTTTGCTGCTCTTTTAAGAATATAAGTAACAAAAGTATTACTTTATTAGTATAAAAGTAACAAAAGCATTACTTTTATACGATGTTCCTTCGCTGGGATGTTCTTTGTTTTGGAAATTCCAACTTCAAAGAATATGAAGGTTGCATACCTACTGAAGCTTTTGAAAAATGATGGTTGGCAACTTGTCAGAACAAGAGGTAGCCATAGACAATTTAAGCATCCCATAAAGAGAGGATTGGTAACTGTGCCGGGTAAACCAGCTGACGATATAAAGAAAGGAACCTTGGGAAGTATTCTTAGACAAGCTAATATAAAACTGACATAACATGTCAAAGGTAGTGGATTCGAGAAACAGTGTAATATTGGAAAAGACAGATGAAGGGTATTCTGCTTATTTACCCGATCTTCCAGGATGTATATCCACCGGAAGAACAATAGCTGAAATAAAAAGCAACATTAAGGACGCAATTGATTTTCATATTGAAGGAATGCGTATTGAGAATATGCCAATTCCTGGGAAATTTGATCGGGAATTTGACCTTTCTTTCAAGATGGATGTTGCGTCACTTTTTGAATGGTTTTCAGGTATTCTAACGAAATCAGGGGTGTCAAGACTTACTGGAATGAATCAAAGTTTGATAAGTCAGTATGTGTCGGGTAGTAAATCCCCAAGTGGTAAGCAAACGAAAAGAATTGAACGCGCCCTGCATAATCTGGGTCAAGAACTGTTGGAAATTGAGCTTTAGGACAAGCTAATTTGCTAACTTCGCATCTGATTTTGACCAAACTAAGCGTAAATATCAATAAGATTGCCACCCTCCGGAATGCCCGGGGAGGGAATGTTCCCGATGTACAGAAAGTGGCAATCGATTGTGAGCTCTTCGGGGCGCAGGGCATTACCGTTCATCCCCGACCTGATGAACGCCACATCCGCTACCGTGATGTGGAGCTTCTAAAGCCACTTGTCACTACCGAATTGAATATCGAAGGTTATCCATCGGAATCTTTTATCTCACTTGTGACCGATATTAAACCGCAGCAGGTGACCCTGGTACCCGATCCGCCAGGTGTACTAACCTCCTCGGCGGGATGGGATACTTTGGAACACAAGGATTTCCTGGTGGAGGTGATCAAGGAGTTTAAAAAGCACGGGATCCGGACCTCTATTTTTGTGGGGACTGAAGAGGAGATGATCGAGGGGGCAGCAAAGACTGCTTGCGACCGGGTGGAACTCTATACAGAGCCCTATGCTACACAATACCCGGATGACCGGGAAAGGGCTATTGAACCCTTTGTGAATGCAGCTGAAGTGGCCCGTGATCTGGGACTTGAACTGAATGCCGGGCACGACCTGGATCTTCAGAATCTGCGGTGGTTCAAACAGCAGATCCCCTGGATCAAGGAGGTCTCCATCGGTCATGCCCTTATCTCCGACGCCCTCTATTATGGCCTCCAGAACACCATCCAGATGTACCTTCGCCAGCTCCGGGATTAAATACAAGCATTGACTATGATAATAGCAGAGCAGAAAAGAAAAGAAAACATAGCCGAATACCTGCTGTACATGTACCAGGTAGAAGACATGATCAGAGCCAATAAACTGGATCTGGATAGTATTGAAGCCACCCTGATCTCCAGGTTTGAGGTATCCTACGAGGTGAAACGGGAAATGAGGGAGTGGTATAAAACACTGATCACCATGATGCATGATGAGCAAAAGGAAGTATCGGGACATCTCAGTATCCTGGAGACCACTGCAGAGCAGCTTAGCGAGATGCACGACCAGCTCTTGAAGCAGGGGATCGACAACTCTTACAAAGAAACTTACAGCAAAGCCAAGCCACATATTGAAGCGCTGCGAATGCGCTCAGGGCATAGCAAAGAGAGCGATGTACAGGTGGCCCTGAACGGACTTTATGGCTTGCTGATCCTGAAGTTAAAAAAGACCTTAATTACGGAAGAGACCACAGCTGCATTTGAAACTATCAGGGAGCTGGTGGCAGAGCTTTCCTCCAGGTATATGGAGGGAACAAATTAAACTTCGGACGGTTTATTACATCCATGGAACTTTTTTATAGAAAATATGGTGAAGCGGCCCCCCCGCTTGTGATTGTGCACGGCCTCTATGGCGCGTCCGATAACTGGGTGTCCATTGCACGGGACCTGGCCGATCGTTTTGAGGTATTTGTGGTGGACCAGAGGAACCATGGGCAGTCACCCCACTCATCAGAACACGACTATCCGTCCATGCGGGAAGACCTCCGCGAATTCATGGATCTGCAGGGGATAAAAAAGGCAGTTTTGGTAGGCCACTCCATGGGAGGAAAAACGGTAATGAGTTTTGCTGAAGCATGGCCCGAAAGAGTGCAGGCCCTGATCTCGGTTGATATCGCTCCCAAATCATATCGCAACCTGGCCCTGGCCTCGCGCACCGCTGCAAACCACTCCTCTATGATTGATGCCATGATGAAGATCGATCTGTCGAAGATTGAGTCAAGGGAGGATGCCGATCATGCACTGGCCATTTCCATTGGTTCGGAGCGGATTCGCAGTTTTCTGCTAAAGAATCTTCGCAGAGAGCAAAGCGGAGCTTTTGCGTGGCGGATCAATCTTGAAGCTATTTTCAGCAACCTGGATGCTATTTTTGAAGGAATGGACCGCGAGGCCATTGCAGCCCGGGGGGGGATAACCGGCTTTCCGGTACTCTTTATTTCAGGCGGGGAATCAGGGTACATCAGGACTACAGATCACCAGATGATTCGGGATATCTTCCCCACAGCTGAAGGTGTTACCATTCCGGGAGCCGGTCACTGGGTACATGCCGAACAACCTAAGCTGCTGGTTAAAACCATCCGCTATTTCCTGGATATTTAACTACTACACCAACTTAAGATTGGTTTCCTCAATAAATCCCATTACCTGTTCTTTCCCGGTTCCTTTTACAGCGCTTGTCTCAAAGATCATCGGGAGCTCTTCCCAGGACTGCAAGAGTTCAGCTTTCAGCAGCTCAAGGTTCTTAGATTTTCCGGTCTGGTTGATCTTGTCGATCTTGGTAAATACGATCACAAAGGGCAGGTTGCTATCGCCCAGCCACTCGATAAAATCCAGGTCTAGTTGCTGTGGTGGGATGCGGGCATCTATCAGTACAAAGAAGCAGACCAGGTTGCTACGCTGGGTTGCATACTTCTCTATCATAAGCGCAAAGGATTCCCGCTCCTTTTTCGACACCTTGGCATAACCGTATCCCGGAAGGTCGCATAGAAACCATTGATCGTTGATCTTAAAGTGATTGATCAACCTGGTTTTTCCTGGCGTGGAAGAAGTTTTAGCCAGTTTCTTCCGCTCCACCAGCATATTGATCAGCGATGATTTACCAACATTTGAACGCCCGATAAAGGCATATTCAGGAATTGCTTCCTGTGGACAGAGATCCACTCTGGTATTGCTGCATATAAATTCTGCTTTTGTAATTTTCATGGTGTTATTTTAAATAAACCTCCAGCAGTGTGGTGGGTTCGGTGGGTATCAAGGCCAGGTTTTTTATCTCAGCAGGGATCAGGATCGTTTCGCCTTTCTTAATGGTTTCGACTGCTCCTTTGCCATAAGTGATCCCCGCGGCACCCTCCATACACATATAAATCACAAAGGAGTCGATTAGGTTGAGGTCCTTCTCTACTGGCTGATCCAGCTGGATTACGCTGGTGGTAAAGAAGGGGGCGTCGACCGCATTAACCGTATTGTTAAGCAAAGCCTGGTAGGGTGTTTTATATTGCTTATGGAAGCTAAAATCGATGGCATCGAGGGCCAGGTCGGTATGGAGTTCACGACGATTTCCCTCATCATCGGTGCGGTCCCAGTCATAGATACGGTAGGTTACATCGGAGGTCTGCTGGATCTCGGCCAGCAGCACACCGGAACCGATGGCATGAACGCGCCCTGCGGGCATAAAGTAGATGTCGCCCGAGGCCACTGCTTCGAAGTTCAGGATCTCCTT
>Ga0164315_10002140_pt1 | contig 15063 bp, 11 predicted proteins | sample GuaBasSedimGuay6_FD_113737 | JGI IMG/M metagenome (GOLD analysis project Ga0164315, IMG submission 113737) | Subseafloor sediment microbial communities from Guaymas Basin, Gulf of California, Mexico - Guay6, Core 4569-2, 0-3 cm | ecosystem: Environmental > Aquatic > Marine > Hydrothermal vents... | reverse complement strand
TTTACGTACTTCTAGTTCATATTTGCTCATTTGTTGATACTCCTGACTTGTGATTGATCGATACTAAATTGGGACAGAGTCCCCATGAACCAGCCAGCTGTAATTTTGGATAAAACTCAAAATGCTGGCTAATACGGACGATAAAGACCCCTGCCGTGCTGAAAATATTTCAGCACGGCAGATTTTTTCAGTAGCGAAGAGTCGCTGGAGGGGTAAAGCGAGGGAAAATAAAGAAGTGGTGGCAATGGGTGGATTCGAACCACCGACACCGGCATTATGAGTGCCGTGCTCTAACCAACTGAGCTACATTGCCATATTTGCAGGGCGCATAGTGTAACAACAACCGGGCCTCCGGTTCCAACCCTAAAGGAACCGGCTCGGGTTAAACCTATTTGTAAAACTGCCGCTAACCTGGCTGCGAATCATCGTATTCAACTGGAGTTAGCGTGGCAGACATAACCGCCGACCTGATCGCGGTCGAAAACCGGTTCATGGAAGTGAATCGCGCACGGCTAGATCGTCTGGATGAATCACTTTCTGTTCGTCAATGGGAGTTGTTGTGTGCGATTCCGGCGCTGCTTCACTTAAATAACCCAGAACTGCCTGGTTTTATTGACGATCAGGTGCCTGAAGGCATCTTTAACTACCAGCCAGATACCGTCGCCACCAATGCTCTTTCAAAACTGGTAACTGGCTATAGATATCGATCCCTAGCCGTGCGGCAGCGACAACTCATTTCAATTTTTATGATGGGTAGCAGTGGCAGCATTGCGTTCACCTCAAAAAGCGATTTCGACGTTTGGGTTTGCATGGACTCGGGGGTAACCGAATCTGACAAAATTTTGTTGCAACAAAAGTTCACTAAAATCGAGAAATGGGCGGAACAATCCGGCGTAGAACTACATTTCTTTATAGTTGACCCAGACCAGTTCAGGTCCGCCGAGCAACTGACCTTGTCAAGCGATAGCAGTGGCACCGCTCAGCGTTTCCTTCTGTTAGAAGAGTTTTATCGCACGTCAATATTACTGGCCGGTTTGCCGCCACTGTGGTGGATCGTACCAGCAGATCAGGAAGCTCGTTACGACGAATATGTGGCAAAACTCTCGCAGTGGCCCAATGTCCACCTAGAAAACTATATTGACTTCGGGCCTCTAAACAACATTCCCGTTGAAGAGTTTACCGGGGCAGGACTGTGGCAGGTGTTCAAGGGTATCGACTCCCCGTACAAATCCGTGATGAAAATGATTCTGATGGAAGCGTACATTGACGAACACCCGCAGACTCAACTGGTAAGTCTGGACTACAAAAAAAAGGTTCAGGCAGGGATAACTGAGCTTGAAAGGCTCGACCCTTACTTGCTAATTTTTGAAAAGGCCGATGCCTACCTTGTTAACAGCAAACAGCCACAACGCGCTGAACTGTTACGGCACTGTTTTTATCTAAAAATTGGCGACCACCTCAGTAAGAGTCCTGTAGTGAAATCGCGTCGAAGGAACCTCAGGCGTGAGTTAATGCGCAGTTATGTAACATCCTGGAATTGGTCACCAGCGAAACTTGAGTTTCTCGATCAACGTGACCACTGGCGAATTAGTCAGATCATAGTCGAAACCCACGATATTCACCGCGAACTGGGAAACAGCTATACCCGGTTATCTCGGCTCGCTTCACAGAGAACGTCGTCCACATCCATTAGCCAGTCAGACCTTCATGTATTAGGGCGACGTCTTTACGCCGCATTAGAGCGTAAGCCAGGGAAGGTTGAGATTGTTAACCGGAATCAAACCCTTATCGCTCGCGAAGCTTCGTTGTTGATCCGCAAGGTTCGCACCAAAACGGGTTCAGTCGTATGGCTGCTTCACGACCAGACAGACGCTGGAAAAAGAAATTCTCCCCTTAAGCGTTTTTCGACACCCGTAGAGCTGGTACTTTGGTGCTGGCTTAACAGTGTCTCGGCAAATCACACGCGCTGGCTGGCTAACGACCGGCAGACTGGACTTGGCGGACGAGAGCTCACACTGTTAAATCGATTTATTGAGCAACAACTACCCCTGCCAGAGGTGCTTGAAGCCACAACTGGCGACCTCGCTGCACCAGTCCGCTACAAACGTCTACTGGTATTGGTAAATATTGGTCATGAGCCCTTTGCAGAATATTCGCGAAGGGGTTTACGGTTGGCCAGTTCACGCTCTGACCCTCTCAGCTACGGCGATTCAAAGCTCAATACCATTTGTCGGCTGGATTTGGTTTATCACTCCGCCTGGGGTGAAATTACCTGCCACAGTATCGTTGGCGAATCAGCTATTGACCAGGCGCTGCAACGCTACCTGACTGAACTGACAGTCCATGGCAAAAATTATCCTGAGCCGACGTTTTTTGGGTTTTCCGAACATGACGGTAATCAAGCGGCGTTAAGAACAAAGCAATTATTTGCCAGCGCCCACGAAATTTTTGTGGGCAACACTGAACATAACCGCCGCCTAGTTTACGCTAAAGGTGCCGGTTTTGGCCTGATCGAACAGACCATGGCGGGCGTCACTGCTGTAGTACTGGAAACCCGCCCTGCTCTAGTGGATGTCTTTAGCCAATTACCACCCGGACCCATGATTACCTGCATCGACACGATGGTCACAGATATCGGTGATCTATCGCTCATGAGCCAACTTAATGCCCTGGGTTCAATTCAACTGTTTATCCACATCGATGGTCCCACCACCCACTTTCACATTTTCGATGAGGGCGGGGCCTACCTGACGCAAACTACCGAAAGCCATGACCTGCAGAGTCACCTGCTGCACATGTATCTGTTCGTCGATAACATTGTCAGAAGACTCAACCTGACTCGTCACGGCGACAGTAATATTCCCGTAACCTTTTACCAACTGTTGCGCAGCGCTGCCGGCAACTGGCAACAGCGTGAGGTTGAACTAAATGTAGAAGCAAGCGGAGAGGTCATCAATATTCTTGCGTTAGCTATGCCCTCTGCCACCGGTACTCATGCTTTATCGTTTATTTTTCAGGGTGAGGAGTTTTCATCACTGGAATGGGAGACAGAGCTTTACCGCAAGGTCGCCCAGCGAATACTCAGCCATCGCAAAAACGACAACAGTTATCCGATCTACATTACCGACGTAGAATTGACCCAACCGCCAAGTGGTGAGCTGTCTCTGCAAAGCATTCACTATTTTCAATATAAAAAATCGATTGAGGAGAGACTAACCGCCGCCATGCGTAACTCTCGGGAGGTTATCGGCGTTAATCAATCTGCACAGATTTGAAATTCGTCGCACCAACGGCAATACTTGCGCCCCATCCAACAATTATTGACGTTTTTTAATGAAGAAAAGCTGGCAACTAGTGTGCAAAATCACCCTGCTAACAACGGCACTGCTACTGGTTGGGGGCTGCGGTCAAATGGGTCCACTTTACCTTCCAGAAGAGCCTGTTAACCAAAGTACTGACGAGATTTGAACCTGATGGCCGAGCCATTTGAGCGTACACAGGGCGAGCTGTACGTCGAAGAACTTCCGCTTACAGGCATAGCGGCCGAATATGGCACGCCGTGTTACGTCTATTCTCGATCAGCCATCGAGACTGCAGTTAAAACACTCGACGCATCGCTTTCGCCGTACCCTCACCAAATCTGTTACGCGGTAAAAGCGAATTCCAATCTGGCGGTGCTCAATCTGATGGCCCGTTTGGGCGCTGGATTTGATGTGGTCTCGGGCGGTGAATTAGCGAGAGTCATTGCTGCCGGTGGTAATCCAGCCCAAGTGGTATTTTCTGGCGTTGCAAAAACTGATGATGAGTTACACCAGGCGTTAGCCGCCGGCGTAAGCTGCATCAACATCGAATCTATCAGCGAAATAGTTCGTCTTGAGAAAATCGCCGCTGAACTTGGGCTAATCGCGCCGGTGGCATTGCGTGTAAATCCTGATGTCGACGCTAAGACTCATCCCTACATCTCCACCGGTCTTAAAGAGAATAAATTCGGAGTTGAAATTGCCGCTGCTGAAGCCATTTATTCCCAGCTAGACAGCTCTCCTCATTTATCCCCTATCGGTATTGACTGTCACATTGGCTCTCAACTAACTGATCTGGCGCCATTGTCTGACGCAGTTACTCGTGTGCTTGGCCTGGTTGATCAACTCCACAGCCTGGGCATTCACCTGCACCACATCGATATTGGTGGTGGTTTGGGTATTCGTTATAAGGATGAGGAGGCGCCGTCTCTTAAAGAGTATGCCGAACTACTCCTGGCTCTGTTTAAGGGACGTACCGAGCAACTTGTAGTCGAACCGGGACGAAGTCTGGTTGGCAACGCGGGAGTTTTGCTAACCCGAGTAATCGGGCTTAAGCCAGGAGCGGAAAAGAATTTCGCTCTAGTTGATGCAGCGATGAATGACCTGCTGCGCCCAGCTCTTTATGGCGCCTGGCACAACATAGAGAACCTTGAGGAACCTTCATCTGTACCGCCAAGGAAGTGGGATATCGTCGGCCCAATCTGTGAGACGGGCGATTTTATCGGTCAGCAAAGGCTGTTGGCACTGCAGGAAGGTGACCTGCTTGCAATAATGAGCTGCGGAGCTTACGGCTTTACAATGGCTTCAAACTACAACAGCCGGCCGCGGGCAGCCGAAGTAATGGTTGATGGTGGGCGTCACCACTTGGTTCGTCAGCGGGAAACTATCGAACAGCTTTTTGATAGAGAATCGCTATTTCCTGACGTGGAGTAATTGAGAATCAGGAAATTTTTCGATTGGTACGCCAAAAAAGATAGGCACCACTCAAAAGCTGAGCTAGCAACAGTAACGCCGTTACATCAACTAATAGCACACCGGTTAACCCCAGCAGTCGACCGCTGTGCAGATCAACGAGCAGCCGTTCCCAGGTTAGTGAACGCTGGTGATAGAGTCGGTAGGCTGCTGTTCGTTCTGACGGGTCAAGTAGTTCCGGAGTAACCCAGCTCAAACCGGTAGCAGTTTGTGTGGGTAGCCATTGAGTAAAGAGCTCGTCGGGCGAGAACAGTCCTCCGGATGATTCGATCAGCGGGCCGGTCGCCGTACAAGCCACCCGATCTATGTTTTTGGTAAGTTGGGCCGGTATTTCGACGATCTCAATGAGCTCACCAGTCTCGGTCAACAGCGTCGCCTCTCTCTGTGTAATCACCACTAGTGTCTGCTGAGACTCACACGCGGCGAGTATTGGCTCCTCGCTATCAAATATATGCTGACGGCCAAGGTATACCGCATCGTCTAACTGCAATAGCTGGCCCGGCGATAAATAGAAGCGTGCAGCCGAGCCTGGTGGTTTGAATCCATACCATTTCAACAGTGGCGCGTAGTTTAGGTAACGGTGGTCCAGTGCCAGGTCGTCGGTGTGGTTTAACAATATCCCCGTTATAACCAGGTTTAATAGCACCAGTGCAGAGGTCACTCCGGCCCAGGTGTGCCACTTTCGCCAGCGTTGAGCACGTACTAGAGCGCGGCGCTGATTATTCGATGGCTGTGGCATAGTCGTGAAGATAAAGCGCCAGGCGGCACAGGCGTTTAAGAGCGGAGACAGATAAGGTGGCCCCGGAAATTCCGTCAATATTACCGCTTAACTGGAATTGGTCGGTCAAGGTCATGGATTCGAATTGTCGGGTGAACGCCGGATAGCGTACTTCACCTCCTCGGCTTTCTCGAAATTCCAGCACTTGAACAGATTCGATGACACCGTTATCAACCACAACGCCCACGGTTATAGGTAGCTCTTTACCAATTTCTTTGAGAATCCAGGCGGTGCGCGGTTGCGTAGTGTCGATACGCCAAAATCGAATACGCAGCGATGAATAGCGGTGTCCGAGAATATGTTTGACCCCCTCACGTAGTTCGCCACGCAACCATGCAGTCTGGGGTGGCGGAACCGAATCATCAAATGCGCCCTGCAGAAATTCATCTCGGGTGAGGTATTCGGTTGCACAGCTCATGGGAGGCAAACAGCACAAAAAACAGAGCACCCATTGGATGCTCTGTGTCACTCGATTCTGCCAACCCTTTGCGAAAGGCGACGACTTAAAATTGATAACCGATGCCCAGGTTGAACCCTTCGTTATCATCCTTGCCAGTGGGTGCATCCAGGTCTATCCAGTCAAGCTTAATTACCACTTGTTCTATCGGCCAGTAGTTTACCCCCAGATCGGTTTGTTCATATTCAGTGTCAAAACTCGATCCGGCATCATTATCCCATCTGGAATGGCGGGTAAACACTCCCCATTTCTGATTGATGCGGTAGGAAGGCTCAACGAACCAACCATCTTGTTTATCCCGTCCTTTGGCCTTTGCATCGCGGCTATCGATGTCCCAATCAGCGTAGAGGGCGCGCAACCCAAACGGCCCATGGTTGTAAACAATGTGAGTTTCCCAGAGCATGGCCTGGGCTTTATCGGTCGATGAATCGCCCTGGGTCATATCGCCCTGATACTGAACCGTTGCTGCTAACTCTAGCCCGGGCATGCCGGTGTATTTTACTCTGGCAGTCGCGGCACCGTCATCGGCAGCGGCCTTGCTCGCTTTTTGTCGTCCATCTCGCGGTTTGTAGGTAAAAACCCCGTTCTTCTCCGCCTTTAGGCCAGAGTGAAGTGCCAGGTCGTAGCTAAAACCTTCACTGAATTCACCACTGAACATCACTCCTGCCTCCCACCAAGTGGAGGGAATAATATTCTTCTCAACGTTATTCCGTTCAACTCCGTAAAAAGTGTTTGGTTCATGGGTCTGGTTAAGGATTCCAACGGGGAGCAGAAACACACCACCGGCTACCCGGTTTGAATCATTAATATCGTATTCGATATAGGCCTGTTCAACTTCAACCTCACCATTTTTTCCGTCTCCAGCGACGTTATGCTCGATTTCAATTTCAGAGAAAAAGCGTAATTCGTCAGTAAACTGGTGCCCAAAAAATAGTACAAAACGATGTAAATCGATTTCTTTTTTCTCGTCAGTATTGTTCCAGTGGAGCTCACCATACCCGCCGATAGTTGTTCTTTCCGCCCATTGCGCAAGTTGTGACGAGGCGCTGTTTTCCACCTGTTCGACTATGGTTTCCTGTACTACAACGATCTCTTCCTGATTTACTGCTATTTCGTTCTGCTGATTTTCCAGCTGCTCAATTCGTTGTAGAGCTTCATTAAGCATCGCTTTTAAATCGTCGAGTTCATCTGCTTGAACAGAAACGCCGGACACCGCAAGCAGTGCCATGAAGGCCCAGCGTGAGTAGGTTTTTTGAAACATTGTTTATCCTCTTGCAATGGTCTTACCCGCGAGTGTTGAATCTGTTCAAACTGGCAGTAAGGTTAGAAGTAAAGCGAGAGATGATAATATATCAAATAACAATGAGTCGTATTAATATTAACTATGTCTTAGTTAACAGCTTCAAACACTGCTCCTTATAACCGTTGGAACACGCTATCCATTGCTCGCAAGGTTAAACGGATTTCTTCTTCGGTATGGGCGGCACTAAGAAACCCGGTTTCATAGGCTGACGGGGCGAGATATACGCCTTCTTGCAACAACAGGTGAAAGAATTTTGCATAGCGGTCGGTGTCACTGGCACAGGCACAGGCAAAATCAAAAATTGCTGACGCATCCGTAAAAAATAGCCCGAACATGGTACCAACCTGGTTAACAACCAGTGGAATAGCCCGTTTCTGCGCTAGTTGACGAATTCCGGTGATGAGTATTTCAGTTGTTTTTACTATTTCGTCAAATTGGCCTGGACGGCGCAACAAGTCGAGGGTCGTGAGTCCTGCGGCCGTTGCTAACGGGTTACCTGACAGGGTCCCAGCTTGATAAACAGGTCCTACCGGCGCTAGTTGTTGCATTATCTCAGTACGCCCCCCAAACGCCCCAACTGGTAATCCTCCTCCGATTACTTTGCCCAGGGTGGTTAAGTCGGGCATGACGCCGTACAGCGTCTGGGCGCCGCCAATCGCTACGCGAAACCCACACATCACCTCATCAAAAATAAGCACGACGCCGTGAGCGTCACAGAGGTTACGGAGTGCAGTCAGGAAGCCTGGTTGGGGTGGGATACAACCCATATTGCCAGCAACGGGTTCCACAATAATGCAGGCAATTTGATCACCCTGCTCAGAGAGTAGCTGCTCAGTTGCCGCAATGTCGTTAAAAGGTAAGGTAAGGGTTAAGTTAGCCAACGCTGCTGGCACACCTGGCGATGAAGGTACCCCAAGAGTTAATGCCCCTGAACCCGCCTTGACTAACAGGCTATCGGCGTGGCCGTGATAGCAGCCTTCGAATTTGACAATTTTATCTCGGCCAGTGAACCCTCGTGCCAGTCGGATAGCGCTCATGGTCGCCTCAGTGCCCGAATTAACCAGACGAATCTGCTCGACGGATGGCACCATTTCAACCAGTAGTTCTGCCAGGTCAACTTCTGCCGTTGTCGGCGCACCAAACGAAGTACCAAGCACCGCAGCAGCAGTAACGGCGTCAACCACGTCCGGGTGAGCATGGCCCATAATCATCGGTCCCCACGAGCAGACATAATCGATATAGCTCTTTCCGCGGGTATCGAACATTCTGGCGCCGGCGGCGTGGTGAATAAACAATGGCTCACCTCCTACGCCGTTAAAAGCCCTTACGGGTGAGTTAACGCCGCCAGGAATTACCTCGCAAGCACGTTGATAAAGGGCGTGGTCTTCACTGGTCATAAATAACTCCGATTATCTTGATTCGTAGTGTGTGATGAAAATTACTGAATGACGTTGAACCTTGCGGAACAACTGTTTCACAAATTTTCCATCTGCTCACATAGTTTCCGTGCGGCGATTTCACTGTCGGGAACAGAAAACAGCCCCCCGATTACGGCAACAGCGTCAACGCCTGCTAACCGAAGCGTTCTGGTATTGCCTGCGGTGATACCGCCGATACCGACAATGGGAATGGTTAACTGTCGGCGCGCCTGGCGAATCTGCGCTACCGTCACATAACGCTCTCCAGGTTTGGTTGTCGAGGGGAAGCAACGACCAAAGGCGACGTAATCAGCGCCCTGCTGTTGAGCCCGTGTGGCCAGTGTGAGCTGGTTGTAGCAGGAAACACCGATTAATTTAGCTTCACCCAAATGCGCACGTGCAACTGCCAACTGATCATCATCTTCTCCCAGGTGGACACCCTGCGCACCGACTATCGCAGCCAGTTTATAGTCATCATTAACAATAAACGTCGCCCCCCGGTCGTGACATAACTCTGCGAGTAGTTGAGCCTGTTGACGACGTTTTCCCTGGTCTCTGCTTTTATCCCGGTATTGCAATGTCGTGGCGCCACCGGCAAGCACCGCCGCAGCACGTGACTGCAATTCACTATCTATAGTGACTGAGGTATCAATGATTGCGTAGAGACCAGAAATGATCGGCATTTCCTTCATGAAATCAACCGTCTTGGTAGCCATTGGCCCTTACCTGGCCGACTGGCCCGCTCCAAGCTATTCCAGGTATAGGTCTGTGCGGTAATGACGGCCTGTTCCAGGCCATTACCCCGGGCCAACCCGGCTGCGATAGCACTTGCAAGCGTGCAGCCACTACCGTGGTAAGAGTATGGGAGCCTGGGCCACTCTCGTGCTAACGGCGGTTGGTTGGGGCGATAGAGGGTATTTGTCACGTCTGGGGTATCTGCGTGAGTGCCTGTAACCAGTACTGCTTTGCAGCCGGTGGCTAACAACATTGCCACTGCTTCTTGTTGATCGGATTTACCGGTCAACTTTGCCAGTTCTTCAGTATTAGGCGTAATCACGGTGGCCATGGGAATTAATTCTTTTAATAGCCCGTGTGCCATCGATTCATCGCTGAGCGAGCTGCCGACTGTCGCCGCCAGAACAGGGTCGACGACCAGCGGTAAGTGCTTATTTTGTGTTGATAACTCAACTATAACCTGTAGGTTTTCCTGACTTGCAACCATACCAACTTTAATTACGGCGGGATTCATATCGGCAAAAATTCGTGAAGCCTCGGCAAACAAACTTTCGGCATGGACGGCTTGATAGCTATAGACCTGTTGAGTGTCTTGCTCGGTTAACGCGGTTACTATCGGCGTAGCGTGACACTGCCCCGCTGCTATCGCCTCGATATCTGCCTGAATGCCGGCGCCACCACTTGGATCGTGCCCACCAAAACAAAGCACTACAGGGATTAACTGATCAGCAATCATCTAAGTTATTTACCAATACAAAAGCTACTAAAAATTTTTCCCAGCAGATCGTCACTGGTTACTTCACCGGTAATTTCACCCAACGCCTGCTGCGCGTTGCGTAACTCCTCAGCTAACAACTCACCGGCACCATAGTTTCTCAGTGCACCACGCCCCGCAGAGGCTGCCTGACTGGCTTTTAACAACGCATCCAAATGACGACGGCGAGCGATAACCAGCCCCTCCTCTTCCGGACGAAACCCCGCCGCAGCGGCTATCTCTGCTCGGAGCAAGTCCAGTCCTTCACCGGTTTTGGCCGACAGGTAGACTTGAACGTTTTCTCCATCGCGAACGACTTTGGCAGGGTGATGCTCTATGTCTATTTTATTGATAATGGATATCTGTCTGAGTTTTTTGGGTAGCTGGTGAACCAGGTCCTGTACAGGCGCGAGTGAAGCTGATGAAGCGCCTTCTTCGCTGACAACGAGCAGTAAATCGGCGTCTCCGATCGCCTGCTCAGCCAACGCTATACCAGCTTGTTCTACTGGATCGTCTGAGACTCGAAGCCCCGCCGTGTCAATAATTTCCACTGGCAACCCATCAATTAGCAGGCTTTCGTGTAACAGGTCGCGAGTAGTGCCGGCAATATCCGTGACAATGGCTCGCTGCTGGCCAACCAGGGCGTTTAGCAAGGTCGATTTACCCACGTTAGCAGGTCCGCTTATAACAGCCCGGATGCCGTCCCTCAGCAACTGGCCCTGCTGTGCAGAATCTAAAAGGTCAGCGATTGAGATCTCAAGGGTGTCCAGTTGCTGGATAACCCTTTTGTCTGCCAGAAAATCGACCTCTTCGTCAGGAAAATCGAGCGCCGCTTCTATAAAGACACGCAGTTCAATCAACTCTTTGACCAGCGAGTGAATCCGAGAAGAAATATCACCTTGCAGCATACGGTGCGCGGCACGGGCTGCCTGGGTGCTTGTAGCATCAATTAAGTCGGCGATAGCTTCTGCTTGTGCCAAATCCAGACGGTCATTTAAAAATGCGCGCTGGCTAAACTCTCCGGGCTCAGCTAATCGCGCACCAAGGCGTGTAGCACGGCTGAGCAACATGTCGACCACGACCGGGCTACCGTGACATTGAAATTCGGCGACATCCTCGCCGGTAAAGGAATTTGGTGCAGCAAAGAATAGCAGCAGACCGCTGTCGATGACTTCGTCGGCGCTATCCCGAAAGGTGCGTAATACCGATTGACGAGCTGGAGGGACAGCTCCTGCTATCTGCGCGGTAATGGCCGCTGTGGCAGGACCCGACAGGCGCACAATGGCCACACCTCCCCGTCCGGGCGGTGTGGCCCTGGCTACGATAGTATCTGCCGCCATCTGTGATGCCTGTGTGTACGACCGTTGGGTCGAGCATTGCCTAGAGGGGTTATGGTGCCGCGTATTTTTGCGTGATGTGCCACTGCTGCAGGATAGACAAAATATTATTGACTACCCAATAGAGCACCAGGCCAGCAGGGAAGGTAAGAAAAAAGAAGGTAAAAACAATGGGCATCGCCATCATTACCTTTTGTTGTATCGGGTCAAGCTGTGAGGGGTTCAGGCGCTGCTGTATAAGCATACTCACACCCATTATGATGGGTAGCACGTAGTAGGGGTCAGACTGAGATAAATCTTTGATCCAGAGTACAAAAGGGGCCTGGCGTAATTCAACGCTTTCTAACAGAACCCAGTAAAGAGCAATAAAAACAGGGATTTGAATCAAAATTGGCAAACAGCCGCCTAGTGGATTAATCTTTTCGGTTCGATAGAGCTCCATCATCTTCTGGTTAAGCACAGTTTTGTCATCCGCGTAAGCTTCACGCAGCGCGACCATTTTCGGCTGTACACCTTTCATTTTCGCCATCGATCGATAACCAATTGCTGAAAGCGGGAAAAAGATCGCTTTCAGAATCACGGTAACCCCGATAATTGCCCAGCCCCAGTTACCAAAAAGACCATGCAACCATTTCAACACCCAAAACACCGGTTGAGCGAGGAAAGTCAGCATTCCAAAATCCGTGGTGAGTTCTAAACCGGGAGAGATTTTCTCAAGTCGGTACTGCTCTTTTGGCCCGACATAGAGTGTCGCCGTTTCGAACACCTGGCCTCCGGGAGCAACTGTTTGACTTTCACCAAGACTGCCGATTACAAAGCGGCTGGCATCGAGTTCTTTGGTGTAGAACTGTTCTGGGTGCTCGGGTACAAGCGCAGCGACAAAATAATGCTCGAGCATCGCAACCCAACCGTTGTCAGTCTGCACAGACATCCGCTCTTCGGCAATGTCCTCATAGCTGACTTTATTGTATTTGTCCTCTGCTGTGTAAAAGGCAGTACCTTCATAGGAGGCTGGAGCGAAAAACGATCGTTTTGCGCCGTCTCCCGGCGTTCGGAGTAGCTGATTATAAAAACGGCCTTGCCAAGGTTGGTCTGTGTTGTTAATTAAGGTGGTCAGGGTTTCTATTTGATAACCACCCCGGCTAAATGTTAATTTTCGTTGCAACTCCAGGCCATTCTGCAAACGAGCCGTTGCAATAAGCTCGACCTGGTCTTCACTTTCCTTTAGTGAATAGTCACTAGCCTCGATATCAAAGAGCGTCTTGTGATTAGGTGCACTTTTATTTTGGGGGTTAGCGACGGCACCGGACTGAACATAAAATTGGTGGTTGAAGTCATTATCAAACATCACTGTCAAATCGTCAGGATCCTGTAACGATACAGGGTAGTTCTTTAACCAGATCTTGCGTGGCATCGCCCCCCTGGTATCGACCTCGACAATCAGAGTGTCTGTCTCAACAGTGATTAATTCGGATGCTTGAGCATTTGGCGTTGCAGCTACAACTTCGCCAGGAAGTCGGCTTAGCTCGGCGGTCGTATTTTCAGTTTCGACAAGAGGAGCAGGAAACTCTTCCTGTTGGGCGATCTCGACGTGTTGTGGTTGATTATCTTGTTGCCAGTTCTGCCATATTTGCAGTAACAAAAAAGCCAAGATGACGAACAGAATTAGTCGAATGGTTTCCATGTGCATCCAAGCAGTAGAAGTGGCTTATTCTCGGCTCACTTATTTGGGGATTGGGTCGAGTCCACCGGTGGACCAGGGGTGGCACCGCGATATTCGTTTTAAGGTGAACCACATGGCCTGAGTCGCTGAAAAGCGTTGCAGGCACTGTAAACAATAGTCAGAGCAGGTCGGAGTAAATCGACAGTTGTTGCCGAACCACGGACTAAGGAAGTAACGATAGCCAACTACCAAAACTGTTAAGATTCGTTTAGCTAGCACCCAATCGATCCCAAAGCTTAGATAACCGGCTCCCAATCTGAGCAAGTTTAAAATCGGTGATGTTTCGACGTGCAATTAATATCAAATCAACGTTCGGCAAACCAGACCTGTGTGTTCTAAAACTCTCTCGAGCTCTACGGCGAATGCTATTTCGTTTTACCGCGAGACGCACATTTTTTTTGCTGATGACCATTCCTATCCGGGGATGATCAAGCTGGTTTTCCTTAAAAAGTACTGTAAACGGCGAGACAACTATAGAAATCGGGTCGTTAAACACACGATCAAATTCGTGTCGATGAAGCAGCCGGTAGTCTCTTTTGAACGCCAAGCCATACGGCGTGATAACTGAATGTTTTGTGTGACTAAATTTGATTATGGAATCAACTTTTTGCGGCCTTTGGCGCGGCGAGCGTTTATTACTTTGCGACCACCTATGGTACGCATTCGAGCGCGAAATCCATGGGTGCGGGCTCGTTTGATTCGACTGGGTTGAAATGTACGTTTCATTAGAAATCCAACTTACTGAGGAAGCTTTACGGACCAGAAGTGATGGCCAAAAAAATGGATCGCAAGGCTACCCGAGCTACTGCTTTCAGTCAAGATATAATGGCCAATGCAGCCGGCGTCGGTTTATGCACTCCGGTATATACACCGGTCAGGCCTAACAGGTAAATTAGCCTTAATTGTGGTGTAGCCTGAGATCTCTTGGCATTGAGTGCCATATTTGTGGCATTGAGTGCCATATTTGGTGCGCGCGATCAGGGATGCTCTTCACTTGCGTCCGTACGCATGTAGTCGTTTTCGGTGAGTGCATGGAATCTAACCTTTTGGTGGTGGGGTCGCTGGGACACGTTCCTAGACGGTTTTTCGATCTCAGCAAGAGCATTTTAATTTGTGGAATTCTTGTTTATCTGAACTACAGCAGCGTCTCGGGGCTCAGGAATTTAATACCTGGATTCGACCGTTACAAAGCATAGAGGAAGAAGGCGGTAAAGTTACCCTGCTTGCGCCCAATCGTTTTGTATTAGACTGGGTAAACGATAAGTACTATCGTGAGATCTTGGCTGTAATGGGATCTTTAACGGCTGGACAGCCTGATTTAACTATCAAGCTCGGGTCCAGTAACAGGAACCGGGCTGCCGCCCCAAAGGTTCGTCAAACTGTTAAGATTAAAGGAAGGCAGGACGACAGGCAGGCTCCAGCTCAGGGCGAAAAAAGCCACAATCTTGATGAAAAATTATCATTCGATAATTTTATTGAAGGAAAATCAAATCAACTTTGTCGTGCTGCGGCATTGCAAATAAGTGGTAGTGACCAAACTGTATACAACCCGCTACTAATCTATGGCGGGGTCGGACTTGGCAAAACCCATATTATGCACGCCTGCGGGCTGCGTATTAAGCAACTCAGGCCTAGTAGAAAAGTCGTCTACCTGCATGCAGAACGGTTCGTTGCGGATATGGTTTCATCGTTGCAGCATAATCGTATGGATCGATTTAAGAATTATTATCGATCAGCGGACGTATTACTGATTGATGATATTCAATTTTTTGCCGGTAAAGAGCGT
>Ga0164315_10002138_pt1 | contig 15066 bp, 12 predicted proteins | sample GuaBasSedimGuay6_FD_113737 | JGI IMG/M metagenome (GOLD analysis project Ga0164315, IMG submission 113737) | Subseafloor sediment microbial communities from Guaymas Basin, Gulf of California, Mexico - Guay6, Core 4569-2, 0-3 cm | ecosystem: Environmental > Aquatic > Marine > Hydrothermal vents... | reverse complement strand
GGTTGCGTACAGCCGATAGCTTTCAGCTACCCTCGAACCCTCCAAACCTCCACCCCTCGGACCCTGCTCTCCTATCCCCTCCAACCCCACCCTTATTCGCCTCTGGTTTCGGGTAGTAGAAAACAGACAGCCAGGCAAAACAGTGAAATAAACAAGGCCACCCAGAAGACGAACTGAACGCTGGATGCAATGGCCGACTGAAGCAAACTCCTGGCAGCTTCCGGTAAAAGCGCCTGGAATTCCGGACGCAGTAAATTCTCAAAACTTCTCTGGGACTGATTTAACAATCCCTCCGGCAGAATCCCAATAAAGTCTTTATCCGCCAGGCTATCGATGGCTACAGTCAGCCTGGACATCAGCAGACCGCCGCAGATACCGATACCCATAGTACCACCAAAGGTTCGCATAAACTGATGAGAAGCGGTGGCAACTCCCAGGTCGGATGGATCTACGGCTTTTTGAACAATCACGAGCGTTGATAGCGCCACAAACCCCATGCCGAGCCCCACCAGCTGAAATACAAAGAAACTGAATATCATGGAAGTTCCCGTATGAAACGTTAGAGAAAGACCACAGCCCGCAACCAGGCACATGGCGCCCATTATTGCCGCTGTCTTTGCTCCGAGCCGATTCGATATCTGACCGAAAATGATGGAACCGACGGACCATCCAAGGCTCAGGGAGAGCAATGCAATCCCCACCTGCATGGGGCTCTTGCCCTGGGCTCCTTGAATGAAAATAGGTGCAAACGCGAAAAAAGCAAAAATGGCAAAGCTGCTCAAAAACACGGAAGCATTGCCGACGGCGAAGCCTCTTTTTTTGAAAAATTCCAGGGAAACGATCGGATCTTCAGCACGCTTTTCACAATAAAAGAACCCGATCCCCGCTAAAATAGTTACCAATAAAAGGGCCATTACTTGTGGAGAGCCCCAGGCAAAGTCTTTCCCCCCCGCAAGAAACAGACTGAGCAATCCCACTATCGATACGGAAAGAGTCAAGACGCCAAGCCAGTCCAGGGACACCTTCCTGCGTTTCTCCCTTATCTCCACCAGAAAGAAGGATATGCCCCCTAACGACAGCAGGGCCAAGGGTATATTGATAAAGAAAATCCATCTCCAGGACATATAGGATACAATAAAACCACCCAGCGTCGGCCCCAGAACACTGGCAATCCCCCAAACCGAACTGGCAAAGGACATGGTCTTGGTCCGTTGGCCCGGTGGTGAAATATCTGCCAGCACGATATAGACCATCGCAAAAATTCCGCCGGCGCCGATTCCCTGAAACACCCTGCAGACGATCAAGAACGCCATGTTGGGCGAAAACCCGGCTGTGGTTGATGAAATCAGGAAGATAGCGATAGAAATCAAAAAAATGTGTTTGTTTTTAAAAAGATCGCCCAGCTTTCCGAATACCGGAAGCGAAACAGCCCTTGCCAGAAGATAGGCCGAATAGACCCAGCTGTATAGGTGCAGCCCACCGAGCTCTGAAACAATCGTCGGCATGGCTGCGGTCATGATCAATGCGTCCATGGCTCCCAGAAACAGTGCCAGTAACGCAGAAAAGAGAATCATCGCCCTGCGTTTTGAATCGATGATCCCTGCTGGTGAATCCATCTATGTGATCCTTAGAAATACTATCCCGCCAATAATTTAATTTAGCGCAACTTCTTGAAACGTTAGCTTTAAATCAAATCGTGTAAAACATCAACCGTGATCTCATGCTGAACAGGCTACAACCTAATATGAGCGTTGTAAATTTTAAGAACCTGGGATTTAGAAATAATTTCAAAGGTTCAAATCAGAATATCCAAGAACGACTTATGCATCTTTCCCTTGCATCCAATGAAGATCGGACTTAGAATAAAATCGTAAAACGCAACAAAGACCGGCAATATGGAAAAATTTTAATGACAAACAAACCGATAGCTGCAGGGAAAAGCAGTTTCTCACTCGTTGATTCCAGTAAACTTTTCTCCGAAATGGGTTTAATGGAAAATATCACCATGCTGGATGCTGCCTGCGGTATGGGCGCATACGCCATGGCTGCCTCCCCTTATGTGGGTCCATCAGGGAAAATTTACGCCGTTGACCTATGGGAAGACGGTATCGATACCTTGAAAAACGAGATTCAAACAAGAAATATCGAGAATATTTTCCCGAGTGTTGCCGATATCAGTCGGCACATACCAATTGCAGATCGTTCGGTGGACATATGTCTCATGGCGACTGTATTGCACGACCTTGTTCAGGACAACACGGACCAGGGAACACTGAAAGAGGTAGAAAGAACATTGAAACCTGAGGGCCAGCTTGCCGTGGTTGAATTCCAAAAAAAGGAAGGCCCGCCTGGACCTCCTATGAACATAAGGATTTCACCGGAAGCCCTGGAAACTTTTCTGCGGCCATTTGGCCTGTACCCGGTCAAAACGGTGGACATCGGCGAACATCTATATTTGTCAATCTATTATCGATCATGAAGGAGATACGAATATGAATAAGAACAAAATGGGAATGATTTTTGGCTCATTTGTGGGCGATGCCCTGGCATTGGGACCCCACTGGGTCTACAACACGAATGTCATCGACAAAAAATTTGGTCGGGTGCAACAGTATTTCAAGCCTTTGGTCAGCTACCATAAGGGGAAAAAAAAGGGAGACTTCACCCACTACGGTGATCAAATGCTGTTACTGCTCGAATCCCTGGCAACCGCTTCAGGGTTTGATCAGAAAGGGTTTGCCAAAGCATGGCAATCCTTTTTCAACGGATACGAAGGGTATCGCGACAAAGCCACGCTCACGACACTTCAGAATATGACCGAAGGAAACAACATCCTGGAAAGTGGATCATCTTCAGACGATCTGGGCGGTGCGGCAAGGATAGCCCCCATAGTTTATTGTTATGCCCATGACCTGGAATCGGCAATCCAGGCTGCCAGGTACCAGACTGCCTTGACCCACAACAACCCATCTGTCCTGGACAGTGCCGAGTTTTTTGTAAGGCTTGCCTTTAGCGCGCTGGCAGGCAAAAAGCCATCAGTCACCATTCCCGAACTACTTGAAAATCGATTTCAAAACACGGATATTGCGGAGGCCGTATCCCTGGGTCTGGCAAGCCAAGACAAGGACACCCGAACCATCATCGCAGAATTCGGCCAGATGTGCAGTGTAGAGGCTGCCCTTCCGGGTACAATCCACTTGATCACAAAATACGAAAATGATTTCAAGGAAGCACTGGTTGAAAACGTCATGGCCGGCGGAGATGGTGCGGCCAGGGGCATGCTCGTGGGCATGGTTCTGGGCGCTTACAGCGGGATCAAGGCCCTGCCAGAAGAGTGGCTGGATAATCTCAATGCCCGGAACAGAATCGACGATTTTTTGTTGGCAGTCGACAACAATCAGCTATAAATAAAAAAGACACGCCCCTTAAAACCAGAGGAGCATATCTTTTTATTTTATCAATAGTGTTACAGGTTTCTTTTTATCAGACAGTACTTATCGACAGAACTTCAGTATCGCTGTTATCTGCCGGCCTTATCGTCCAAAGTAGAAATCGGGCAGCCATAGTGCAATCCCGGGAAAGATCATCACGATAACCAAGCCGACGACCATAACCAGTACAAACGGCACAATCGAACGATATATGTCCCCCAGAGACACCTCCTTGGGTGCCATGGCCTTCATCAGAAACAGGTTGTAGCCAAACGGCGGTGTCATGTAGGCTATCTGGCAGGTAATCGTATAAAGAATGCCATACCAGATTGGGTTATAACCCAGATCAATTACCAGGGGCACATACAGCGGCGCGACGATGATCAACATGGCCGTATCGTCCAGAAACATACCCATCAGAATGTAGGACAACTGCATCATTACGAGTATCCCGAACGGACTGAGACCCCATCTGTCGATAAATAGAGACTTTATGGCATGCACGGCGCCAAGACCATCAAAAACGGCCCCAAAACAGAGTGCCGCAAGAATCACCCACATAAACATGCAGCTGACACTCAGCGTATTCTTTAATGTCTCCTCCAGTACCCGCCGGTTTAACCGCCCTTTGGCGAGAGCTGCAAGGGTTGTGACGGTCGCACCCGCTGCCGAACATTGAACAAGGCTGGTAATCCCCATCAGGAAAAGCCCTGTCATGGCAAAAATAATGACCAAAGGAATAATCCCGGCCCTGAGCAGTTTTAACTTCTCTCCCCAGGTAATTGCCTCCAATTCTTCCTTGGATAAGGTTGGGCCCAAGTGGGGCTGCAATCTGCATCTGATATAGATGTAGGCGATAAATAAGGCCGCTAACAGAAGCCCAGGGAAAACACCTGCCATCCATAACTGACCAACGGGTTGTCTGGCGATCATGCCGTAGAGGACCAGGACAACGCTGGGAGGCACCATGATCCCCAGGGAACTACCCGCCTGGATGACGCCTGTCACCATGACCTTGTCATAATTTCGCTTTAACATTTCAGGCATGGCAAGGCTGGCACCAATAGCCATCCCGGCCACACTCAAGCCGTTCATGGCAGATACGGCGACCATAAGCCCCATGGTTCCAATGGCCAAGCCACCACTGGTTGACCCCATCCAGACATGGAACATTCTGTATAGGTCGCTCGCTATTCCCGACTCGGAAAACATATATCCCATATAGATAAACAACGGCAGGGTCAGGAGCGGATACCAGTTCAACAGGGCAAATGCCGCGTTAAAGGGCATCTCTGCGGCACCTCTTCCCCACAGCATCAGCGCAAACAGTGTAGCCACGCCCCCGATGGCTCCGAAAACGCGCTGTCCAGTAAGCAGCATGAGCATCATCGAAGAAAATATCAGTATCGCAATCATTTCATAGCTCATGTTATATCTTCTCCCCTCTTACCGTTGCTATATCCTTGAAAAATGTCGCTATGACCTGCAACAACATCAGCAGAACGCCTATCCCCATAATAATCTTGATGGGAGACATATAGGGTGCCCACGCAGATCGATTTTTTTGCCCGTACATGAGAGCGTATTCAATGCTGGAATAGGCCCCATAGAGGAGAAACACCAAATAGAACATCAAAAAAAGGCCGGTAATCACATCAACCTTAGCCTTTTTCTTATCCGACCACCGCCCATAGAGCAGATCCATTCGAACATGCCCTTTGAGCATCATGGAGTACCCACCACCAAGCAAGTAATAGGCTGCCATGGTAAATTGTGCCATCTCAACCGACCAGATGCTTGAAATACCAAAGAGATTTCTAGCAATAGGTTCGTATAGCAGAATCCCGATCATAGCAAAGACAAGATACATGGAGAACTTACCCACAAACTTGTTCGTTGACTCAACAGCGTGAACGAATATTTTGACTGCTTTAGGCATCTTTGCCCCTTTCCTTTGATACCTTTACCCATAAATAAATCAAGCGAATTTTACACGATCTGTACCGAATCGATCATGCAGAAGCAATTCACGAATCATCTTTCAACCGGATACATATCTATGGTTTTCGTGAAGACTTATGCATCAAAAACCCGGCACATTTCTTTGGTAAAATATCGCTCAATGAGATTTTACTCTTTCTGTAAGGAAGTGGCCTTCCATAGCCTAGTTAAACTTGAAGCCAGGGAAGGCCACCTTTATGCTATCATAAACGCTCGATACCCAATCATTAGTACCGGTATGGAGGACCGGCATCTTTCATGGTTTGGGCATATTCTTTAAGTATCTTGACTACCTTGGCACTTCTGCCGCCCTTTGCGGCGACCTCATCCCAGAACTTGAGTGCGGCATCTTCTACTTGCTTCCACTCATCTTGCGGGATGGAGGTAAGCTCCAACTTCCCGCCCTTGGTTCGGTAGTGTGCTTCTCCCCACCAATACCAGTGCTGTCGGTAATAGTGCGAACTGTCCATTTGCAGATGGAACAAGGTCTTCAAATGTTCCGGCAGAGCATTCCATGAATCAGAATTTGCATAATACGAACCAGCCCAGGCACCGGATATGGGGTTGGTCAGATAATACTTGGTGACATCCGCCCAGCCGACCGTATAATCCTCTGTGATGCCGGACCAGGCAACGCCGTCAAGCTCGCCTGTCTGAACGGCCATCTCGATATCCTCCCAAGGCAGGGCCACGGGAATAACACCGAATTGTTGCATAAACCTGCCACCCGTGGGGAAACTGAATACTCTCAACCCCTTGAGGTCTGCAAGGCTTCTAATGGGCTTGGTGGTGGCGAAATTGCAGGGGTCCCAGGCGCCAACACTCAGCCAGGTAACGCCCTTAATTTCAGAGAAAGCTTCCTCCCAAATTTCGTTCAGCCCCCACCAATTCCACAGTGCGGGAACATCCAGGGAGTAGCGTGATGCAAAGGGAAAGTATGCGCCAAAGATGGAAACGTCCACAGGCGCTGCAATGGAGTCATCATCACTTTGGACGGCATCAATGGTCCCTTTCTGCATAGCTCTAAAAAGTTCACCAGTTGGGACCAGCTGATCGGCATTGTAGAGTTCGATCACCATCTCCCCGTTAGCGGCTTTATTAAATGCATCGATTGCCGGTTTACATACATGCGCAGACAAGGCCGGACCAGCGTAGGTTTGCATTCTCCATTTAATGGTGGTTTTCTTTGCAGCATGCACAAATGGCGCATTGACTGCGGTAGCTGCTACTGCAGCTGCACCCACACCTGCTTTTTTGATAAATTCACGTCTCTTCATTCTACCTGCCTCCTTTCAGATTGGGGTTATTGGGTGTTCAAAAAAATCAACTTAAATGTAACCTAATTTGCACAATTAAGTCGATCGTATCACCTGAATGGGTCACGGCGGCTTTCATCGCCAATACGCCAATAAGTTATAGATGTCTATACAATTAGTGCGAAACGAAGTAGCGTTTCCGTGAATTTAAATCATGTATTCCTTTTAGGTAATCCGGGGAATCGATAAAACCCAGAACGAGTTGATTTTTTACATTAAAGAGCGAGGGTTTGTCAAGCACTTTTGTTCCTGAGAATTTGGGTCCAACAATAACACATAATCAATGCATGTCGATACAGTTTTCAAAATAGGGATTGACTCATGGCAAACTCCAAATTATAAATATTTAACCTGAATCGAGCGATTTTTCCCGAAGATATGTGCTGAAATCTTGATGGAGAAGGGTTCGCAAAAAACACAGACATACCCGTGGATCTGTCGAGGCTTTTTGCGAATCCTTGATTCGCAAGAGATCGGTGCAGATCAAGATAAAAATCGCTCAGTTCAGGTTTAACCTAAACGGACCTGAAACTGACCAGGGAGAATCAACATGAGTAAAACCAAAAGCCTTCTGGAGATAGAATTCACACAGGATATCTGTTATGAGTTGTTGCCCGAGTGGCAGGGACTCGATGTAAATATATCGACACTGAGTGGGGGTATTACCAACAAACTCTATCGAATCCAGTCTGAAAAAGGGGATTATACTGTCCGGGTATATGGAGACAAAACGGATCTTTTTATCAACCGCGAAAACGAGGCCCATACCATCCAGGAAATGGCAGAAGTCGGCGTTGGATCGCGCCTCGTAAAATTCATACCCGAAAAGGGTGTAACCATCGTTGAATTCATCGATGATGCTATTGTTTTAAAGAACGATCACTTTCTGGATAAAACGCTTCATGCTAAAATCGTCGACCCGATTCGAAAAATTCACACCAGCGGGGTGAAACTCAAACGAATATTCAATCCCCTGCTGGAAGTCATGAAAATGTCCGCCATCCTGCGACAACTCAACGTCGAGTACCCGGAATTCGACATCCCAGGCACCATTCAAAGACTCATCAAGCTGTCTAGCATCATCAATCTCCCGGAATCAGAATACACGGCCTGTCATAACGACCTGCTGGCAGACAATTTCATCCTCATTAAAGACGAAGCAGCACACAAATATGACGCGGCCATGTATCTCATCGACTGGGAGTATGGTGGCATGGCACCCAGATACTATGACATTGCCGATATGTTTCAGGAAATTCTGGTGCCCCGTGACATGGAAAAAAATATTGTGAAAGAATACTGCAGCGGACGAAAAATCGATAGGACCCTCTTCTTTATCGATCTTTTCAAGCCTTTTCCCGACATCTACTGGTTTTTGTGGAGTCTGATCCAACTCAATGTTTCGAAAATTGAATTCGATTACTATGACTACGGCAAGATCAAATATGAAAACGCCATCAACAATTTAGCGTTTATCCTGAATACATACGGCGTCGCAGTTTAGACCGAATCTTTCATGAAGCTTGACGAGGAATTTTTTAGTTGCCTTTATATATCAGAAAATTGTCATGATATTACAACCTAAGTTGAACTGTTTACACAGTTCCAAATATTAACAATCTGCAGGATCCATCAGATGGTAAAAAAGGAGATATCAATGATAAATGTCGTCAGAGTGTCGATCGGGGTACTTATGGGGTTGTTTCTGTTGTGCAGCGGCGTGGGAGCTCAATCTTCGGGGTTAGCAAAAAACATCTACAGCCTGGGAAAACTCAAGCCCTTCGACAGTGAGCTCAAGGTGAGGGCGGGGGAAATGGCGCCGGATTTTACACTTTCCGCAGTATCGGGTGAAAAAATAACACTTAGCCAATACAGAGGTAAAAAGAATGTGGTGCTTTCCTTTGTTCCTGCCGCCTGGACACCGGTGTGTAGTGATCAGTGGCCGGGCTATAATGTTTCCAAAAGCTCGTTCGGGAAAGGCGATGCGGTGCTTCTGGGCATCACAGTCGACAACATCCCCACCCTCTATGCCTGGACTCGGGAAATGGGGCAGGTCTGGTTCGAGGTCCTTTCCGACTTCTGGCCCCACGGCGCCGTAGCAGACAAATACGGTCTACTGCGATCCGACGGTCTCTCAGAAAGGGCACTGCTTTTTATAGACAAAAAAGGAATCATCCGAGCCGTCTTGGTGATGGACATCAACAAGCGACCCGATTTGGAAGCTTGCTTCATCGAGTTGGATAAATTAAAGGACTGAAGGCTATGGTAGACAGGATTGCGATTCGGGAAAAACTCCTGGAGTTAGAGAAGCTTCGACCGGAATTGTTGGAAGAAGCAATGGGCTTTATCGAATATCTTGTTCATCGTGAAAAAGAAAAGCAGAACATGCCGGGAATTCATGATACTAACGAAATTGAGTTCATATCCAATGATTAGGGCTGTGAACTATCATAACGAACCTGAACCAAATCTGGGCCGACTCTGTTAAGTTATTTTTTCGCGAACCCTAATCGGGTATTGTTTTTGCAGGACAAGTCGACGCCGAGGAGGCACCCGACGCGGTAGTCCACCATGGCCTCTTCTAGTTTCCCCATGTGCTCGAGGGCGGAACCCCGGTTGTTGTAAGCCAGGCCGAAAGACGGGTTGAGGCGGATAGCCTCGCTGCTGTCGATCAGGGCCTCTTCGAACCTTGCCGTCTGAATGAAGGCGGCCGCCCGTATGGTGAAGGCTCGATAGCTCCCGGGCTCTTTTTTTATGGCGAGAGATGTCAGGCGTAACACCGCATTCCAATCCTTTTCCCGGTACTTTTCCCCGCTCTGGCGGAGGAGCAGATCGATCCGGGATTCCTCATTTTGGGAAGGGTTCTTTACTGACAGATAATTCCTGCAGCCGATTTCGAGACCGAGCTCGCAGGCCTTAAAGTAGTCCTTTCCAGCTCGGTCCATGTCCCCTTTTTTCTCGTAAACCAGGCCCCGGTTGTTAAAAGCCATGGCATTCTTGGGGGTTAATCTTAGAGCCTCGTTGCCGTCTTCTATGGCTTTTTCGAACGCCATGGTCTCTGCATAGGCCCAGGAGCGGTTGATATAAGGATTCACAGCATTCGGGTCGTAGTAGATAGCCAGGGTTGCAGCCTGGATTGCCTGGCTCCACTCGCCCTTGACAACCTGTTCATAGCACACTTGCGACCACTTGCCTGCGGTTACCGAATCCAACGAAAGACATACGCGTTCGGCGGTTGCTGCCCGGAGGCCGTCGCAAGCCCCTAATTCACACGCTTTTTTCAGGTCCTCACAAGCCTTGTCGGGCAAACCGGCCGTCATCCATGCCCGGCCTCTTTTTGCATAAGTTGTCCCGTCTTCAGGGTTCAGAGCCACGGCCTGACCAAAATCTGCTACGGCTTCAGCATATTCCCCGGAGGCATACCGGGCTGCTCCCCGCTCCAGATAAGCGGCTGGGTTGGTTGGATCGATGCCGATAACCCGGGTGAAGTCTTTGGCAGCCCGATTGTAATGATTCATTTTCCGGTATGCCCTGCCCCGCTTCATAAGCGTTGGCTCGTACCGTTGATCGAGAGCAATCGCTTTGCTATAGGATTTAATCGCATCTTCGGTTTCTCCGGCGTTGAATAGAACATCGCCCTTAAATTCGTAGGGGAAAAGCAGATACGGACTCAGGAGCACAGCCCGGTCAAAATCTGCGGACGCCGATATCCAATCCTTCAGACGGCTGAACACCCTTCCCCGGTGCAGATAGAGCCACTCATTGTGATCATCCATCGCAACGGCCCGATTCAGTCTCTTGATGGTCTCACCTGGATCCAGAACTTTTTTTTTCAAAGCAGCGACAATGATCGTGTCGTTCAAGGAAATGGCCGACAGCCGGTTAACCAGGCGTCGGCGCTCCGATACCAATATCTCTTTTTCAGAAACCAGGTTTTTTTGCTTTTTCCGTTGCTGGACAGCCCAATACTTCTCTTGCAGGTCCTCCAGACTGTCCAGCAGAGCCCATTCGCGCTTGCGGTTGGACAAAGCATTGTCAAAGAGAAACGGGTTCTCGATGAAGTCACTCAGATCCTTTTCAAAGGTCTCGATATTGAGTCTGCCTATGAGCTTCAGAGAAACGGTATGTCCTTTGGTCGTCTTTTTTATGGTCAGGGAGTTGGTTTCAAACGTCATCACACCGGAAGCCAAAGCATTGGAGAGGTTCTCGACGGGTAGTAAGTTTTTATAGATATTGGATTTCTGGATAGTTGGTCCAGCGGCTTTGAAGATTGTCTGCCGGGTTTTGGTCTGGGCAATGACGCGGGCCTGGTCTTCGGTTTCAGACTGGGTGAAGATGTAATTATAGGTGGCGGTAAAGGCGAGTGTTACGGCCATAGCGGATGACACCAGGAAGCAGGCACAGCATGAGGTGATAACGATGACTGATACAATAGTGGAGGCTTTAATAGGATACTTTGCAAGAAACATGAGATCCTGCCAATACATCATCCAAAATCTTGAGTCGGTTTTCGTTCTTCCGGACATATACATATCCAGGACGATCCTGCCGTTTCATTTCATAAACAATAAGGGCGATTAGCGAGAGATAGAATTTTCTTGAAGGTGTATCAAAAGTAAAGCTCTAAAACCTAATTTGAAACGCTCATCTTAGTAATTATCACATATAAAAGGTCAGGTCAATTTTGAACTTATGTTACTCATCACTCATTTTTCAATCCAAAATCGACAGATCTTGTAACCGCATTATTGATTTTCCCTGGAGATATGTATAGAATTACCAATGAACTATTTTCATAACAAAACAAAAGCAATGCATGATATTCAACTATTGATGGATAAATACAATAGTGGAAAAATCATAAATATAAGTCGTATGACTGGGGGATACACAAATATATCCTATAAAGTCAGTACAGATAAAAGAGATTATCTACTGAAAATTCATCTAAACAAAAAAGTCGAGAATATTGTTCCCGAAATAAAAATTTTGGGATATCTAAAGACTAAAGATATACCCTCAGCTTATCCTATCCCCGACAGGGAAATTGGATTTATTAATGCTCTTGGCAACGACAATGTTGTGATATATGAATTTATAGACGGACATCACCCAGAGGTTAATATAGAAACAACAAAAGAGATAGCCAACGTTGCGGCTGCTCTAAATTTATTAGAAGTGCCAATATCATTCACTCAAAAAAACTGGGTGGATATTGATTTCTGTAAAACTGTCATTAATAAATTTCCTGACGCCGTTTATATAAAGCCCGATATCTTCGAGTATTTCATAGAGCAAACCAACTATTTGGAAAAGCCTTTGTCGGTAAAACTTTCCAAAGGTTTAGTACATGGTGATTTATTCCCTGACAATACAATTTTTAAGGGCAATAAATTGCTTTCTATTTTAGACTTTGAAGTAATTTGTATTGAAAATATATTGCATGAACTTGGGGTCGCAATAAATGGTTTTTGCTACGTTGATAATAAATTATCTGAAGAGCTTTTGCATATTTTCCTTAATGAATATCAAAAATATTACAAGCTAAACGAAACCGAGAAAAAATTACTGCCTGCCTACATGCAATGGGGGGCACATTGCATGATTGCATGGCATACAATAGGTGTAATGGAACACAATGACACAAAAAAATATAAAAGGGCGCAAGCGCTTATTGAAAGAGTAAAAGAGTTGCGGAAAATGTCTTTTCAATTTTAAACTCTAAATATTCAATCTACCTGGACTAACTCTTTACAACTCCCACAGCGCCTGACGCCGCGAAAGAGTTGGTTACTGCAGTGAGGACAGGTAGGATTGCAGATTTATTTTTTTATTTTTTATGTTGATTTTTTTTCTTATATTTTCCCTGTGCCGCTCTATAGTTTTGGGTGAAAGGTTCGCAAATGCAGCTATTTCTTTTGTTGTTTTACCTCGCTTGACAAGATCGGCGATTTTGATCTCTGTGGATGTTAGACCTATAAGAGGTGAAGATAACTGGTGAGAAAATGGGGACATGATTTCATCTAAGCTGGATTCAATTAGCTCTGCATAAATCTTTTGCTCATTATTTAAATTGCTCTTTCTTAATTTTTCTACATAAGGAAAGGCCAGTTTTTTTACATTGGTAACTACTTGCTCTTGCAGAGTTATTTTATCTTCATTTCTTTTATCCAGCAAAACGTTCAAAGCAGTATTCATCTCTTCAAGCTTGTTTGCCCTACTCTCCAATTCTTTATCCTTTTTAATTAATGCCTCTTCCGCCCGCTTACGCTCAATAACAATGGCCATTTGATCAGAGACCGCAGAAAGTACTTGCAGATCTTTTTTGTTGTAAAGATTGGTATCCAGGTAGCTCTGCACAGCCACCACTCCGATAACCTCATCTTTAATAGTCAATGGAACCCCCATCCAAATCAGTGGTAAAGGACCCCACACACCATTTTGGCCGGCGCGGTCTTCCAACTCTTTCTTTTTCAATAAAATGGGCTTTTTTTGGGAAACCACCAAACCTGTTAAGGAATCATTCGCATCAAAATTTGTGATTGGAGAAAAATCTTCATCTTCTGTATCCACATAATATGGGAAATTCAGGGTGCGCTCTTTGCTATCCACAATCACAATAAAAAAATTGGTGGTATCAATGATGCTGCTTAATGAATTATGGATGGATCGATAGAGGTCTTTCATCTTTTGGGCAGTATGCACCGCATTTGAAATGGCAAACAATGTTTTGATAATCTGTTCGACATGTTTACGCTCGGTGATGAAACGTGCCTGCTGCACGTTCTGGTAGGCGCTGGAGGACAGTTGGTTGGCAAGAGTAAAGAGTACCCGGGCAATTTGTTCAAATCGATCATGCGACATAAGGGGCACTTCACGGAAAGCTTCGACCATTGTGGATTCGTCGGCCCCGATTTCCCGCGCATAAACACTCATACTATCTTCGGTCTGGGTCGCGTCACGCACTTGGCCGATCAGCCAATTGGCGATGTGCTGTCCGTCGACCGAGATCCCGGCACCCGCGTCCCAAAGCCCGCTACTCTTGCACTGCTTGATGATTGGACCTGTGGGAGATAATCGTCCGATAACCGCATCGGATTTGTAACAGTTGGCAAGACCCTTGTCTGTTTTGCGAATGATGTCGCTGCACAGCCGACAGAAGTTGCTGGGTTGAGTGATTGGTTTTCCATCCGTATGTGTGATAATCGATGCCACGCCGGTGGCATGGGCAAACTCATCCTGAAGGCGTTGAATGTCGTTAATATTGAACAAGTCTTCAAAATTGATACGCTCTGCATCATCCAGTGGCATGGTCAACGTTACGATGCGTTTCTTCAGAGCCTCCTGCGCCAGTTTTCGTTCAGATTCTGCTTGCTCTAATTCCTGAATCCGCTGCTCCAGTTCTTCATAGGTAGGCTTTTTAGTCATTAGAAGGATCTCCAATTACAAAAATATAGGAATGATTCAGAGTGCTGTAAAGTTAAGGATTCTTGCGTTGCATCCCGTATTTTTTAACAATAATGATAATCAATGTATGTATGTCGAAAGCTGCAGCTCCTTTCTCAGTGGTCACTTTGTGCCAGTGACGTGCACTTCTTCGAAAAATGGCTGTTTTTGCAAAAATTAGGGCTGGCGATTTGAAGCATGATGATATCACAGGTTTGGTGGAGTCTTCCAATGATTGGATGAGTTATCGGAAGTATTGACAATTATACTGCCATCATAAAAAATTGATGTTTCGTATTCATCAATGACTTCCAAGATCCGGTTTTGGGGCATGGTAACCTGTTCCGATAGTTCGAGGGCATAGGTGTTTCCGGTGACCAGGGCATTGGGCATGAACCACCAGGGTACCATGGCCCGAACCTTTGGGCAGGTTATTCTTTTAACGACGTAAACCACTCATTTGCCATCAGAGCCCTTGCCTCGGATGTCAGGGGGATGAGGTCGCTTTTGTCCAGAAGATCCATGTTGAATTTCCGATTCAGGGTGGCAAAATGCTTTAACCCAAATGCAATTTTATTGAGATAGGAAAAAACACCGATGGCCCCGGTGGAAAATTCATTTGCCCTTGTACCGTATATGGCGCGCAAATCCGGAAGATCGCAAAATATTTCTTCAATTGTCGAGCCATATGGTTTAAATCTTTCCGGCACATTTCCGTTCTTTATCTGTTCGCCGATTGTTTTACCGGTCATGGCAGCAGCCATAGAAGCCCGGCACAATCCAATCCCCAGAACATGGCCATCACCATAGGCCAGGCCCTTAAATACCTGATCCTCACTTGCAAAGCCACCGGCCATCACCATCGCAGGCAG
>Ga0164315_10002137_pt1 | contig 15067 bp, 14 predicted proteins | sample GuaBasSedimGuay6_FD_113737 | JGI IMG/M metagenome (GOLD analysis project Ga0164315, IMG submission 113737) | Subseafloor sediment microbial communities from Guaymas Basin, Gulf of California, Mexico - Guay6, Core 4569-2, 0-3 cm | ecosystem: Environmental > Aquatic > Marine > Hydrothermal vents... | reverse complement strand
TAGGGAGAAAAAAGGTCTGGGTTCAAAAGCAAAATGTATCGTTGATGGAATAAATGATGATAAATTTGTTGTGCTAATCAACAAAACTGATAAAATGACAGATGATGATTCTACTAAAATTTCTGATATTTTAAAAAATTCCGGTGCTGTTGAAGTTCAGGAAAAGGAATTAGTGTAGAAAGATAAAAGTATAAGATAACAAAGATATAATACTATAGAAATATGTATAAAATGAAAATAACCATTCTTTTCAGCCTTGCACTTGTGTTAATTCTTTCATCGTGTACTCATGAAAGAAACACTCCGGGAGTGCAGTATCTAGATGATATGGTAACACCCATAGCATATGAAGATTATAGTCCTAACCCTGTTTTTGCCAATGGCCAAACGGGACAATTACCTGTAGAAGGGACAATTGCCAGAGGCAAGATGCCTTATCATTATCCTAAAACTGCTGAAGGCCAAAAACTTGCAGGTGAAAAATTAGTCAATCCTTACGCAAATACTAAAGATGTGTTGGAAAAGGGTAAAAGACAATATGATATTTATTGCCTTATTTGTCATGGAGATGCAGGAAAAGGTAATGGAACATTATACGAAAGTGGGAAATTCACAGCTTTACCATCCGATTTAAGTGATGATCGTATAAAAAATATGCCCGATGGGGAAATTTATCATATAATTACTAAAGGTTCTGTATCAGGCTTAATGGGTGCCCATGGCCCTCAGATAAATCCTGAAAACCGTTGGAAAATAATTACATTTATTAGGGATAAATTTCAGAAAAAATAAAAGAGAACACTTAGATACTGCTTAAAAAAAAGTTTTATAAGTAAATAATATAACATGATGGAGAATAGATATACCGTTTCACCCAAATTAAAATATACCTCATTTGCTCTAATGGCCATTGGAGTAATTGCACTTGGAATAGGGTTCTCAACTGGTGCTGATCGTGCCTGGGCAAATGTCCTGCTGAATAGCTATTATTTCCTTTCTTTAGCTGTAGGTGCATCTTTCTTCCTAGCAATACAGTATATTACCCAATCTGGTTGGTCTGCCATGTTTAAACGGATACCTGAAGCTATGGGTACCTTTATTCCCGTTGGTGCGGTTATATTATTATTGTTTTTAATATTTGGCTCACATTCTGTTTATCACTGGACTCATGCCGAGGAAGTTGCTAAGGATGAATTATTACAGCATAAAGCTCCTTATTTGAACCTTACCTTTATGATTATCAGATATGTATTATTTGTAGGTTCCTGGGTTTTATTAGCTGCGATGCTTAGAAAATATTCTTTGAGAGAAGATGAAGTAGGTGGATTAGAATATTTCAAGAAAAGTGAGTTCCTTTCGAAAATATTTATTTTCGTATTGGCATTTACGTTTACATTGGCTACTATTGATTGGGTGATGTCGGTAAATCCACATTGGTTTAGTACTTTATTCTCTGCAAAGAATTTTATGACGGCATTCTTTCATGGTGCGGCAACTATTACTTTAATTGCGATTTTGCTAAACAGAAATGGTCACTTACCTGAAATGAATAAATATCATTTACATGATTTTTCAAAATATATTTTTATGTTGAGTATTATTTATGGCTATCTGTGGTATTCGCAGTATTTCCTTATTTGGTATGCAAATATTCCTGAGGAAACTGTTTATTATACCACATTAATTCAGGGTAGCTGGAAATCACTTTTTATTGCCGATATTGCTATAAACTGGACCTTCCCTTTCTTATTCCTTATGCTTAATGTAGTTGCGAAAAATGCTAAAGCATTAATGTTCACAGCAATTGTTTTGTTTATTGGGCAATGGATTGATTTATATCTGCAAATTATGCCGGGCTCAACGGGTGTGAATGAAATTGGTTTTGTCGAAATAGGATCTTATCTTGGATTTTTTGGTTTATTTATGTTTGTTGTGAGCAGATCATTAGCTAAAGCACCGCTTGTTCCAAAGAATCACCCGTATCTACAGGAAAGTATTGCACATAAACTGCATTGATTTAAAATAAAGAAAAACAAAATAAAAAAGCCTTAGAAATAAGGCTTTTTTTATGTACATATGTTTTCTATCATATATTTACATATTATAGAATATATAAATTGCTATGCATATCAAAGAAATTTATTCGTAACTTTGGGTTCTTAAATTGCAGAAACTAATTTAAATATATATAATCATGTCTACATTAAAAGAACGTTTAAGAAAAAAAATTGAAGAACACCGACCAAGAACAACTAAATTATTAAAAGAATATGGTGATGTTAAAGTAGGTGAAGTGACTATATCTCAAGCCATTGGTGGCGCAAGGGGAGTTAGGACTTTGGTTACTGATATTTCTTATTTAGACCCAATGGAAGGTATTCGTTTTCGCGGAATGACTATTCCTGAAACTATGGCAGCTCTTCCAAAACCTGAAGGTAAAGATTATCCTTATGTTGAAGGTTTTTGGTTTTTACTTTTAACCGGCGATATTCCTACTAAAGAAGAAGCAGAAGAATTAGTCGAGGATTTTAAATCAAGAAGTGCGATACCACAATATGTTATTGATATTTTAAGGGCAATGGCTCGTGATTCTCATCCTATGGTCATGTTTTCTACTGCTATTTTATCAATGCAAAAAGAGAGTAAGTTTAATAAATCTTATCAGGAAGGCTACAACAAAATGACTGCATGGGAATCAATGTATGAAGATTCTACTGATTTATTAGCCAAGCTTCCAGCTATTGCTGCCTATATTTACAGAATGAAATATAAAGGTGATACTCATATTGGACCGGATTATGATAAGGACATGGGTGGAAATTTTGCACACATGATGGGTATTGCTGAACCTTATGATGATGTTGCCCGTATGTATTTTATCTTACACTCTGATCACGAATCAGGAAATGCTTCTGCCCATACTACCCACCTGGTAGCTTCAACTTTATCTGATGCTTACTATTCATTATCAGCTGGTATTAATGCATTGGCCGGTCCTCTTCACGGATTAGCAAATCAGGAAGTATTACGTTGGTTACAAGGTGTAATGGAAAAACTTGATGGTGTTGAGCCAACCGAAGAAATTATGAAGAAATTTGTTTGGGAAACATTAAATGGTGGTCAGGTAATTCCTGGATTTGGGCATGCAGTATTGCGTAAAACAGATCCTCGTTACCAATCGCAACGTGAATTTTGTGAGAAACATTTACCAAAAGACAAATTATTCAAGTATGTTGACATGTTATATCGTGTAGTACCTGATATTTTGGTTGAACAAGGTAAAGCTAAGAACCCATGGCCTAACGTTGATGCTCAATCAGGTGTTATTCAGTGGTTCTATGGACTAAAGGATTTTGACTTCTATACAGTACTGTTTGGTGTAGGTCGTGCTATTGGGGTATTAGCTAATATCACCTGGGATCGTGCTTTAGGTTATCCTCTTGAAAGACCAAAATCATTAACAACGGATATGCTTGAAGATATTGCAGGTATAAAAAAATAATTTATTCTATATTGAAATAAAAAAATCCCCGAAAGGGGATTTTTTTTTGTCCGTATGGGGGCTGTCCGAAAAGTACTAAATGAAGGTCATTACGGCGCCTACGCTAAAGCTTCTGCGACAGCGTGATGAGGAACGAAGAAGTAATCTCCTGTATACCTACGTGTTATATTTGAGGGATTCCTTCGCTTCGCTTGGAATGACGGCTTTTCGGACAGCCCGATTTTTGGTAAAAGCAAAAAAAAAATAGAAAAATGCAGCATTTAATCTTTCTTTTACGTATAGGCTAAAAAGGAACTTAAATTATATACAAATGATAAAGGCATATAAATTTGGAATCGTTCTACTTCTTATTATTAACTCAATTTCCTGCAAAAATGAATTGCCTGAGTTTGAGTTTAAGGATATAAAACTGAATAAAGTTGGTGAGCAACTGGTGGAGTCAGATAATAGTTTTGGTATCAATTTATTTACGTTACTGATGGACAATAGAAATGAAACTAAAAACCTTATGATTTCACCCCTTAGTGTTTCATTGGCATTAACTATGGCCTATAATGGTGCTGATGCAGAAACAAAAACGGCAATGGAAAATACATTGCAATTTGAAGGATTATCAACTGATGATATAAATATCAATAACCAGCATCTATCTGAAACTTTAATGAGTGTTGATGATCGTGTTGATTTTAAAATTGCCAATTCTATTTGGTATCGTGATGGTTTTTCTGTGTTGCCCAATTTTATTAGCACTAATGAGAATTTCTACAATGCCGAAGTAAGTGCTCTTGATTTCTCAGACCCTGGTTCAAAAGATATTATCAATAATTGGGTTGCAGATAAAACCAATAACAAAATAAGTGAGATTGTTGAGGATATACCTTCTGATATTGTCATGTACCTAATAAATGCTATTTATTTTAAGGGAAGCTGGAAATATCAATTTGATAAGTCGGAAAACCAGATGAAACCATTTTACCTATTTGATGGCACCAAAAAGAATGTGGAAATGATGACACAGACTGCGGATTTAAAGAAAATGGCAAATGAAGATTTTTACTTAATAGAATTAGCTTATGGCCAGGGAAACTTTGTAATGGATTTCTTCTTACCGCATGATGATAAAAATGTTTCGGATATCCTCGTTAATTTAAATGCTGAAAACTGGAACAATTGGATGAATTTACTAAACCAACCTTCCGAAACAACTATTGTTTTGCCCCCTTTTAAATTTGAATATGAGCAATCGTTAAATGATGTGCTAAGCACTATGGGTATGGGTGTTGCATTTAATAAAAACGAAGCTGATTTTTCAAAAATTAATGCTGACAACCAACTATTCATCTCAGAAGTAAAACACAAAACCTTTATTGAACTTAATGAAGAAGGAACAGAGGCTGCAGCTGTGACATCTGTTTCTATTGGATTAACCAGTGTAGGGCCAGGTGGTGAAATTGTTTTTGATAAACCGTTTATGTTTGCAATCCGTGAAGTTAGTACAGGGGCAATTTTATTTCTTGGTATTGTTGAAAATCCGGAAAGGTGAGCAAGAATCGTTCAATCTATTAATAAATAATTTAAGAGTACCGAATTAGAAATAATTAAATAATAGATGGAAAGAGTTTTGTTTTTATTAATAGGGTTTATTCTGGTTTTAACCAACTGTAATAAAGAAGATGTTCTTTCCGGCAATCCAGACTGTATTGAAAGGAAAATATATGATATCGCTGAAGGGGAAGTCTGGAATCCACCTGCAAAAGTCTACAGTTATATGTATAACGGTGAAATTGTTTACTATTTTCCTTCAAGATGTTGTGATATTCCAAGCATATTGTACGATAAAAATTGTAATGCTATCTGTTCCCCGGATGGTGGTATTACAGGGGATGGCAACGGTCAATGCTCTGATTTTTTCAATTTTAGAACAAATGAAAAATTAATTTGGGATGATATTAGAGAGTAAACAACTGAATTGAGTTTTTAAGAAAAGCATAATAAAATTAAAGCATGAGAACAATTATTACAATACTATTATTATCTATCATCATTCTTTCTGCATGTGAAAAAGAAAATATTTCTGAAACTGCTAAAAATATTAAACTGACGATTGATGCTAGTCATTACTTTGCTGCCATTGAAACTGAAAGTTATGGTGACCCTTTTGAGATTGACAATGTCTTGAAAGAAGAAAATATGCTCTATATTGATACGAAATATGGTGGTGGTTGTAAAGAACATAGTTTTGAGCTTATTTGGGGTGGTGACTTCATAAAAACAAATCCACCTTCGATTGGAATTGTATTAGTTCATGGTGCAAATAATGATATGTGTCAGGCTTATTTGTCAGATAAATTAAAAATTGATTTGAAAGATTTGATGGGAATGAATTATGTTAGCATATTAAATGTGATTGTCATAAATGGTTATAATAAAGAGTCTTATAATACGAAAAAATAAACACATAAAACAAGCATGTTAAAAATAATTATTAACACACAAGGGAATGATTATTTTAGGCTTGAGGTTCCATGTGGTTACAAAAAAACAATAAAAAATAGACACATGAAAAACTTAATAATATTCTATTTGCTATTTATATTCTTTTTGTTTGTACAGTGCGAAAAGGAACTTCAGGTTAGACCTGATGCAGAAGTGGAGTTTTTTTTAATTGAGGAATTTGATACACGGGAAAATAGTGCAGCAATAATTGAAAATACACTTAAACTTGGGAGTGAACCTTTAATCGAATATTCTGAAATCATCTCGTATAATTCTATAGAACATTCATTTATTATTTCCGATGGCGTGTATGAGCGGATTTTTGAGAACACCAGGCTTGTAAAGTTTCCAACTTCTACTTTTGCCATAGTGGTAGAAAATCAAATTATCTATACTGGTTATTTTGTATCCCCATTATCGTCGGTTATATATGATTGGCTTGTTATTTCACCAGACTTCAATTGTGATCCTCTTTACAGTCCAATAAAAAATAAAATTGTTGTGGATATTGGTTATCCTTCTGGAAATTTAGATGTTTTGCGTGATTGGGATATCCCGGATAATAGAAATGATGATCGATTGATTCATATTTTTAAAAGGGATAATAAATTAGTTGATTGAGGAAAACAAAAACTATATTTAGTTTATGGAAAAATTTAAACAAATTTATGAAAAACATTATTATTATTCTAGGCTTATTTAGTCTGTTTTTATTTCCAAACTGTGAAAAAGATACAGTAGAAATAAATACGGCAAAACAGCCCGAAGGAACTGCTGTTTTAATCCAAATAATTACCGTTTCAGATGTAAATTCAAATGAAGCACAAACCACTACTGATTTCGAATATTTTAACAACGGTAACCTTGAAAAAACGAGCTATTCACATAGTGATGGAACTATTTTATCATATAGCAATTATGAATATAATAGCGAAAACCAACTTGAGCTAATAGTTGACTATACTGCAAACTCAAACGAAATAAGTGGATATTTGAACCTTAGGACTCATGAGTTTGAATATTTGGCTAATGGATTGAAATCAAAAGAAACAATCAATCATCCTGTTATTGGTACACTTGAATATATAAGCTTTGACTATAATAATGAGGACGACCTAATAAAAAAGACATTTTTTAATTCCGATAATCACTTGGTAAATTACGTGATTTATGATTATGATGAATTTGGTAATATCCTGAAAGGAACAACTTATTCCAATACTGACGAACAAACAGGCGAAACACTTCATTATTATCGTAATAATATGCTTTTTAAATCAGATGTTTATATCCTAGGAAAAGATAAAGTTCATTTAGAAGAGGTTTTGAAGACTTATGATGATGATAATAATTTAATTATGTTACAATCTAATATATTATGGTTGGCAAGTTCGAGAAGTAGTTCTGTTTTAAAGTTTATTTATGAATGAGTTTTTTAATAACCCAAATTTAAATACCAATACCTGAAAATATGAAATCTAATAAAATAATATTTTTCTTCCTAGCAGTTTTTGCTTTCACATCGTGTAAAAAGGAAAATATTGAACCAATTGAAATGCCCGATGGACTTTATGCGATTTGGGTTGAAAATGGTTATAGTGAAGAAATTTCAATATTTAAAAAAGTAAGTGAATTTGATGCAGATAAATATGGTTTTCAAATTTTGGGTCGTGGCAAATTTGTTGAAAGGAAGAATTCAGGTTGGTGTGCTACGCCACCGATTGCATATATTAATTATGAGGGTAAATGGTCAAAGCTTACTGATTCGCTTATAAATGTGGAAACAGAATATTGGGGTGGCACAATGTTTTTTCAATTAGAAATAGTTTCAATAAACGAAAACGAGTTGAAGGTTCGTTATAATTATCAGAATGATTAATTTTACAAATATTCCGATTTTAATTTTTTTGTGGCGAACCAGATTGATGAAATAGACAGCAAACTTTTAAAAGCCTGTAAAAAGGGTAAAATAAAGTCTCAGGAAATGCTTTATAAGCAGTTCTATGCTTATGGTATGAGCATTAGTTTGCGATATGCTTATAATCGTGATGAGGCTGCAGAAGTGTTAAATGATAGTTTTTTAAAGGTTTTTGGAAGTATTCATAAATATGATGATAAACTATCGTTTAAAGCCTGGTTACGGAAAATAATCATTAATACAGCCATTGATTACTACAGGAAAAATAAAAAACATCATGAACTAGTGGATATTGAAACCACAGATATTGAATTGTCTGACTATAGCTTAATAGAGCAGTTTGAAATTGAGGATTTACAAATATTACTAAATGATTTACCTGAAAATTATAGGATTACATTTAATTTGTATGAGATAGAAGGTTATAATCACGATGAAATTGCAAAACTATTAAATATAGCACCAGGAACATCAAGATCGAACCTGACAAGGGCAAAAGCGTTGTTACGTGCTTCTTTTGAAAAACACTATAAACACAAGTATGCAAAAGTTGTTTGATAAAATATTATCAGAAAAAATTAAAACGGGTTTTAATAATCACCAGGAACCATATAATCCTGCTGACTGGGAAAATCTTAAAGCACAATTAACAGGTAAGAAGCGTGGTTTGGTGATATGGCTAAATATTGCCAAAGCCGCTTCGGTTGTCCTGTTTGTTGGAATTTCAACCCTTTACGTGAATAGGAATGATGAAAATCTGCAATCGTTATATAAGGTGTCTAATAATCAAATAAACGTAAAATCTAATAAAAATCAGGAAAAAGAGGAAGTGTATATTGCACAGGAAATGGATGGGGTTAGTAAGATCTATAAAACAAGAAAAAAAGTTGTGGCAGACAGCTTGCAAAATGATATTGAAAACAATATTGCTCATGAAATAAATGAAACGGAATCGATAAAAAGTATATTTGTTATTATTCAAACAGATTCAATTAAACCAGAAGAATTTGTTGCATTAGCTGATAGTAATAGCCATGATTCCTCAAAACAAATTGTTCAAGTTCAGTTAGCTGAAAAAGATTTTGAAATTGACCAAAAGAAAAGAAATTCAAAATTTGACTTTGCAGTTGCTATCGTATCAATGTATTCATATTCTACACAAGGCGCAGAAGGTAATATCAACATGGGTGGTGGGTTTACAACATCATATAATATTTCTGAAAAATTTAGTATTTCATCCGGGCTGATGATTGCACAACAATCGCTTAGTTATAGTGGACGCTACGAGGGGACGGATATGGTATATTCAAACACATTGATGGATTCAAAAACCACCATGGTAAATAATCCGGCTTCTGCTGAATCCAGAATTGAGTTTGTCGGAATTGACATACCTTTAAATATAAAATATAAACTAAAAAGGCTAATAGTTACTACTGGTATATCCTCACTTGTTTTTGTAAGTGAAAAGAGAACATATTCAGCAAATGCTACAGTGTTTAATACTTCATTTAATTCTGCTACTAATAATTACGAGACTGTAAAAACTACAGAAAACTTTCAAATTGAAGATAAGAGCCCTTCATTTAACCGGTTTGACTTTGCCAGTCTGTTTAATGTTGCTGTAGGTTATGAATTCCTATTAAAGAAAGGAAGTATGATGTTTGAACCTTTCATAAAATATCCAATTGGTGAAATAAGCTCTGAGAGTTTAAAAATTGGCTCTGCCGGATTGTCTTTACACTATTATTTTTAGCTTATTCTATTTCTTTTAATTTCGGATAACTTGGAGTTCATCAAGAATGTATCTTTATGAAAATTTTCAGAAAGGGAAAAAGTTGTTAAAAAAGGGCATAAAAAAAGGGCGGTAACCACTCCGCCCTGTACTTTAAACCTAATTACTAACCTAAACTTGTTATGAAAAAACTTTTCTTTTTGTTTTTGTTACCACAAAGATAAGTGTGTTTTGTGTTAAATTCATTGAAGTTTTCTTAATGAATGTTAAATCTTGAAATTAATTTATATTGAATTATCTTGCGATTGTTTTAAATTTACACACCTACTTCCTTATTGAATAAATTATAAATAATGATAAAAGCGGTAATTTTTGATATGGATGGAGTAATTATTGACTCCGAGCCTTTTTGGGAAAATGCTGAAATTGAAATTTTTAATAAATATGGAATTCCAATGACCCAGGAAATGTGTCAGGATATGAAAGGGCGTAAGATTGATGAAGTAGTGCAGCATTGGCATGAAATTTATCCGTTGAAGAATGTGACAACTCAATATATTGTTGATGAAATTATTGCAAAAATGCATGAGCTTATTCAGAAAAATGGTGAGCATATGACTGGTTTGATAGAAGTTCTGGGTTTTTTAATGCAAAATGGATATTTAATTGCTTTGGCATCCTCTTCAAAAATGGAATTAATAGATACAGTTGTAGATAAATTAAAAATTAGAGATTATTTTAAAGTGATACATTCTGCAGAGTATGAACCGGCAGGTAAACCTGAACCTTATGTATATCAAACCACGGCCAAAAAGTTAAATATTCACCCTGAAAAGTGTATGGCTATAGAAGATTCTTATCTTGGTTTGCAATCAGCCATAAAAGCAGGTATGCAAACCGTTGCGATTCCTGAACCTGCATTATTTGATGATCCAAAATTTAATATTGCTGATTATAAAATTATGCATTTAAGCGAGATTATTATTGGTGAAATCCTGTGAGTAATATTAATTTGATATGATAAAAGCGGTAATTTTTGATATGGATGGAGTCATTATCGATTCTGAACCTCTTTGGGAAGAATCAGAAATGGATATTTTTACAAAATATGGTGTGCCAATGAACAAGGAAATGTGCCAGGATATGAAAGGGCGAACAACAGAAGAAGTTGTAAAGCATTGGTACGAAATCTATCCATGGGATAATAAGTCAGTTGAATATGTTGTAAATGAACTTAATTCAGCAACACAAAAGCTTATTTTGGAAAAAGGTATGTCTATGCCAGGTTTATATGAAACGCTCGATTTTATAAAACAAATGGATTATCCGATTGGTCTGGCTTCTTCTTCCAGAATGGAATTAATTCAGTCGGTAATTAAAAAACTGAAAATTGAAAAATATTTTGAAGTTATTCATTCAGCGGAGTATGAGCCTGCTGGAAAGCCAGAGCCTTATGTATACGCAACTACAGCAAACAAAATGAATATTCTACCGGAATACTGTCTAGCTATTGAAGATTCTTATTTGGGTTTGCAATCAGCTAAAAGAGCAGGTATGAAAACTGTTGCCATTCCTGAAAAAGCAATTTATGACAATCCTAAATTTGATATTGCTGACTATAGAATCAGACGCTTAGATGAGCTTATAGAGATGAATGTCTTTTAATAAAAAACAGCTTGTCGATTTTTCGACAAGCTGTTTAAAAGATTTGAAATTAGTAAATCAAATTATTAATTACCAAATATACAGTTACTACTTTTCAATTAACTCCACGCTTCGTTTAACAAACTTATCTAAGGCTTCGCCTTTAAGCATATTGTTTGAAAGTAAAGCTAAATCAATCAGTTGTTTAATTAATTTATTTTCTCCTCCGTAGTTTTCTAAAACCGTTTCTTTTTTCTTGTTTAATTCTTCCAATTTCTTGTTCAAATCATCCATTTGGTCTTTTTCTTCCTGTGGAATTTCTTCCTCTTTTTTGTCCTTTTTTAATTTTTCAAGAGCTGATTTATCACCTTCAACGGTGCTGATTTCCTTTTTAATTGGCGAAACTTCTTTTTTAACTGACTTGTCAGTATCAGTAGCAATTTGCTCAACTAATGGGTGATTAGAATTAACAACCAAATTATAGCTGTCAGGTAAATCACCATAAAAACCCATTCCACCACCACCCATAGCAGACATATCTTTCATCCTGCGCATAAACTCGTTCTGAGTAACCATTACTGGGTTAGAATCTTCATTTAATGGTTCAAACATTACTATATAGTTTGCTTCCTTTGGTAACTGGCCTCTAAAAACAGAAGTTAGATCTTTTTCCTGCTCACCTGAAAGTTTTGACTCTGCACCATCTTCCTTACTAATCAACTTCTCAATAACATCCGCATCAACTCTGGTAAACTTGGTATTTTCCAGTTTTGTTTCCAAATGATTAATAAAGTGTGAATCTAATTGTCCGTCCATCACTAAAACATCATATCCTTTAGCTTTAGCAGCTTCTATAAAAGTATATTGTCCTTCTACATCACTAGTATAAAGGCAAATAAGGTTCTTGTCCTTATCTGTTTGGTTTTCTTTAATTACCTCTTTATATTCATCCCATGTGAAGTTTTTACCTTCCGTATTGGTAAATAAATTGAATTTTATAGCTTTATCATAGAATTTTGGCTCTGAAAGCATACCATATGCAACAAACATTCTCAAATCTTGCCATTTTTTCTCAAAATCAGTTCTTTCTTTCTTGAAAATTTCGTTTAAGCGATCTGCCACTTTTTTAGTAATATGGCTTGAAATTTTCTTAACATTATTGTCGCTTTGCAAATAACTTCTTGAAACATTTAATGGGATATCTGGTGAGTCAATTACACCATGCAGTAAAGTCATAAATTCAGGAACAATACCTTCAACTGAGTCAGTTACAAAAACCTGATTTGAATATAACTGAATCTTGTTTCTCTGAACCTCAACATTTGCTTTAATCTTTGGGAAATATAAAATACCAGTAAGGTTAAATGGGTAATCAACATTTAAATGAATGTGAAACAATGGATCTTCCATTGTCATAGGGTACAATTCTTTGTAGAAAGAATTATAGTCCTCATCTGTGAGATCAGAAGGCTTTTTAACCCATGCAGGTGTTGTATTGTTGATGATATTTAACTCCCCTGTTTCAACTTCTTTACCATCTTTCCATTCAGTTTTTGTTCCAAATGCAATTTCAATGGGTAAAAATTTGCTGTATTTATTTAAAAGCTCTGTAATTCTTGTTTTCTCCAAAAATTCTTTGCTTTCTTCATCAATATGGAGGATTATGTCTGTTCCAATATCTTCTTTCTCAATTTCTTCGATACTGAACTCCGGACTTCCATCACATTCCCATTTTACAGCTTTTGCACCTTTCTGGTAGGATTTTGTTCTGATTTCAACTTTCTCCGCAACCATGAACGATGAGTAAAAACCCAAACCAAAATGACCAATAATTGCGTCAGCTTTGTCTTTGTATTTATCCAAAAACTCTTCAGCACCTGAAAAGGCAATTTGATTGATATATTTTTCAATTTCTTCAGCTGTCATGCCAATTCCTTTATCAGAAAAAGTAAGTGTTTTTGCTTTTTCATCAATACGAACGTTTATAACTAAATCGCCAAGTTCACCTTTATATTTTTCAAGGCGTGCAAGTGTCTTCAGTTTTTGCGTTGCATCAACAGCATTAGAAATTAATTCACGAAGAAAAATCTCATGATCAGAATAGAGAAATTTCTTGATAATAGGAAAAATATTTTCCGTGGTAACGTTAATGTTTCCTTTTTGCATATTAACTATATTTTGTGTTTAACATTTTATTCGTGCAAAAGGCTTTTTCAAAGTATATGCCAATGTGATTTTTATGACATTTCGGCAGTAGTGAATGTAGCAGAATGACTCAAAGTCATTATTCATACGTTGACAGGAGTAAAAGTAATGACAAATTTTGTAGGTCTGGTAAGGTAGTGTACCTAAATGGATACAATGCTTTTTTATGTATTATCAAGATAAGTTATGCTTGTTTCACAGCATATTACTTTTATATTTGTACAAACAATTTTGTATTCAATTTAAATCCAAAAACGAATAGTCATGATAACAATTGAAAAACCCGATAACCTGATTGATCATTTTGAAATAGCAACTGAGAAATTTAAGAACAACAAACTTTTTGGTACTAAAAACAAGCAATCAGGCGAATATGAATGGCTTACTTATGGCGATTTGAAAACCAAAGTTGATAATTTTAGGGGAGGATTAGCATCTTTAAATATGAAAAAAGGTGATGCTGTTGCAATTATTGCAAATAATCGGTTCGAATGGGCTGTTGCCGTATTTGCTACTTATGGTATTGGTGCTCGTTTTGTTCCTATGTACGAGAATGAGATTTTAAGAACCTGGAATTATATTACAAAAGATGCGGGGATTAAGTTTTTGTTGGTTTCAAACAAAGATATTTACGAACAGGTGAAACATTTTAAAGATAAAATTGATTCTTTAGAGCATATTTATATTATAGAAGATGACAGCGAATTAAGTATGCAGCATCTTGAAAAACAAGGTAAAGAAAACCCTGTTGCATTTATTACACCAAAGGTTGATGATATTGCCGCTTTAATTTATACATCTGGCACGACTGGTGATCCAAAAGGAGTTCTGTTAACCCATGGAAATTTTGTTTCAAATGCAAGGGCAGGAAATCGCAGATATCACATGCTCAATGAAACTTCAAGAAGTTTATCCATTCTCCCTTGGGCACATAGTTATGGCCAAACTGCTGAATTGTATAATTGGTTATTTACTGGTGGTTCAATTGGTTTTATGGAAAGTGTAGAAACTTTAGCAGAAGATTTACTCAAAGTACAGCCTACATTTTTAATCGCTGTTCCCCGTGTTTTTAATAAAATTTATGATGGGATTTGGGCTAAAATGAACGAAACGGGTGGACTTACAAAGAAACTCTTTGAAATGTCTGTTAATGCCGCAAGAAAATACCGTGAACAAAATGGGAAAGTTGATTGGTTAACTCAACTAAAACTAAGCTTTGGTAGGAAAATGGTGTTCTCTAAAATTGCAGCCAAATTTGGAGGGAAATTAATTGCTTCTATCACAGCAAGTGCAAAAATGAATTTAGAAATTTCTTATTTCTTTACAGATATAGGATTACCAGTTTACGATTGCTATGGTTTAAGTGAAACATCACCCGCTATAAGTATGAATAGTCCTGAGTTAAACAAACCAGGTAGTATTGGTACAGCACTTGAATTTATTGAAGTTAGAATTGACAAATCAATGATTGAGGGTGATAGTGAAGATGGAGAAATACAAGTAAAAGGGCCAAATCTTATGGTTGGTTATCATAACAAACCAGAAGAAACAAAGAAAGTTTTTACTG
>Ga0164315_10002136_pt1 | contig 15073 bp, 13 predicted proteins | sample GuaBasSedimGuay6_FD_113737 | JGI IMG/M metagenome (GOLD analysis project Ga0164315, IMG submission 113737) | Subseafloor sediment microbial communities from Guaymas Basin, Gulf of California, Mexico - Guay6, Core 4569-2, 0-3 cm | ecosystem: Environmental > Aquatic > Marine > Hydrothermal vents... | reverse complement strand
TGGGCTTCATTACTTGAAAGCGCGTTATGCGAACAACCTCGGTTCTCCGATATAAATTACACCCTGGAGTTGTACATCTTCACTATGCACTACCTATAATTGTGTACTGCCCATAATCGTGCACTACCTTAATCACTCTGGGACATTAGCGATGGAGCCCCAGGCAGAGGAATAAACCATGGCAAAACTGACTTCCACAGCAATCGTTTTATCTCTCGCCGTCGGCATATCAATGGTGCAAGCCGAAGTTATCAAACTACCGATAGGCGCTCAGGCAGCGCAAAAGCAGCACCTTGAGCGCCCTGAAAACGGCATGACCCGCGGGCAAGTTGCAGCACGGTTCGGTGAGCCACAATCCGTCGTTAGTTCTGTTGGTGATCCGCCTATTTCCACCTGGGAGTACGCTGATTACGTGGTCTTTTTTGAAAATGACAGGGTACTACATAGCGTGCTTAAACATGTTCCTCTTCACCCGGTGACACCAGACCAGTAACACCCACTGAGTAAAACCTGCCCAGTAAGCCTTTCCCGGTAAGACCTTCCCAGTAGGAACTTCCCAGTAGGAACTGCCGAGCAAAATTTGTCCGAAAAAAATGTCTCAATTCAGCGCCAATCTAACCCTGTGATTATTGGCTCTACGATTAACTATAGATAAAAGCCCGCTGACTATTTGCGAGTTGCGTCATAGGCGAGTGTTGCTTGCTCAGGCGAGGCTAACGACTCGTCTTCGCATTTACTGGTATCTCCTCCACAAATATCGCAGGAAGTATCCATGCCCAGTGCCGCAATACCCCCACAGGAACCTTTAATAGGTTTCTTCGCCAGTATTACGCCCACTGACATAGCGGAAATAATCAGCACCATGGCTATAAAAGCAAATATCATTTCTAACATCTCGCGACCTCACTGAAGATTGCTGGATGGGATACCATCTCATTGAGTCTTAATATAAGCATCCAGTGCTCGGCTATTAGACTCGACAAATTGCTCCTGCTCCTTAACCAGAAAAAAAGCAGCAACACCGTCGTGGTTGGCCATTAACAGCGCCTCCCGCTGCCCCAACACCATGTATCCTGTAGCGAGGGCGTCAGCCTGTGTCGCATCTTCCACTACCACAGTAACCGATGCAAGGTTATGTACAATAGGCCTACCGGTGCGAGGATCTATGGTATGAGAATACCTCACACCATCCGTTTCAAAATAATTCCGATAATCCCCAGAAGTCGCCACGCCCATATCTGTCAATGAAATAACCTTTTTGATTTCTCCTCGTACCAGAGCAGGTGCCTCTACAGCTATTCGCCAGGGCTGCCCAGCAATATTGACACCGCCACCACGCAACTCCCCGCCGATTTCAACCAAAAAATCAGTGATGCCCATGTCCACTAACAAATCAGCCACACGTTCCGCCGCAAAACCTTTCGCTATTGCAGATAAATCAATGCGAATATCTCTGAGTTTTTCAACACTTTGAGTAAAAGGTATGAATTTAAGATAGTTAAAACCAACGTCCGCCAATAAGGCGTCGATTTCAATCTGTGTGGGAACCCGATCATCTGTATCAACCGGCCCAAACCCCCACAAATCGACCAACGGGCCAACAGTTGGATCAAAAGCGCCTTTGGTTTCATCAAACACTTGCTCGGCGATAAGCAATACCTGCCACAACATACTACTAACCGGAAAAGGATCACCGACAGGAGAATCATTAAGGCGGTTGAGTTCGGACTGATCCTGATAGGTGCTCATTGCGCCATCCAGATAATCAAGCAACTGCGCTACATTTGAGCCCACTTCAGCCTGGTTTATTGCTCCAGTAATGTCCACGTACTTTATGCTGTAGGTAGTGCCCATCGTTGGCCCCGTCAGCAACACCTCTTCCCCGGCTTTGCTGCACCCCTGCACTATCAGCAGGACAAACAAAAACGAGGCCACCAGGGGCCTCGTTCTTTGGTTTATAGCCTGGTTACTAACCACTGCTCTTAACCACCATTCCTAACCGTCGCTCTTAACCACCTTCCCCAACCACCGTCCCTAACCACCAAAATCATCCAGGAAGATATGATCGTCCTCCACGCCAAGGCTGTGCAGCATCTGGATCACTGCGGACGACATCATTGGCGGCCCACACATGTAATACTCACAATCCTCTGGCGCCTCATGATTCTTCAGGTACTCCTCAAACAGCACATTATGAATAAAGCCTGTAAGACCATCCCAGTTATCTTCCGGCTGCGGCTCAGACAACGCCACATGCCAGTCAAAGTTATCATTTTCAGCGGCCAGCTGGTCGTACTCGTCTTCGTAGAACATTTCACGCAAACTGCGTGCACCGTACCAAAACGACATTTTTCGCGTACTGTTCAGGCGCTTGAGCTGGTCAAAGATATGTGAACGCATTGGCGCCATCCCTGCACCACCGCCAACAAACACCATTTCTCTGTCATTATCGGTAGCAAAAAACTCACCGAAGGGACCATACACAGTGATTTTGTCGCCGGGTTTTAAACTGAATGTATAGGAAGACATTTGCCCGGGGGGTAGCCCTTCAGTTCGCGGTGGCGGCGTTGCAATACGGATATTAAACTTAACGATGCCCTCCTCTTCTGGATAGTTAGCCATTGAATAGGCACGAATCACCGGCTCGTCCACTTTTGATTCCATCTTGAAAAAACCGAAGTGCTCCCAGTCACCTCGATATTCTTCATCGACATCAAAGTCACTAAATTTAACATGATGGGGCGGGGCTTCAAGTTGCACATAACCACCAGCACGAAAATCTACGTTTTCGCCTTCGGGAAGACGCAGGGTCAACTCCTTAATAAAAGTAGCTACATTCGGATTTGACTCTACCGTGCACTCCCACTGCTTGACGCCGAATACTTCTTCCGGCACCACGATTTTCATATCCTGTTTAACCGGCACCTGACAGGACAGGCGCCAACCTTCTTTCACTTCGCGCGGTGTAAAATGTGATTCCTCGGTAGGCAGAATCGAGCCACCGCCCTCGGTAACAATACATTTGCATTGCGCACATGTACCGCCGCCGCCGCAGGCTGAGGCAAGAAATATTTCTTTCCCAGACAACGTTTGTAGCAGCTTATCTCCGGCTGCCACCTCAATATTTTTCTCGCCATTGATTTCAATGGTGATGTCACCACTACTCACCAGCCGTGAGCGGGCCATTATAATAAAAGCCACCAGCGCCAACACAATGACCGTGAACATGGCAACGCCAAGGAAGATGGTGATATTTTCCATACTCATTTGATTTCTACCACTCCGCTACAGGTCGATGCCGCCAAAGGACATAAAGCCCAGGGACATCAATCCAACGATCATAAATGCACCGCCCAGGCCCCTGAGCCCTTCAGGCATATCACTGTATTTTAGCTTCTCACGAATCCCTGCCAGTGCAGCGATAGCAAGGGCCCAGCCAACCCCAGCACCAAAACCGTAAACGACACTTTCGCTAAAATTGTAACTGCGCTCTACCATAAACAGGGCCGCACCCATGATCGCGCAATTCACTGTAATCAGAGGTAAAAACACACCCAGTGTGTTGTACAACGCGGGCACGTACTTATCGAGAACCATCTCCATTATCTGCACGATTGCAGCAATCACGCCGATGTAGCTGAGCAAGCCCAGAAAGCTTAAATCAATAGTGCTCAGGCTTTCGATGCCCGTCCAGGACAACGCGCCCTCCTGAAGCAAATAGGTGTAAATCAAATTATTGACCGGGGTGGTCACGGTCAACACGACGATGACTGCTACCCCTAAACCAATGGCGGCGGAAACTTTTTTGGATATAGCCAGAAAGGTACACATGCCGAGAAAAAAACTCAGCGCCATGTTTTCAATAAAAACACTACGAATAAAGAGGCTCAGATACAGTTCCATCAGATCACCTCCGCCGCCTGGGTATTAGGCGCCATTTTGAACTCGTCCTCTTCAACCTGATCCTTCTTAAAGACCCGCAAAGCCCAGATAAGCCCGCCGATAAGAAAGAATGCGCTGGGCGGCAATAAGAGCAGGCCGTTGGGCACATACCAGCCACCGGTACTGGCCACCGGCAGTATTTCAAAACCAAACAATTTGCCGGAGCCGAATAACTCACGCACCACAGCCAGCGACATCAATATCGCGCTGTAGCCCAGGCCATTACCTATACCATCCAGAAAACTCGCTACGGGCGGGTTTTTCATGGCGTAGGCCTCTGCACGTCCCATAACGATACAGTTTGTGATGATCAAGCCGACAAATACTGATAATTGCTTGCTGATCTCATATGCCACTGCCTTAAGCACCTGATCAACTACGATCACCAGCGATGCAATAATCGTCATTTGCACAATAATACGAATACTGCTGGGAATCTGATTGCGCACCAGCGACACAAAGAAATTGGAGAAAGCCGTGACCACAGTCAACGCGACGCACATAACAAATGCCACCGACATTTGCGAGGTAACGGCGAGCGCCGAACAGATACCCAGTATCTGCAACGCGATGGGGTTATTCTCTATTATTGGCTTTAGCAGTATGTCTTTTGTTTTTTCAGTCATATCTTTTCCCCTTTAATCTAGCTCCCCTTTCCCTTTCCCTTAACCTATCCTAAGCTTCACCGTCTTTCAGGTTAGCGAGAAACGGCTCGTAGCCGTTTTCACCGAGCCAGAACTGGATTAGATTATCTACGCCTTTACTGGTCAAAGTAGCACCGGATAAACCATCAACCTGGTGTTCACTGCCAGCCCTGCTCGTGTCTACCTTACCCTTGATGACACCCAGCGCAACGCCAGTGTCGTCACCGTAAACACGTTTACCAACCCACTTGGCCTTCCACAGCGGGTTATCCACCTCTCCACCCAGACCTGGCGTCTCGGCATGCTCATAAAAACCAATACCAGCAACGGTATTAAGGTCAGCATCGAGGGCCAAAAAGCCATAAAGCGTTGACCAGAGACCAGAACCCTTGATCGGCAAAATCACTTTTTCTATGCCCTGATCACCTTCTATGAGGTAAACCGTGGCATATTTAATGCGACGAGAAATTTTAGCAATGTCAACTTCACGGGAAAGCTGCTCAGAAAGCGCAGGATCCTTGCTCGCTTTACGTTGGTCGTAAACTGCTACATCGACAGCCTCGGTGAATTTACCGGTATCCAGGTCAATCGCCCTGCTGGTCACCGATGCGAATTGCTCATCGATACTGATACCCGGCTTTAATAGCCCAGCTGCGGCGAGGATATTAGTTTTTCTATCCAGATCCTTATTGGCCTGCTGAGCGGGACGCAACAATACAGCCGCTGCTGACACGAACACAGAGCATACGATACACAGCAACAAAGTAACTTTAATGGTGTTACCGACCGAATCTTTATCAGCCACGAGCAAGCCTCCGTTTAACGTTAGCTTCAACCACAAAATGATCAATCAGGGGCGCAAATAGATTGGCAAACAAAATTGCCAGCATCATACCTTCCGGAAACGCCGGGTTGACCACGCGAACCAACACTACCATCACACCGATAAGCGCTCCAAACCAGTACTTACCAGTGTTAGTCATAGATGCAGATACCGGATCCGTGGCCATAAACATCATGCCAAAAGCAAAACCGCCGACCACCAGATGCCAGTGCCAGGGCATCGCAAACATGGGGTTGGTATCTGAACCTATAAAATTAAACAGGGTCGATAATCCGATCATACCCAGCAAAACGCCGCAGACGATCCGCCAGGAAGCGATACGGGTATAGAGTAATATCGCACCGCCCATAAAAATAGCCAACGTGGAGACTTCACCCACGGAACCGGCCATGCGACCAAAAAAGGCATCCATCCAGGTCAGCTGGTTTTGCAACGCAGCCATTCCGTCGCTTGCCGCTACTGATAATGCCGACGCGCCAGTAAAGCCGTCAACCGCCACCCAGACCGCGTCGCCTGACATGGCCGCCGGATAAGCAAAAAACACAAAGGCTCGTCCAGTAAGGGCAGGATTAAGGAAGTTCTTCCCAGTGCCGCCGAAAATCTCTTTGCCAATAACCACGCCAAAGCTGATACCCATGGCGACCATCCATAACGGCAGGTCGGGAGGACATATCAGCGCATACAATATAGAAGTAACAAAAAACCCTTCGTTAATCTCGTGGCCACGCACGGTCGAGAACACCACTTCCCAAAAGCCACCAACTAGAAAAGTGACCATATATATAGGCACGAAAAAGACCGCACCGTACCAGAAGCAATCCCATATGCTGGTGACGTCATGTCCGGCAAGCATGGCGATTAACACACCATGCCAGCCTTCCACTTCGGTAATGCCGGCAGCGGCCATCGCTGTATTAGCCTGAAACCCCAGGTTATACATGCCATAGAACATAGCTGGAAATGCGGCCAGCCAGACGGTAATCATGACGCGCTTTAGATCAATACCGTCACGGACATGGGAGCCGGTATTAGTAACGCTAGAAGGTGAATAAAATATAGTATCGGCAGCTTCGTACAGGGCATACCACCGCTCGTATTTGCCGCCTTTTTCGAAATGCGGCTCAATGCTGTCCAGTAACTTTCTCAGACCCATAACCACTAACCCTCTTTTTCGATTCGCGTGAGGTTGTCACGCAAAATCGGGCCGTATTCGTATTTGCCCACACAAACGTAGGTACAGAGCGCGAGATCTTCTTCATCAAGCTCGAGACAACCCAGGCGCTGAGCCATTTGGGTATCGCCAACAACCAGAGCCCGCAGCAATTGCGTCGGCAGTATGTCGAGGGGCATGACCTGCTCATAATTGCCGAGGGGAACCATCGCCCGTTCGCTGCCGTTCGTGCTTGAAGTCATATCAAAAGATTTGCCTTTGCTGAGATTGGACAAATAAATAGGCATTGAAGAATGTTGATTGGCGCCGGGCGACATATACTGCATAAAATAGCGTCCGTCATCTTCTTTAATCGCCGTCACCTGATTGTGGTAACGGCCCAGGTAAGCGAGCGCACCGGCAGCCTTAAACCCTGACAATACCGATCCGGAAACAACCCTTGTCTCTGGTCTGGGTTGCCCGGCAAGCAGTTGGCTCAGGTCAGCACCCAACCTGGTACGTACGAGGCGGGGCGATTCCATCTCTGGTCCACCCAGTGCTACCACTCTTTCTGTGGGGATACGGCCTGTGCAAAAAAACCGGCCAAAAGCGACCACATCCTGATAGCCAATGTGCCAGATCTCTTTATGATCAACAATTGGATCGACGTAATGAATGTGTGTACCCACTAGTCCTGCTGGATGTGGGCCGTCAAATTCATGCCCGGTAGCACCTTCTACCACCGGGATATTTGTACTGGGTTTTGTGCATACGTGCACGGCACCATCTGTCAGCCGAGTCAGCACCTTAAGACCATTTTCAAAGTCTCCAGCACATTCAGCTAGCACTACCGAAGGGTCAGCAGCGAGAGGGTTGGTATCAATGGCCGTAACAAAAATCGAATGGGGTAAAGCATCAACAGCAGGTATTTTCGAATAGGGTCGGGTACGCAGCGCCGTCCACAGGCCAGACGCAACCAAATTTTCAACAACTTTGCTGCGCTCCAGACCACTCAACTGGGTTTCACTAAAGCTATCAAATGTTTCTTCTTCGTCTCCGTCCAGCGCTACTACTACAGAAAGTAGTTTGCGCCGATCACCACGGTTGATCGCTTTGACAACGCCGGCGCCGGGAGAAGTAAAACAAACAAAAGGGTTCTTTTTATCCGAAAAAAGCAACTGGCCGAGCTTGACGCGCTCGCCCTCTTTAACAGCCATGGTGGGCTTCATACCAACATAATCGGGACCAAGCAACGCGACAGAATCAACCGCCGCACCATTCTGGATAGTCTGCTCCGGTGCACCTGCTATAGGCAGGTTCAATCCCTTACGGATCTTTATCATAGAAAGCATTCTCACGTTACTAGACTGCACATTCGCCAGCTGTCCAACGAAATCGCTGGTCGATATTTGGCTTCCGGACGGGCAACGCCCTCCTGGGGAGGCACCAACCAGCAGAAATCCCTCAACTAGCTGGTGCAAACGGGTGGAAATTATATAGAGGTCAAAGCCTGTTTGCTAGGACAAACCGAGTATTGAACACACATGGCCTGTCATATATAGCAAAACCATTACAGCAAAACCAGTGATCCACAAAATGCACTGATATCCTGCCAGAGCAAATTTTGTCTATTTAGCCAGCGGAAACATCAGCCAGCTAACTCCAGCCAATTTCTCCAGGCAGCGCAGCACCTGACAGCTGTAGCCAAACTCATTGTCATACCAGCAATAAAGAACACAGCTATTACCATCGACGATGGTCGCTCGCGAATCAAAAATACTGGCATGCCGGTCACCAACAAAATCTGTCGACACCGCCTCAACGGATTTGGTGTAACCAATCTGTTGCTGCAAGGGGGAAAACAATGCCGTTCGACGCATAAATTCGTTAAGCTCATCGACATCAGTATCGCGACCCAGCTGCAAATTAAGTATCGCCATCGATACATTGGGCGTCGGTACCCGTATCGCATTGCCGGTTAACTTGCCATTGAGCTCCGGAATCGCTTTGGCAACCGCTTTGGCTGCACCGGTTTCTGTAAGCACCATATTCAACGCAGCACTGCGACCACGACGTTCGCCCTTGTGATAATTGTCTATCAGGTTCTGGTCATTGGTGTAAGCATGTACCGTTTCCACATGACCGCGCTCGACCCCGTACTCGTCGACCAGAGCCTTGAGGATTGGGACGATAGCATTAGTGGTACAGGACGCTGCAGAGATGATTTTGCTGTCCTTGCCAATTTCATTGTGATTGACACCATAAACAACGTTTGGGACATTCCCTTTACCTGGCGCGGTCAACACAACTTTGCCCGCACCGGGAGAGGCTAGGTGACGCCCCAGATCCTCTTCAGTTCGCCATAATCCAGTGTTATCAACAACGATAGCATCATTGATATCGTACTGACTGTAGTCCACCTGATCAGGTGAATCAGCGTATATCACCTGTATTTCATTGCCATTACAAACCAGTTTGTTTTGCTCGGCAATTATCCGAATAGTGCCTTTGAAGGGGCCGTGAACAGAGTCTCTGCGTAAAAGACTGGCGCGTTTTTCAAGGTCGTTATCACTGCGCCCTTTGCGCACCACGATAGCTCGCAGGCGCAACAGATCACCACCACCTGCTTTTTCGATAAGCAGGCGGGCGACCAGGCGGCCTATGCGGCCAAAACCATAAAGGACAACATCCTGAGGGCGTGGTAGTGGTTTACGTGTACTACCCACATCCTCACCAATCTGATCCTGCAAAAATGCTTCCCGCCCGCGACCATTACCAAGCTCCTGATACTGGACCGTTAACTTACCGACATCGATATGGGCCGGCCCCAGGTCCATAGTCGCAAGCGCCTCAATCATCGGGAAGGTTTCAAATTCAGACAGTTCATTTTGCTCAATCTGGCGAACAAAGCGGTGTGCTTTCATCAAATCGGTTACCGCCTGGTTGACCATATTGCGGCCGTACATATAAAGAGAAACATTATTCTCTCTATACAGCTTGCCGATCATGGGAATCATCGCTTCCGCCAGGGCTTCGCGTTCTTTCCAGTCCTTAAAAAAATCAGTTGGTTCCGGTCTTTTCACTGGCATTTACCTGCTTGTTTTCACTGGGTTATGTATAAAAGGGGCGCCATTATCGTGATTCGCTCTGCCAAGTGCAATAATTAGAACAATTGCTTACACGCAAGTCCGGGCGCCCCGTATTCATTCTCATCGCCATTACTGTTACCCGGTGCTGCTAGAGCGGGAAGAAAACCATGGACGCTGTGCCATGTGCGACCCTGTTGATGAGGCGATTATTCTCCTGGGACGCAATTAATGCCACCATATCCTGGATGCTAATCAGCTTGCCGAACAGGCGTTCAAAACTGAGGTTTTCAGCCTCTCCAGGCCGACTATTTGTTATTATAAGGGGACGCGGCCTGCTTGCCTCACCATGATTCATGCGCCATACCATTATTTCTACATTACGTGCGCTGTCATACATTTTTTGCTGATCAAAATGATCGAACATATAAAATTCTGCCTGATACTCGTAAGCATGGCGGATCATGCCATTCAAGCCAGCTATCAGTGCAAAGACCCGATCGCCCGAAAAATTCACATTCAACGCCAGTTGCATCGCCTCCGTACCCCGCACCAGATTAAGCTCGCCAAAGATCATTGGCCCGGGCATGCCAAATAATTGCTCGATGCGGATATCAACAGATTCAACGGACCCTTTCTGTAACTCAGCAGGATTGCGGTGGTACAGCTTAATGGTCAATTCGCGTAACAGACGTTGTGTCTCTCGATAATGAGCATCGACAACAAAATCAATCTGACTTTTACCGAGATCCTGAACCCGAAAGTCAGCACAGCCAGCCCCTAACAGAACCGTCGCCAGCACTACCGACGTTACAAATTTAACGGGGTTTGTCATTACTACCTACGGCCATTAAACTCAAAACCATTACCCAGAACCATTACCCAGAACCATTAACCCAGAACCCTGCGCACAGAATTAAGCACAGTGCTTTACGTTAAACCATGACGTAACGCACCGTCGCCGTTACAATAACGTATTTACTGTCCCGCCTGTTTTATGCCCTCAGCCACATTATCCGCTATTCCAGCCAGCGCACCCGGAGATCGACGTCAGTGGAGTGGCTTGCATGGCGCCGCCTCTGCGTTGGCAATTGTATCAGCAGCAAAAGAATTTGACGGCCTGACTCTTGTTATTGCCAACTCGGCAAAATCTGCGGCAACATTGCAAAACGAGCTTTGCTTTTTTAGCGCCGGTTCAGATGATCTGCCGATCCTGCACTTTCCCGACTGGGAAACGCTACCCTACGATCTGTTTTCTCCTCATCAGGATATAATATCCGAACGTCTGGCTACCCTGTATCGCCTGCCGAATTTACGCAAGGGAATTCTGGTGGTACCGGTCACCACCACCATGCATCGCCTGGCGCCACCACAATTTATTGCCGGCAACAGTTTCGTCTACAAAATAGGCGAAAAACTCGATATCGGGGCACTGCGCCAGCAGCTGCAGTTCGCTGGGTATCGTTGTGTTGACACGGTGTGCGAGCATGGTGAATATGCGGTGCGCGGTGCTTTGATAGATGTATTCCCCATGGGCTCTACGCTACCTATTCGTATCGATCTATTTGATGACGAAATCGAAACGCTGCGCAGTTTTGATCCGGAGACCCAGCTCACTGCCGAAAAAGTTTCCGCAATCAAGCTGTTACCGGGACGCGAATTTCCCCGCGGCGACGATGGCATAAAACGCTTTCTCGATAACTGGCATTTGCAATTTGATGTCGACCCCCGCGCTTGCCAGGTTTATCAGGATACCCGCTCGGGCATCCTCTCCAATGGCATTGAGTATTACCTGCCATTATTTTTTGACGAGTGCGCAACTTTATTTGATCATCTGCCCAGTAACACGATGCTTTTTACCGAACAGGGGATTAATGAAGCAGCGCAGAGCTTTTGGCACGAAGCAAATGATCGTTACATAAACTATGGTGTAGATCCTGCCCGGCCACTATTAAAACCGAGTAAGGTGTTTATTCCCGTCGAAGAATGGTTTGCTACGCTCGGCAAATTACCCCGCACCGATTTTCTGGTAGAGCCAGCACAAAAATCCTCCGCAATTGCGCCCTGCTTCAATAGCCTGCCGACTCCAGATGTCAGTATCGATGCCAAAGCCGACAAACCCCTTGCTAAACTCGAACAATATCTGCTCGCCCATAAAGGCAAAACCCTGATTTGTGCAGAATCGGCAGGCCGTCGCGAAATACTGCTGGAAATGTTGGCTGCCATCGATATTGCGCCCCAGCATGTAGATTCCTGGGCTGACTTCATCACCACGGAAGCGATAATTTGCATTTGCGTTTTCCCCCTCGATCGAGGCCTGGAAATTAGCCAACCATCCCTTGGCCTGATCAGTGAAACCGAATTGTTTGGCCAGCAGATCCTGCAAAGGCGACGGCGACATCGTTCCCAGGACGGTGCTGAACTATTCATTAAAAACCTTACCGAACTGCAACTGGCCGCGCCGGTCGTTCATGTTGACCACGGCATAGGACGCTATCAAGGTCTCGAAATCATCGACATTGAAGGTGAACCCCAGGAGTTCGTCACCCTGAGCTATGCTGAAGGCGCCAAACTCTATGTGCCCGTAGCCAACCTGCATCTGATCAGCCGCTACAGCGGCGGCGATGACGAACTGGCGCCCTTACACCGGCTTGGCAGCGAGCAATGGCAAAAAGCTCGTGATAAAGCCGCCCGACAGATTCGTGACACCGCCGCAGAATTACTTGTCATCTACGCGAAACGAGCTGCCCAAACAGGCTTTAAATATGAGATCCCTGTCGACGACTACCGCGCTTTTAGTGCGGAATTTCCTTTTGAGGAAACGCCTGACCAGTTTGATGCCATAGCCGCCGTGCGTGACGATATGGCTGGTGAGCAGCCTATGGACAGGCTAATTTGTGGTGACGTCGGCTTCGGTAAGACAGAAGTAGCCATGCGCGCAGCCTTTTTGGCCGTTACCAACAGCAAGCAGGTGGTTATTTTGGTGCCAACCACTTTGCTGGCACAACAGCATTACGACAATTTTCGCGATCGTTTTGCCAACTGGCCGGTCACTATCGAGGTGATTTCTCGCTTCAAAACAAGCAAAGAACAGAACAACATTATCGAGCAGACCAATGCTGGCCAGATCGATATTCTGATCGGCACCCATAAATTACTCAACCAGCAGATTGATTATCCCAACCTCGGTCTGTTAGTCATCGACGAAGAACACCGCTTTGGTGTCAACCAGAAAGAAAAGATTAAATCCTTGCGCAGCGAAGTCGATATTCTCACCTTAACTGCCACACCCATTCCACGCACATTGAACATGGCCATGGGCAGCTTGCGTGACCTGTCGATAATTGCCACACCGCCGGCCCGACGCCTGTCTGTAAAGACCTTTGTCCATCAGACCGAAATGCGCATTGTCCACGAAGCAATTTTACGAGAGCTTTTGCGCGGCGGGCAGGTTTATTATCTGCACAATGACGTTAAATCAATTGACCGAACGGCCGAAGAACTTCGGCAACTACTTCCTGATGCTCGCATCGCCATTGCCCATGGACAGATGCGCGAACGGGAGCTGGAAAAAGTCATGTCTGACTTTTATCACCAGCGGACTAATATTCTGGTTTGTACCACCATTATAGAAACCGGGATCGATGTCCCCAGCGCCAATACTATTATCATTAACCGTGCCGACAAACTGGGCCTGGCTCAACTACACCAGCTCCGCGGCCGCGTCGGTCGCTCCCATCATCAGGCCTATGCCTACCTTCTCACCCCTCACCCCAAACAAATGTCGACAGACGCACATAAAAGGCTAGAAGCAATCGCGGCGGCAGATCACCTTGGCTCCGGCTTCACGCTGGCGACCCATGACCTGGAAATTCGTGGTGCCGGCGAGTTACTCGGCGATGGCCAAAGTGGACATATCCATAGCATCGGTTTTTCTCTCTATATGGAATTACTGGAACGTACCGTCACTGCCATGCGTAATGGCGAATCCCCAGATGGAGACCTGGAATTGTGGTCCGGCGCTGAAGTGAACCTGAATATCCCGGCGCTCATCCCTGATGATTACGTGGCAGATATTCACAACCGACTGATCCTCTACAAACGGATTGGCAACGCCAGTTCCGAGGTACAACTGAGAGAGCTGCAGGTAGAAATGATCGACCGCTTTGGCCTGTTACCCGAGAATCTGAAAAACCTGTTTCGTGTCACTGCACTGAGACAACGGGTAGAAGAGCTGGGCATCAGCCGTCTTGATGCCGGGCCAGCAGGTGGCAAGGTGGAGTTTTGCAAACATACTCCCATTGAGCCCATGACCATTGTTGAGTTAGTCCAAAGACATCCAGAGATATATCGCCTTCAAAGCGCCACGCAACTCAGGTTTAATATCGAGATGTTCAGTGCAGAAGAGCGCCTGCAAACCGTTGCTGATCTGCTCGACCTCCTGACTCCACAACAAAAACAGGTAGCCTGATGAGATTTCCAGAAAAGATACTCATAACCACCCTGCTGTTAGCGCTGCCATTTTTTGCTCATGCGCAAAAGTGGTACCAGGTCGAAGTTATCATCTTTTCACAGCATGATATTTTTGGTGATGAAGGCGGTCCGGCGAATCTAAAACTGGCCTACCCGTCAAGAATGATCGACCTGGCGAATATATCCACTGATGGCATCTACACGACCAGCGATTATCAGATACTTGATAAATCCGCACGACAGCTCAACGCAGATGCCTATACGTTGAACAGCACCGGCGTGTATAAAGTGCTCTATCACCAGGCCTGGCGGCAGGCAGGCCTCAGTGCTAACGATACGCCCTGGATTGCCATTCAGGGCGGGTCAAAAATCGCCGGTCATCACCGGCTGGAAGGTAGCATAAGACTGTATTTATCGAGTTACCTGCATTTGAATACTAATGTTTGGCTGGTTGTTCCCGCCACCACATCAACTTATGCCGAGTCGGCAACGGCAGAAGAATCAGGGATACAATCGAGCTACATGACTACGGACGAACTACCCTCCCTGCCCTCGGCAATGAATTCGCCGGCCAGCACAGATGCAGCAATGACATCAAACGCAGTAAGGATCGACCGGGTTTATACACTGACACAAACTGAACGCCTACAGCTTGGCAGAATACATTACCTTGATCATCCAAAAATGGGGCTGCTGATCAAGGTGACTCGCGCCGAGCCGCCATAGTCGACGATCTCAGCGGCACTGGGTTGATTGCCATGGCTGATACCTTGCCAACATCGCAACCCTCTCAACGTCCTCAACGTCGCAGCGGCACGCCGGGTTCTTGCCCAATATTAGGCACTTGCCCGGCATTACCCTTTAACATAATACTTTCACATAATAGCTTCACAGTTGACTACTTCACCAAGGCTGGATAAGTTACCTACAAAAT
>Ga0164315_10002135_pt1 | contig 15076 bp, 26 predicted proteins | sample GuaBasSedimGuay6_FD_113737 | JGI IMG/M metagenome (GOLD analysis project Ga0164315, IMG submission 113737) | Subseafloor sediment microbial communities from Guaymas Basin, Gulf of California, Mexico - Guay6, Core 4569-2, 0-3 cm | ecosystem: Environmental > Aquatic > Marine > Hydrothermal vents... | reverse complement strand
TAACCGTAAAGCAAAATTAGAAAATTTGAATTTTGGGAAGATCATCATAAGCACTGATGCTGACCCTGATGGTGCGCATATTTTCACCTTAATTATCAACATCTTATATCAATTTTGGTCTGAACTGTTCACAGGTGATAAGCCTATCGTGTATCGTTTGAATGCACCTAACGTTGTCGCGTCTAAAAAGTCGGAACGTGTACACTTTTCAACATTGGAAGAGTTCAATAATGAGAAGAGTAAATACCGTGGATGGGACATAGCTTATTATAAAGGTTTAGGTAGTATGGTTAAGGCTGACTGGAAAATTATTATGGGTGACTTGGATAAGTATTGTTATTCCATTGTGGATGATGGTAAAATGGGTGAAACGTTAGACATGCTGTTTAACGACGACACCGATACAAGAAAAGAGTGGTTAACATGAGTATACAGAAAAAATCAACAAAACAATGTTTTGACCCGAAAAAATGGTTAATGGGTTGCTTTAGCGAACCTATTATACCTACACCGGAAATAGGTGAAGAGTGGATTAGAAAATCTTTTGACCCATTTTCTAACAATAACGTTGCCATAATTTTAGATGTTAAAAATGGTTACGTTCAGTATGCGCATAAAGACTATAAACCAAACGTTAAACACTCTGAAGGTTTTAACGTTTTTATGTGTGTATATAAAAGGAAAAAAGAAGATGAAGTGGAAAGCTAAAGATATAGTTAAAAAGATAGAATGGTATACTGTGTTCGCATGGTTCCCAGTAAAAACAGAAGATGGTTATAAAGTATGGCTGGAAAAAGTTGAAAAACGATGGAAAGTTCACATGACTGGCGGTTCATACGTTTATAAGTTGGAGTCCGATGCCCCAAGATTTAACATTAGTGACATGAAAGTGACTAAGGACGACGAATGATTACTTACATAATTCACCGCATCAAACATTTTTTCTATATGTGTCATGATGATTATTTAAACAGTCTGGACTATAGAACCCTTTTGATAAAGTTAATGGAAGAATAAATACTATCAAACTGTAAAGGATAGTAGTATGATATTACAAGACATATATAAATTGTTAGAAGGTGTAGAAGTTCACGGTAAGGAATTGTTTGCATACGCGGTTGTAGTAGCAGAAGCATACGCGGACGCACCAATGGTTGAAGATGAAGCGGTTGATGCGTGGAAACAAATTATACAATCTAATGAACGTTTAGCTAAACGAGCGTTTAGAAAGCTTGATGTTGAGTATGTGGACAAAGACCCTTATGATAATGTTAATGATGTTATAGCCGATATAACGATCAACAACCATTTGTATGTTTATAAAACCACTAGTGAAGATTCACACCCTAGTTGGTCTGCACATGATAATAATGTTTTTCGTGCGATACATGATGCGTTAAGCCATGCTGGTGGTAATGCTAAATCATTTCAGAAGTTTCTAAAGCGTTATGCTATCAAAAGTTCTAAAGATAAACGCATTAGAAAATTTGCCTCACTATCACACAATTTCACTGTTCGTGGTGAAATGAATTCATACAATGCACATCGTCAAATGGTTCCACCGGATTTAGCTGGCGTGTTGTTTACTGAAATTGTCGGTCAAATCTGCACCTATTTTGTTACGGGCGATTACACCAATAACAAAGTTGCAATACTCGAAGGTTTTGACTATGTTAAAATAGGAAAAGTATATGGTAGTAGAGCTACCAGAATGCAAGAAGTTTTAAATGATTTCAACGACCCAGACCTTCTATACGTCCAAACAAAAGTCAACGGCATTAAGCTATATAAAAATAAAATCCGCTGGAAAATGCTATCGAAAGGAACCGGAGCTGGTAAGATAACCTAAAAAACGTGCATAATATTTTATTAATATGATAAAAGAGATAGCAACAAAATTTTTAAAATCGTTGGTGTTCCCAGTAATATCAATACCAATTTCGGTATCAACATGTATTCACCTTGGCATGGATACTGATTCAACCATAATAACCGCGTTTTTAATAACCGTTGTTATTAGAGAAATCTTAGAATATAGAGAAAGACATGCAAATGATAATAGCGATTGATTTCGACGGAACCATAGTAGATCACACATATCCTACAGTTGGAAAACCTGTTCCGAATGCTATCGAGTGGATGAAAAAATTTCAAGATGCTGGCGCACGTTTAATACTCTTAACCATGCGCTCCGATGAATACCTAGAAGAAGCTGTTAAGTATTTGAAAGATAACGGTATTGATAATTTATACGGTATTAACGAGAACCCAGATCAACACACTTGGACGAATAGTAGGAAGGTGTACGCAAACCTGTACATTGATGATGCTGCGCAAGGTTGTCCGCTCATACAATACATAAGTTTTAACCGTTTATGTGTAGACTGGAACGAATTTGGTGATGAAGTCTTAGCTAAGATTGGAACGGAATACCGACCTAAAACCAAAACACCTTGATTTGCTTTTGCGTTTCAAAAATGTTATGATAGCTTCAATTTAAAAATGGAATAACGCTATGAACTTAACATACATTCAAAGAAATTCATTAGCAAGAGCGAAGGTGAAGATTGAAGAGGCTCAAAGATTATTAGCTGAAGCTGATACAATTTTACGACCTGTATGTGAAATCGGCAAAATTGTTAATACCGATGCAGAAGCGTTTGAAAAATTCTTCAACGCATTACCTTCCGGCACAGCTTGTTATGGTGAAATGGAAAAACATCTTTTCCAACTTAAAATTTCAGTAGTTGATACCGTTGGTGTTCATACTAGCCACTGTTGTAGTATTCACGGTTGCAAATATTGTGAAGATGAAACTTGTCCAGTAGTACAAGGTGAAGCTGAACAAGAATATCCTTGCGAAGATTGTGATAGGTTATGACACTTAAAGAAACATACATTAAATGGCTTAAACAGCCTGTATACTATCACAGTAAATGTCGTCCACGATATTATCATAATGACTATTTCGAATCGTTCCCAGAGTTTGATGAAAACGAAAGCAAGTTAAACGATTTCGACGGTGATATATGGTTCATATCAGATTATCATTTTGGTCATAAAAACATCTTATCGTTTTCTAAACGACCGTTTAATGATTTAGATGATATGGAGAACAAGTTGGTTGAATTTCATAACATGATGGTGAAACCGGAAGACATTGTTATCAATGTTGGGGATTTCTCTTTGTGCAATAGAACGGAAAGCACACGCATAATGAAGCGCATGAACGGTTATAAAATCCTAGTATTAGGGAACCATGATGTACAACACCGAAAATTTAAAAACACAGGTTGGGATGAAGTTTACGTTTGTAAAGAAATGGTTTACAATGACGTTACGTTAAAGATAACACATTTCCCATTAATGGATAATGACGACGGTATCAACGTTCACGGTCATGTTCATGTAGACCCTGACGGTTTGACGAGTAAAAATGCTTTCCGTGGTGGAGAGCATCACCATAACGTTAATTGTGAATTCATAAACTATGTACCAATCCACATTGATAAAATAGTAGGTAAAAAATAATGCACGATTTAAACCCTAAAACTATCCAAACCGTTTCATATTCTAAGGTGTTAGAAGTTTTACAGAGAGTAGAATGTGATGAACTAGGAATAGAATATCATCCACCTAGCACCGCTTTTTATCTGGAAGACGGTAGCGACCCGATAAGAACTAGATTGCATCATATGGTTGCACATTCTAATTATGGTAATCAGCAATTTACCAACGATTCTATTTTTAAATTTATGGTGTTACACGAAGAAGATGTGTGGATTGAGGAAACCAATGAAGACCTTATCAAACTACGCGATTTATGTAAACCGTATTTGACGAGAGAAGGTAACTACTATTACATTTATTTTGACGTATCCTGGTGAGATATAATTGGGATGGGTATGACCTTATAGACGATTACAAAACCCTAGACGATGCTGGGTATGAACCGGAAGAGTGGAAAGACTGTCCTAAATGTGAAGTTAAACCTAAAGTTTGGTTGTTCGATAATGGTAGGTATGCAGCGTGTAAATGTTTCGATATGTATTCACAAAAAGTTAAAGCCGAAAGTATTATGAGTGCCGTTAAACGAAATAATATGATAGACTACCATCAAAATGATCTAAGGGACGCTTGGAACGTTTTTATAGATACTGGTATATTAATTGGTGAATTTAAGGATGGAAGATGGTAGAAGAAAGCTTATTAGATTGTCCGTTTTGTGGCGATACCGTTGATATTAATGACGGGGATGCGATATATCCTCTCAATCGTGAAAAAACCGTGTGGCAATGCGGTTGCTTAAATCCAAAGTGTAACGGTTCCGTTTTGGGTGATGGTTACGATGATGCCATAACAATTTGGAATACGAGGGCAATATGTATATAGTATTGACAGATACCATCAACAACGAAGAATTTAAACTTATCAAACACTTGTTAGAGTGGAACGGTACGAAGTTTAAAGTTGAAATGAACGCTAAAAAATTAGCAGAATACACCGCAAAGTTAAACCAGTATAAAGTCAGACCTATGCTTATGGAATATGACATAATAATGGCTTATGGTTTTTTCGGTATCGCAGATTTTATCAATTAACATGAATAAACACATATTAATGACAACAAGTTTGTTGGTTCCAGAATTGGATGCAGTTTTAGCATTTCTGGAATGGCAACAAATAAAGTGTGAAGTGGTCGAAAGTTTTGAAGTTTTGAAGTTTACAGACGGTAAACCAACCGTTATAATTATTAAGAATGATATGGTTATGGCTAAAGGATTCTTTAACATAATCGAATACTTTAAAACCAGAGGAATGATACAATGTTAGATGATATAGCGAACGGTGAAGTTGCTGGAATACCACTAAATGATGTTAGCAATCGTGAACTTCAAATGATGGTGCGTAAATTGTGGGCTATTATCGAAGACATAGACATCGCTTCCAATATGGACGAAGTTAGTGATGATACATTACGGGGTATTGTTAATATGACACACAGCAAACGATGGAACACCGGATTGAACGCAAACGGAACGGATTTATATTTTGACGAAGATACAAAAAAGCTCTGAATATATAGAGCAACAAAGAAAAAATTACGCGATATATGTTATACAAAATAGAGCATTAGTATCTATCTGTGATGGATTGAAAACTGGTGCTAGACGTGTCTTATGGGTAGCGCGTAAAGGCGATAAAGAGAAAACCGCAACGTTAGCTGGTGCAACGATGCCTATACATCCTCACAAGGAACCGTCTGGGGTCATAAACACCCTGAGCGCACCCTATGGCAACAACGTAACCCTTTTCGATGGTTACGGAGCGTTTGGGACGTTATTAGCACCTAATTCTTACGGTCAACCACGCTATACTTCAGTTAAAGTATCTAACTTCACTAAGGATGTAGTTTTTGCCGATATAGAATTGGTAGAAATGATAGATAACTATGACCAATCTTCCAAAGAACCTAAAAACTTTTTACCGTTAATACCCTTATCACTATTGAACCCTTCCGATGGTATCGCGGTAGGATTCGCCTCAACAATATTACCTCGAAGCCTAAGTGATATTATCAAATCGCAAATAGCTTACTTGTCCGGTAAAACCGTATCTAACGTTATGCCAGAATTTTATCCATTCGACTCAAAAGCATACGAACGCGGTAAAGATGGTCGTTGGCATTTCAAAGTTGACATCAAGCGTTTAAATTCGTTTGAAGTTGAAATAACAAAAATGCCATATGGTTCCAGTTATACCAAAATAGTAAACACGCTTAATAAGTTGCTAGATAGTGGAACCATTAGGGACTATGAAGACGGTTCCAGCGATGATATATCTATAATTGTTAAGTTTCCTAGAGGGCATTTAGATAAAAAAACCGATACGCAGCTACAAACGATGTTAAATTTGTCTAGCAAAGTTTCCGAAAATCTAAACATGTTAGATTTTAACGGTATAAAAGTGTTGATAAATCTGGAATATCCTAAGATAATCGAGAAGTTTACCAAGTGGCGTTTGAAGTACTACAAAATTCGTTATAAACGATTGCTGAAGATGCAAGAGATAACATCGCAAAAATATAAGGATATTTTGTTAGCTATCAAAGAGAACACTGGAAAAATTGCACCTACACTTCCAAATCGTGTGGCACTTAAAATATTTTTGAAAGATATAGGTGTTGTAAACATTGATTATATCGCTGATCTACCTATCTACCGTTTCACTGTGGAAGAACGTGATAAAGTTGAAAAATTGTTAGACTCTTCTTTAAAAATTGAAAAGGAAATGACAGAGATTATCAATTCGCCTGATAGATTAAAGGGGATATACATCAACGAGTTAAAGAACATACAAACCAATTTTAAGAAAGGTAAGTACAACGGTATCTGAATATTATAAATAATGTTATGAAATTAACATTTAAAATGTATATACACGAACGAATGTCATCCACTATTTATCATGGTACTAGCAGTGAAAAGGCAGCGCAAGCAATATTAAAATCTAAAACATTAAACCCCAGAATAGAAGATTTTACTCAGGAACAAAATTTCACACCTTTAAATCGTACATATTTCACCACCGACCTACCTTATGCTATGATATACGCATTAGGGGGGGATATGTTTGGTGGTTCCTCACCGATACCAGATTTTATGACAAAGAATGGTGAATATGGTTACGTATTTGTTGGAGACAATAGTAAAATAAAAAACCATTATGCGGACGAGGACACCGTTGGTGAAATAGTTCAAGATATATTAGATGGTAATTCTGATAATTACAATTTTACTAGCTTTGAATTGGGTGAAATTGAAGAATTAGTGGGTGATGCTTTCGACACTGACATCGAAGCTGATGATGGTGATGATGAAGAATTTATGACACCATTTGAACGATTTATGGATGGTGAAGTGGAGTTTTTTGCTGCGGTAGGAAAATACATATTAAGATATGGAAGTGCAAGATTGAAAGTAAGATTTAGGCAAAATTCCAAACACCATTCTCATGATGGTAACATATCGGTATTATCGGCATATAGATTTAAAAAAGAAGATGCAAATACTATAAAAAGAGATGGCTCTAATTTTTTACAACACGCCACAAAAATATTATAAATACTAGTAACAAAGGAGTTATACATGTTACTATCTGAAATAGCAACAACCAGACCATACAGAACTGCATACGTCATAAAAAGAGAAGAAGCTGATATTCTCAATTCACAAGCGCATGGTATAGCGTTTAGAGTTGGCGGTGCTGATGTTACAGGAAAAGATGGATGGTACATAAGTGTTGATGACACTGACCTCGAAAGAAAAACCGTCCAATATTCTAAGGACGAAACCCCCCATAAAAGTAAATTCCAATTTGATTTAAAAGCAGTGCAAACTTTGCGCGATATAATCGAACGTGATGACAAAGTGGAAATTTATTTCAACAAACCGTTATACGGTAAAAATACTACAACAATTAATAAACTATAAGGAACCTAAATGAGTAGGCATCATTCCTCTGTCGTTCACGACACGAATAGAATAGTCAATGATATGAGCAAATTGACTGACCAAGAACTTAACGAACTATATGGATTAGTAGCTGATGAAAATGGCTACCTTGACACAACATACAACATACGTTTTGAAACGGTAGCAGAATGGGCGACATTCAACGCTGAGAACGATAACACCGAATGTTTTGAGCATTTCGCCAGCAATAATAGTAACTATTCTTGACTTTTAATACGTAAACTGTATAATGGTCACATCTTATAAAAAAAGGTGTGACCGTGAAACTTTTAACCGTATTAACAATTTCCTTACTATGTGTTGCCTGTGAATGTAAAGCAGAAAACGTTGCTATTTCTGATTCGTATCGACTTTCTGATTCGTATGCAGCATCCTATCATTCTGAACCCAGCATTCATTACTTATATAATGCTCCACGACTAGCAGCCAGCGTTGTTGGATACTGGACAATAATTGAAGGTTATTCTACCTTTTACACGCTAGATAAACGTGACGAGGCTTTTACCTCCGTAGAGATAGCGTTAAAAGCATATCGTTTAAAACACCCACTTGTACAACCACAATAGGAATCGTAATGGCTAACACAGTAACAGACTATGCTAAAACTCATTCACAGAAGCAATCTTATGTGTATAACACAAACCTATTTGTCGGTAAACTTATAAGCCGTGAAGAATACGAGTCTAACCATGCACACATTGCGAAATTGTCCTCTAACCCAGAATGGTGTGATAAAGACAATCAACGCATATTACGATCATGGTAATCCCGATAGTTCTATGTTTGAGAGTGTAGCAGCAGCACACAAATACATCCAAGCCAATCGTCATTACATGAAAAAATTTAATGGCACAAAAATGAGAGCCGATGAATACGGTGGAGTGTATAACGCATGAATAAAATCAAAGGCATTTTACAGGTATTTGGTGGAGGCTTTTTAATTTATATGTTAATAATTTTTCTGCAATACAATTTTGGTAGTGATGTTGATAATGATGTAGCATTAGGGTCTGGGACATTAATAAGCTATCGTTGGGTGGTTCTCAAAAGAAATTATGTTCCTGTTAGTGAAATTGATGGCAAAATGGTGGCAATTAGAACTTGGAACATTTCATATATAGATAAGAATAATGTTCTAGGCACATGCGAATATTATGAATCAAAAAGTCAGAAATCCATTATGTCAGATAGGATTAATCAACCTATAAAATGTAGCACAGGGAAAGTTGTTTTTGGTATCTAACTATCTCGACATTTTAGCATCTTGACCACTGTAAATGTTTTTTGTCGGGTCAACTTTTGCTACCGTATCATTTAATGGAACGATCTCATGTAGACGGTGTTCAACTTCCAACAGAGTCATGAACTTATAATTTCTCATGATAGTGTTTAAATCGTCTTCACCGAAAACGGTTCCAGTTTTGGCTTGTAAGTAACCTTCTAGCCATATTTCGAATTGATCGTAGTCCATTTTGATACCTATATCACAGTTTTAAAGTATTTATACTTGTATAATAGTCACAACATTAACGAAAGGTAGAAACGATGAACGTAAAAACTAATGCCCCAAAACAAAAAGAGATCAACCAACAAATCGACGCTTACACCGCACAGGTTATTGCAGCGGTTCCAGAAGTGATACCGTTCAACCCTATGACCTTATGTGTCATCGACAATGATTTCGTTTGCGTTACAGAATATGAAATTAGTAATGAACTTGCTGATAAATTAGAAGCGGCTGCATTATCTTTAGATTAAAGACTTTCACCATCTTTTAAAAACTCACCATCAAAAAATTGTGGGTTTTGTGTTCTCATTTGCACCATTCGTTTAAGTGGAATTCGTTGCACTTTTACGTCTGGTAGCTCTTTACCTTTCTTATCTATACCACCATTTTTATACTTATAAACCCAGTCACCGTCCCTACGGTAGATAAAACCATCTAAATCTTTGACTACTGCATCATAAGCTGTGAATTCTTTGGTAGCATTAATGAAAGTTTTGTTCTTACCGGATTTCTCAATGAATCTGGACATTTTTTTAATGTATTCGTTTTTCTTAAACTCTGGATTCATCCCAAGTTCTAACATATAAGCGAATCGCAAAATTTGTTGACGAATATTAGCACCTTTGCGCTCATAATCTTCACCACCTAAATATCTAAATTCTACTCTACCTTTTTTACCTTTGGCTCCACTAAGGTTAATACCGTGTCCTTTGTTCGGTGTTGGTGGAGTGATAGCTCTAATGATTTTACCTTTAAGACCTTCTAATTTTCTTTTAAATGCTATAGTTTCTTTGCTTAAATTTGTTCTTCTAGCTGCTCCGGTTAGTTCTGGTAAAATGTAGCTCATATAATCCGAAGCGTGTCTGTATGGGAATTCTTCTGATACGAAACCTTCTTCCATAAACAATATCATTTTCAGGGCATCTAATTTTGATAGATCGAACCCTTTATAACTCATGTTAACGTGAAACCCTGTTTCCCCACCTAATTCGCTTTCTGCATCTACGGTATCACCGTTATCACGAATGAATTGAAACATCATATCCATAGCATTTAAACCGTTTTTAAGCGTCATTACCGGAGAAGTTATTTCTACACCACCAAGTCCTAAAGAACCGTCCTCCATTATACGCCAAATTTTAAAGTTTTCTGCTGTGGTAATTTTTACATTTTTAAATGGAAAGTCTTCAAAGTTGAAATACTTTTGCACGTTTTCATGAAAATCATCACCATTATGGAACCCACTTTCCATACCATGTTGCGGTATAGGTAAATCGTTTTTTTGGAATATTCGCTCTAATTCATCAGCATCTTCATACTCGAATATGGCAAACCGTATCATTTCATTAAACTCTTCTTCGATATTAATATTATATTCCCCCCAATAATATAGAAGATTCATTGCTGGTTCTGGTATATTAATCTCATTTTCAAATTGATGTTCGTATTCTATGCTAGGAACCAAGTCTTTAATTTCTTCAAACTGGCTATATTCCCCTTTAGCTTGTTCTAATCTATCTATATTATTTCTATAGCCTTTAACTAATTTGTCGTAATCTTTTTTCTCATATTCGTCTGGGTCTAAATCTCCAATCACGGTTTCCAACTCGATTATAGCATCCTGTATTTCTTTATTCCCTTCGGCAACCGCTTCTTCTTTAGCTTCTTCCAATTCATCAACCGCACTAACAGTATCCGTATACAATTCTTCCCAAGCAGTTACTAGCTCGTCTACCCCATTGGTGTTCTCTATTAAATTGGTATCATAATACTCAAATTCCATACCTATAAGGAACTTAGGATTTGATAAGATTCTTTCGAATTCTGTACGGTTAAATTTTTCGGTTATGAGATATTGTTTAAAAGTTGCCATTGCCAATCCTTTGAGATTTTGTAGTATTTATCGAACATCCTTGTTCGATCATATCGTTTTAGAAGTCCCAACCATCAACCGCTGAGGATTTGGAATAATCAGTGACCGTGGATTCGAAGAAATTACTCTTATTCTCCACGTCTAAGTGCGCATACGGGTTGGTTAAGTTCTCAGGGAACATAAGGTCTAGCTTAATCATTTTTAAGCGTCTGTTAGCCAAATATTTGATGTAATCTATGGACGATTGAGTAGACATACCTAAGATTTTATCACCGTAGATGTATTCAACCCATTCGGACTCATTTTCCACCGCTTCGGCAAACATGGTTCTCACCATTTCAGCATCTTCGTCCATGTTGAATGTTTCATTAATGATATTAGAAAATAAAATTACGTGAGACAGTTCATCGACCCTAATATAATCTATGATTTTTGAAGTCTTAATGATTTTGTTGCGTGACGCTAATTGATCGAAAAACAAGAAACCGACATAGAAATATAAGCTTTCTAAAATGAAATTAGCTACAATCACTTTCTTGAAATTTTCTAAGGTTGGCTCATTGTTGAACAGTTCCCCAACAGTAACAACAGTTTTGATACGCTTCTTCAGCATAGGAGATTCACGCCATTTATTATAGATAGATTCTCGTGTTAATAGAGGGTATAACCCATCTAATATGTACTGGTAGGATTGTTGGTGTATGATTTCCTGAAACTCTTGTATGGCTAACAAGTTTGAAACGTTAGGAGCCGTGATATATTTCCTAATGTTAGGTAAGTTGTTACCTTGAAAACTATCTAAGAAGATTAAGAAGCTTAATGTTTCTTTTGTTGCAGTATCTTCCTCTTTCGTAAGTTCTTTTATGGAAACTTTATCAGCGTCTAATGGCACTTTTTCAGGAACCCAATGATCGCCTACCATTTTACGGTATAAAGCATTAGTCCACTTGTATTTATTTTCGTTAAGGTTGGAAATTCCTGTAGAATTACCGTTAATGATTTGTTGGTTTTCTGGTGAGTCATCACCGTTTTCGTTAAACAACGATATGGTCTTTAAATTTTCAGACATTTATATTCCTTTGTGAGTAAGTGACACGGTTCCTAATGATAGGAACCGTGAGTATTTTTAACCGCTACAGCCAGCGCAAACCGTTTCGATGTGTAATAAGTCGTCGATTGTTTCGCCTTTCTTAATAGATCGGACATAGTAAACAGCTTTATTCTTGTTCTTCCAAGCACCTTCGATTGTATCGAATAACCATTTAGCGTTAAAACCTTCAATGTTTTGATCGAAACAATATTCTGCTGATATACCAGTATCTACAAACATTTGTAAAGCACCAACAACTTTAGTTAGTTCAGCTTGAACCATTCTAGGTTGAATACGTTCATACGCTAATGGATTCTCTTTGATGTACATACCGTACACCGCAAATTTACCAGTTGTGTTATCTTCGTTATAATAGCCAGAATAAACAGGCAGACAACCAGCACCAGCGTCCATAAAGATGGAACTTGATGTGTTAGGAGCCGGAGAAGTGTTTTGGCTATTACGGATACCGTAAGCGTTTATGTCTTCTTGCATAGCATCCCAAGGAAGGTCGGTGACTGAGTGTTTCTTAAAACGCTCTACCATTTCCCCAGTATCCCATTTAGAGCCTTTAAACGCTGGATAAGCACCTTTCTTCTTAGCATTCTTAACGGATTGTAATACAGCTCCGTATTCTATCAACTCTGCAACCTTCGTTATAGCTTTATAATCCGTCCATTGAAGATTATTCTTAGCCATATAATCGTGCATACCCTGAATACCGATACCAATTGTTCTATAACGGGCATTATGTTTAGCAGTTTCTTTGATAGGTGCTTTAGTTAAGTCTATACCGTTATCTAATATTCTGGACGATAACATAGCCAGCTCTATCATTTCTTCATCAGAGTGGATTCTACCAACAACTAACGATAACAAATTACAAGTGTGGTACATATCATCTGGTACAACATTTGAAGTTGATTCGGTGCAAAGGTTAAAACACGGTATATTAAACGGTATGTTTATCAACCTTTCAGCTTGTTTACCATCTTTAAGTAAAGTTTCTTCTGTAATATCAATGGCATACGCTTCTGTGCCATCTTCTAATTCGACTTTATCGTAGTTGTAGTAAACCTGTTCTTTGTTGCCAATGTGAAATTTGACATAACCATCGTGAGCATTTGGGTTTTGTTCGTTTAGGCGATCTAAAAATGTTAAGTATGGAAGCCCAGTTTCAAACTGAACTTTCATGATTTCTTTCAACAATTCTTTAGCGTTATAAACGCCAACATTTTCCAACTGCTTGGATTTGAATGCACTTACGCATCTTTTATAAACGTTGTTGAATTCTTTACCGAAATGATTATATAATTCTATATCTAAAACTTGCTTAACTTCGTGCGGACAGAACGTGTACCAAACGCCACCATTATCTTTAAACACTTCTTTCATAAAGATGTCATATATTCCGATTTGTGGAAATATATCAAAAGATTTTTTGCGTAGATCACCGTTTTCTGCTTGAATTTCGATGAAGTCTTCAATGTCCCTATGTGATATAGGTATGTGTATAGTGAAAGCACCAGCACGTTTCCCACCCTGATCGACGCTCACCGCTGTATCGTTAAAGATTTTAGACCATGATGTGACACCCTTAGAAGCATTCCTAACACCACCAATTTCGGAACCTTTAGCACGTATTCTGGATAAGTCTATGCCTAAACCGCCACCCATTTTAGAAATTTTAGCAGCATTTTTCACGTTATCAAAGATCGAATCTATGGAATCACCAACCCCCATTATAAAACAAGAGCTTATGTTGTTATTAGCTCTTAGGTTTGATAACCAAGGAGTTGCTAAAGATAATTTTCTCAACGATAAAGCATCATAAATTTCTTTCACGAATGTTAAACGAGTTTCTTTAGGTTCAGCAGATGCTATAATCATCGAATTAACCATGAACATTTGTTGGATGCACTCACCGTTCATCAAATATTTGTGGTTTGCTGTTAGAACTGACCCATAACTATGCTCTAAATCGCGCTCTTGTTCGATGTAACCGCTAAGAGTATTAACCTCAGTCTTAGTGTATTTTTTCAACGCTGGGTGCTTATACAAGCCCTTAGATTCCATTTCTCTTATGAATAATAGAAACGATTTCTCGTGAACATTAGTTTCAGACCATAAGAGCATGGTTTCTAATCTACCAGCTACTACAGACCATTCCGGTTCTGCTGGGTTTGATAATATTCTGGAATGATAAATTAAATTTTGTTGGATTTCGACAGTACAAATACCATCGAAAAGGAAAGAATCAAATTTAGATTCTAAAATTAATGGGTTCACATCTAACCCATTTGTAGCCCAAAGTATGACTTTTTTAATCTTATCTACGTGATAAGATTCTTTTCTGCCATCCTTTTTCGTTACGAAAAACGACATATAATCTCCTTTCTTATTCTTATTATTTTTCTTATTTTTATTATGGTCGATTATTTATAAAAACATCGAGTGGCGCAAATTCTACATTTAGAAACGCAATCAGTAAAGTCTATTTTGTTATTTGACACATTTGTTCAGGGGGAGGTATAATGTGAAAAACTATAGTATACTTGTGATGAATGATAACGAAATGAACGATAATGAAATGCGAAAATGTTTAGGAAGGGTAACTGGTGTAATGACAGAAGATAGGTTTGAATTTACCCCCATCCCATATGATAGTACGGTTAGTTTAAAAATACCTCGTAGGATAGTTGTAGCTAACACTGCAATTATCACTAAAATGTTGTGTGATTTATTTGGTAAAGAGGTTATTTTGTTAGGATTGAATAACGAAATTGTAATGTCCGTTGGAATGATAACATATAAGAGGTAGATATGAAAAAATTTAGTGATATAGAACAGCTTAGGCACGTAATAAAAAACGTTAAAAATTCCATAGTATGGGCGGCAAAAGAAAAATACGGTGACGATTTCGACGGTTCCAAACTTGAATATCCTGTTATGGATTTCGTTGGAACTATTAAGTTGCACGGTTGCAATTCTGGATTGGTGCGTGATAAAGATGGTATCAAATTTCAGTCACGTAACAACACACTTAACATTGAGAACGATAACTACGGTTT
>Ga0164315_10002133_pt1 | contig 15078 bp, 28 predicted proteins | sample GuaBasSedimGuay6_FD_113737 | JGI IMG/M metagenome (GOLD analysis project Ga0164315, IMG submission 113737) | Subseafloor sediment microbial communities from Guaymas Basin, Gulf of California, Mexico - Guay6, Core 4569-2, 0-3 cm | ecosystem: Environmental > Aquatic > Marine > Hydrothermal vents... | reverse complement strand
TGGCACTGGGATGCACAGCTAGCTGTAGACCAAATGTCTACGGTATTGTTCGGCCTTGATACCAGGGCTAGGTATCCTAGATATTAATATGCCTAAGAAAAAGAAGAGTCTAGTAACCAAAGCCAACTATGTTGGACTTACCATAGAGGTTAAGCAAGTAAAGGAACAAGGTGACATAGTATACGAAGTCACAGTTCAGTACTTAGCTAGAGCATGGGACAACTATACCGAGCGTGATGACATGTTTACTCTCGAAGAGAAGACATGGAAGTATAGCTCAGCAATGGAAGCCATGGGTAAGTTCAACTACATTAAGAATCAAGTAAGGAACATGGGTAAATTCAGGAATCTAAACAGCGGTAAGATACCTGACTACCGTGATGCTCCAATAGTTTAGTATGAGATTAATTCATAAACGAATACGCCTTAGACACGGCTCACTAATCAGAATAATAGGTAGCAGTTGCGGCCTAGCTCCAAAGAATCCTGAAGTCTATCAGTATGTAGTAGACATGCTGTGGCCTGACAACAAGTGGCGACGCATTTTAGTCAGTCACTTGTACAATGATTGCTGGACTCTGATGTTACAAGTTAATTCGTACGCTCAACAAAGTATGAACAGCTTCAACATAGTATACTATGTCAAGGTGTATCGCAAGAAGTATGGCAAAGAAGAAATCGTTCCTGCTTAGGTTGTACGACCTAAAGAAAGGAGCACACATTCATGGCCTTAGTGCTAAGATTGATGGAGTCAAGAAGTCTCAAGACATCATCGTTCAGTTCGATCATGTAGATGGTATGTATTCATACAACTATGTGCTAGATCTAGACGGCAACAAGGTCATGACTAAAGATAATACATCAGCTATCGTACACCTAGCCAACACATCTATCCTTAAGCAGGTAGGTGATCACTATGAAATGGCTAGTGAGGACGAAGCTAAAGACTTTAAGGATTAACCTATGTTCAGTCAGGATATATTGTACTCCAAAAGTATCAGCAATGGTTGTGTTGTCTTCCTTGAGAAGATAACACCAAGGCTAGACACATGGAGTACTCAAGTAACACACAAGTATCGTGTATTCATCAAGGACTACAGCAATGAAGCTGGTCACATGTATGGACTCAGGACTACTGACAGTCTACTTGAAGCTCATGTATTCTTTACTGATCTATGTAAGTAATATGAAGATTAAAAAGCTAGAGGTACAGCCAAAGGAAATAACAGAGGTCTTCATCGAAGCCAATGTTGTCTTCACCAAAGCTGTACTCATGCCTCAAGGCGAAGTTATTTGCCGAGGTAAAACAGTAGGTTGGTTAGAAGGAAAGGATTCAATCCAGCTCTACATTAAAGAATAATTTATGTCTAAAAGAACACGAGAAACATTCTCGAAGGAAGCTGTTGAATATAAACAGATAACATTACTTCCTAATTTTATTAATGAGTATGGTGAAGAGTATCAACTCTATCAACTTAATGGTTTCAAGGGAGTCTTCTTTATAACTGGAGACGAACTAGATTGGGAATGGAATTGGAGATATGATAGAGCTACTGGAATGCTTCACCAAGACTTCATGCTTAATAAAGAAGAGAGAGAGAAAATCGAAGGATATATCTCTCTATCTAGAACAAAATAGTATGGGCGAGATAGCTGACATGATGCTAACAGGCACCATGTGTGAGGGCTGTGGAGAATTTCTCGACTGTCCTCAGTGTGCAAGCATGGGTATACCTATGTATTGCTCAGAAGATTGCGCTAAAGACAGAGGTCTTGATGCAGAAGGTATCAAGTACCGCGTCTGTCCTAACGTACATGATTAATAAACTAGTAAGTACAAACACTTATGACAAAAGACAAAGAGAACAAACCTGACTTGAAGTTATCAGACTTCGCATTCCTTTCAGCCGGTAGGTTAAGGAAGATGGAAGTTAGATTCAATTCAAACACTAGTCAGAAACTCCACGCCAAAGCATCATTCATGATTGATCATGAACGTGATGATACTGAGATAGGCGTGTTCGTATCCGGTAAGGATTACACTGAGTGTATGGAAAAGCTACATGACTGGCATGAGAATTACTTTAAGAACATCAAGGTGTTCGGTAAGCTAGCAGGTAGAGAGAAAGATTCAGAGAAGGATCAAGGTTCTACTCTATCATCAGCAATATAAACTTATGGATAAAGTATTTCCAAAGCTATATGAACAATCAAGCACAGGTAAGGTCAAGCACTGGCTCATCTCTGTCTTCGAAGACGGAGCTAAAGCAGTCATAACAGTATGTTATGGCGCCGGTGATGACAAGGTACGCATCTCTACCAAGGATATTACTAAAGGTAAGAACCTAGGTAGGTCTAATGAAACTACACCATTCGAGCAAGCAGCCTCTGCAGCTGAAGCTACATGGAAAAAGAAGTTAGACAAAGGTTACGTCGAGGATATCAAAGCTATCAACGACGAAGTACTCTTACCTATGCTAGCACATAGCTTTCAAAAGCGCGGGCACAACATATCGTATCCGTGCTTTGTTCAACCTAAGCTAGATGGCATTCGCTGCCTAGCTAAGAAGGTTGACGATAGTACAATCAAGTACTACTCACGCATGGGTAAGGAGTTCAATACACTTGAACATCTTACACCTGAGTTACTAGCATGTATGCAAGTCAACCAAGTGTTTGATGGAGAGATATACTCACACAACCATACATTCCAGGAGATGATCAGGCTAGTTAAGAAACTACGACCTGAGAGTATTCAATTAGAATTCTGGGTGTTTGATTTAGTAGATGTGAGTATGGACAATCAAGCTAGGCAATCTGCAATAGAAGTATCTATTCCCGATAAAGGAATGATACGAGCAGTCAAGGCTAAGACCGCCACAACTAGCGACATGGTTGACCTCCTACATAACAAGAACATTGAGCGTGGGTTTGAAGGACTTATCCTTCGCAACCTTACCGGGATGTACAAACTCAAAGGTAGATCACCTGACCTACAGAAGTATAAACACTTCGAAGATGATGAGTTCAAAATCATAGGAGGACAAGAGAGTACAGGAACTGAAGCAGGTGCAGTACTCTTCCATGTTAAAACAAAGGACGGACTAGAGTTTACAGTTCGACCTCGTGGCTCAGTTGCGCTGCGTAAGAAGTGGATGCTCGATCTCGATAACATCGTCGGCAAGGAACTAACAGTACGCTATCAAGAGTTAACTGATGATGGCATACCTAGGTTCCCGGTAGGAATAAGCATACGCGACTATGAAGGATAAGCTAGAATGGTGGTGTTATCTACATACCAATGGAAGTATTCAAGCAAAGCGTTACTTCGATCCTCGTGATTTAGAAGACGCAGACGAGAGTCCATTCGTTAAGGTAAGAACTAATCCATTCATGGCTTCAGGTAGAACTGATGCTATTAAAAAGTTTCATGATCACATAGTCGCAAGACGTGTGCTCAAGGAACTAACAAGAAACATATGAGTTGTCTAAATGACCATGAGTTCGAGACAGTCAGTAACATGGAGAAGCACGGCGGGAGTTTCGTTAAAGCTCTCGCTGAATGCTTCCATCATGCTGACGGACACAACAAGTTAATCTTAATTAATTCGTTCTCACATTATTGGGAACAGTATGCTCCATCTAAGTGGAGTAATAATCTGGAAGAGCAAGCGAGTCAAGATTCCAAAGAAGAATCTTTCACTGGCGATGCATTCCTAAACTAAAGTATGACTACTATTGATGTAACAATTAAAGGTATTGGTCCTTTGCTACACGCTAAGCATCCAACACCTGATGAGGAAGCAGAAATCTTAAAGAGAATGTCAGCACCTAAAGCTAAGGTGAAGGACATGACTGAGAAGGAGAAGTTTGATATGCATGCATACAAACACCGTAAGAAATTCGTCCAACCTGGCGAGATGATTGAAGCTGCAATGACTAAGGCAGCTGTTCAATATAAGCTAGAGGGTAAGAAAACTTACAAAGATGCATTCAAAGCAGGTGTGATCGTAGAGCAAGAGCTAATCGTTCACAAGAATCAGAAACAAGTTTACTCTAAGGACGCACCGAAAGATTCAAAGACATGGTACATGGATGCAAGGTGGGCTAAGAATCCAAGTACACGTGGTGCTATCTGGGTTGTTCGTCCAAGAATCGATGAGTGGGAGCTAGACTTCACCATCAATCTATTACTAGATGAGTTGATACCAACTGATATAGTTAAAGGAGTACTCGAGTACGCAGGTATGTACGTTGCTATCGGAGCATGGAGACCTAAGTTCGGACGCTTCGAAGTAACTAAGTTCAAAGTTAATAAATCTAAATAAGCGAACTTAAGTTCGTATAACATGTAAGAACATATGACAAAGAAAAAAGAAAGATCAATGGTAGTTGTAGGTGATTCACCAGAGTCACTCGAAGGGACAGACATAGCTCACAGAGCTATCGATGTTGCCAATGCAGCTATAGAAGGTACCAATGCCAATGAAGCATGGGATATTCCATCTGATCCAGAAGGAGCTAAGCTTGCTTTAGCTAAGTACAAGGCAGCAGTAGCAGCATTGAACGCAGCTAATGGTATAGTTAAAACCAAGATGCAGTTGTTCAAACTCATGGACATCACAGGTAAGGCAGCTAAGTTGCGTAAACGAGGTAAGAAGTTATAAGATATAAGTATTACAGTACCGTGTAGCGTAGAGAACTACAGCATGGCAAGCCAGAGCAAAGTAAAGTTAAGCTTTTGTTGTGATGTGGTCTAAGCTGAACCGGGGTGTCGTCGCGTGTTGTCAAGTATAGTAAAGCTTTTAGTGTTGTGTGTAGTAGCGTGGTCTGCAGTGTCGCTAACTAGAGTCAGGTAATCCAAGGCGAAGTGAAGTAATGCTTTTATTGTACAGTCGTGTTATGTGTGGTGATCTACACTTTCCCGATGCGAAGTGAAGTGAAGCTTCTAATGTTTAGTAGTGAGAGCTGAACTGTTGTAAGCTAAGGTGGTGTCAAGTAAAGCTTTTAATGTGGAGTGATGTCATCCGAACTGTCCTCATGTAAAGCGAAGTGGTGTTGTGCTTTTGTAGTATTGTTATGTATCGTCGGGCGTTGCTAGTGTACAGCGAAGCGAAGCCAAGCGACCTAAGCTAATGTGAAGTAAAGCTTTTGGTGTCATGTTCAGTGACCTATTGCGAAGAACAGTACACTATAGCAGAATTATGCGCTGTCATGTGACGTAAAGTAATGCTGTTGCAGTTATGTGAAGTTTAGTATGGACTGTCAAGTGAACTGATGTTTCCCGTAGCTAAGTCAAGCGTTTGTATGGTTACGCGAACCCTTGCGAAGTAATGCAATGCTGTTGTAGTGGTGTGGAGATTTGTCCAGTTGTGTCAAGTAACTCAAGACTTCTGTAAAGAACAAGTGAAGTAAAGCCTTCGAAGTTGTGCACAGTGTAAGTGGATTAATGTAACGTATTGTGAACTAAGCTGAAGCAATGCTTTCGTAGTAGAGATTGTACAGTTGCGTATTCTAACCTAAGCCGATGTCGTGTGAAGTAAAGCAATGCTTCTCAAGTAGAGTATTGTTTAGAAAATGAATGTCCAGTTTTGTTATGTTATGTGGACTGATGTTTCCCGAACTTATGTCCGGTAAGGTAAAGCAAAGCTTTCACAGTTAAGTCTAGTGATGTTATGTAGACTCACGTACGCATCAGTAAAGTGAAGTATATTTCCTGACCAGTCTAGTGGAGTTGAGTTTAGTTGCGTGCAGTAATTCAATCTAACGTAATGCTTTTAGTGTCAAGTAGAGATTTCTACAGTGTTGTGCTGTCATCTGAGCTATTCTGGTGTCATGTTTTGTATTGATTAGTCACGTAATGTGAAGTAATGCATAGAGTTCTTTAACAATTGAATAAAGTTTTATTAACGCTTGCAACCGCCAGCCTCCGTACCATAAACGGCGTGGCGCTTGCTGCACTAAGAAGAATTAATTATGAAAGACATTAAGATTGTCATCAAGTGTAAGGGCCTATGTGTTCGAACACACGATCTCGAGATGGGTCTAGGTATTCTAGATCAGATTGCTAAGCATGGTATAATGAACCATGTATTCATCTCAAACAAATTGCTAGATAAAGCTAGCGATATCATAGCATCAGCTCATGATAAGATTGCAGGACTCAGCATCATAAAGAAAGTTCAAGAGAACTTTAAGATGCCAGAGTTTGCACCTTCGGAAGAGGTTAATGAAGAGACTACAAAGAAACTCCCAGGTAAAAGGACACGTAGGTCCGGTATCAAATCAATGTCATGGACAGTTGAAGAAGACAAGTTACTATGTGACCTGTCTAAGAAGACACCATCACAGATAGTTAAGTACAAAGGATTGAAGCGTCACACTATGAACGCTATCAAGACTAGACTTAGTATCTATCGTAATGAAAAGTTCGACAGACTTAACAGCGATCGTGCTAATGTAATGCGTGCTTACTTATCGGGAGAACAGGTGACTACTCCAGTAGTAGACATCAACAAGAATGTTTCAACACCAGTGGTTGATAAGATCTATGAAGACCTGAAGAGAGACAATGATCCTAAACGTAAGCAGAAGAGAGCTAAGGCCGTGGCATGGACTAAGGAAGAGAATGAAGCTATCAGTCTCAACATGAACATGACTCCAAAGGAACTTAAGAAGTTACCATGGTTGAAGAAACGTTCTACTATGCAGATCTCTAATCAGAAATGCATAATCAAAAGGAAGAATGAAAAGTAATCTTCATACCCTGTTAGAAGAGTTCCTACCCGAGGAACAACTTGAACCTATCATAGCCAGAGCCAAGGAGCTGGAGCTAACTGTGAAAGTTAGGAAGCTTAAAGGTCGATGGCATAGAGAGACATTGCGTAAGCTCATCAAAGAACGTGGAGATTATTGTGAAACATGTAACTCACATGAACACAAGCTCACACTGGATCACATCATCCCAAAGAAAGTCTTGCTTGATATGGGACTAGATGAATACTATACGGATGAGAGCAACCTGCAAATCCTCTGTACCCTTTGCAATGGCAAGAAAGGATCTCAATTAGATTTTAGTAATCCAAAAACAATAGTCTTGTTGGAGAAGTACATAGCTTTGTACAAGGACCAGCGAGGCTTTGAGTAATCTTATGGCACTTACTAATCCAAAAGTAATCCGTGGTCTAGAGGACATCCGAACAAGTACGAACGTTAAGTTCAGAACCTTTGGGTTGTTCTTCATTAAACTATTGTTTCTCCCGATAAGAGATCAAGAGTTTATTGTTGGCAAGCTTCTCTATGCTGCTAGACATGCTAGAGATAGAGACGCAATCGAAGTCATTTCGTTTCGTCGTGCTCCTATTGAGCTAGCCAAACATGAACGACAGTTCAGGTTTATACTTGAACACACATTCATGTGTACGCTATGCGATAACATGAGTAGTGGTGAAACCAATTGTGCTAGTGGATTCTTCGCTAGTAATTGTGAGGTATGCCAGGAAAGATCTGCTGATTATCAAAGTGATAGTGTAGCCAATCAGTTATATGATTGATATGTACAAGACCAGAGATGGCAAAGTCTATCAGATATCTAAGATGGAGGACGACCACCTATTAAATGCTCATCGCTACTTCGCAGTCAAGAGACTCGAGATAGCAGAGAAGCCTAACATAACAGGCAAGGACCTCCTGAAGTTATCGTTGTTAATTAATTCCCTCTGGCAAGAGATTGATCGGAGGGACCTACTAAAGTATTAAACTATGAGGAATTTAATTGATGGTCCTATCAAGGACGAAGGCATAGATGAGTGTGCTATTTTCAATAACAGTGGTGTATTCGTTTACGGAAAACACATTGTAAGTGCTGGATTGAAATCATTTCAAGAAAGTAAAGGAGTTGTTAGCAACCCGGGTTATCTTAGATTCGAGTATGTTCTAAATGAAGATCCGGAATCATCTGCATTAGCTGAAGATTTCAGGGTGATAGTCCCAGTTAAAAATGGTGACAATCTTACTATAGATTTAGAAGATATTGAACCTGAACAACTCTTCTGGTTAGGCAAGCTGTTCATGGATACTGCAAAGTATCTAGGTACAACAGAGAAGACAATACTCGAAGAAGAAAAAACTTCTCAAGATAATAAACAATAAGTATTAACTTATGGGAATCATAGAGAAAGTTAAAGACTTAGTTAATTCATTCCACTGCGAAGCCTGCGGTAAGAAGTGTGATAACAGGGAACAACCAAAGTACTGTATCTATCTCGAGAAATGGTTCGAGAAAGATGCCAAGTCAGCAACAGAAGTTAAGCTCTGTCCTGACTGTGCTGGGCCCGTCGTCGAGGTTATCAAGAAGGCCAAGGTATTCGCAGCATTAAAGCGAAAGGATATTGACATTGATCCGAGCAAGTCGGACAAGCCATATCACTTCGGAGATTAGTATGAACGATGCAACAGATAAGCTACGAAGCGTACGTGATGATGTACTTCAATGTACTCAATGTAGCTTACATAAAACCAGGACCCATCCAGTGATAGGTTCTGGCAATCACAATGCTGATATCCTATTCATAGGTGAGGCACCGGGTGAACAAGAGGACAAGCTAGCTATGCCATTCGTAGGTGCAGCCGGTAAGATCCTAGACAAAATGTTAGTTCACATAGGATTAGATCGTGATGATGTGTACATAGCCAACACAGTAAAGTGTAGGCCACCAAGCAACGCTGATCCTACGGACGAACAGAAGAATGAATGCATGTCCTATCTGACTAGACAGATAGAAGCTATACAACCCAAGGTGATAGTATGCTTAGGCAATCATTCAACCAAGACTATCATGAATATGTATGGTCTTGAGGACAAGCTGGAACCTATCAGTAAGATACATGGCAAGCTATTTAAAACAGATCCGATTATGTTTCCTGAAGGAGTTGATGTCATGCCTATCTATCATCCAGCTGCTATGTTACACAACCCACCATTGGCACAAGTGTTGAGAGATGACTTTAAGAAACTAAAGGCAGCGATAGGAAAGTAATCGTAACTTCCTCATAAGTCTGGGCCACGCTTACAGAGTGCCGCCGGACAAAAGTCTGCACAAAGACTTTTTCCGCCGTCATCTGACGCTAGTGCCAGACATATTCGTCGTTACTCAACATAGTATGACAACTAATAACAAATCTCATCGTGATGCAATGGATAAGTTTGCTGATGCATGCAAGGATAAGTTTGGAATAAAGCCAATACAAGATGATAAGCTAATACTGGACGGAGCTGTTCAGTTCGGTGCTTATATAAAAACTTTCAAAAGGCTTGACCAAACTACCGAGTGGCATCGTAACTTCATTGACACCATGGTGAAAGTAAAAGTAGATGCGCTTAGCAAACGCATAGAACAAAAGTATGGGACACATAAAGAATATCTTGATCGAATGCGGGAACGATGTAGCCCGTGCAGCATTAATGCTAAAGAAGTTAGCAGCAAGAGCACGAGCTAAGCATAAGAAACCTAACATCATTTCGTTTAATAAACCTAAGAAAGATTAATTATGAGCAACAAAGTCAATAGCAGTCTACAGAATGTAGATCTGAAAACATTAAAGGAATTAGTCCCGTACTATTTCCACAATAGAATTCCATTGTATCTATGGGGACGTCCATCGACTGGTAAGACCAGTAGTATAAGACAGTTCGCCAAGGAAGAAGCTAAGAGACGAGGTCTCAAGTATTCCGAAGATGAGTATGGTGAAAACATATTCACTATGAACGTTATTACTCTCTCCCAGTTTGATTCGCCAGACCTCAGGGGTATGCCCGAGATCTCGAAGTCAACAAGTGGTGAGAAGATAACAACCTTTGTACCAACAGCTGAGCTCCCTCGTGAGGGACAAGGCATCATCTTCTTTGATGAGATGAACCTAGCTGATGACACCACTAGAGCTGCGTGTTATCAAATCATTCTTGAAGGTAGGTATGGTTCACTAGCTCCAGTATTAAACAAGCATGGTAAGAATGCTTTCTGGAGAGTAGCAGCATCCAACACAGAGAATGATTTCTGTTCTGTTAATATATCCTCACTCGCGTTACTCCGTAGGTTCAGTCACTTCGATGTAAGCATGAAGATCGAAGAGGCAATCAATTACTTTATGTCTATTAGTTTAGACTCAAGAGTAATTGCATTCCTAAAGAACTCACCTGAAGAATTGTTTCCTCAGAAATGGGACGAGAAGTTAGTAGATAACAAAGCTAACCCGTTCCCATCAGCATGGGAGAATCTAGGTAAGATGATAGATGCCAAGTCAAACATGGATACTATCTTCCACCTAGCAGCATCATGTATAGGTGCACCAGTGGCAGCTAAGTTCGTTGACTATTGTAAGATGGTCGACAAGCTAGACATGGATGCGATCCTCAAGGAACCGAAGAAGGAGTTAGCAGCCATAGCTAAGATGAATGAGAAAGCATCATTGCTTTACGCAGTCATCTTTAATGTAGGTCAGAGATGGCACCGTAAAGATAAGAAGGTGTCAGCAGCTAAGGTCCTCGAGATTACTGAGGCACTGCCAGCTGAGTTCGGTACCTCATTTGTACAACATGTACTTGAGGCACGAATGCATGAGCTAACTAAGCAACCTAACTTCGAACGAATCTTGACCAAGTTCGGTAGATACTTCGATGTCTAATAAGCAGAACGAAGTACAACAAAAGCAGATGGACAAACTAGAATCAGAGAAGCTCGAGGAGATAGTAGTGTATACCATAGACTTTGGTAGCTATCATAAGTTCTCCACCACTGACAAAGCCGTAGCCTATGCGCTATGGGAGTCAGTGTGTGGGGAATTCTTTGAGCTCAAACAAGTTGATACTAGTAGGTACGAGAAACCACACTTCAAATATAGAGATCCGGTAGAGGTCAAGCTATCGGCAGTTAAGGAATCAGTGTGGAAAGATCAAGAGTCTGCAATACGAGCACACAATGCATTCACTGCATTGTCTAATAAACCTAAAGAAGAATAACTATGGTTATAGAGGAACGAATAACCAAGGCAAAGATCTGGCTACTGACTAAGCGTCCGTGGTTCGGTCAACTGTCTTGCTATCTCAATATCATTGAGAACAAATTCATTCCGACAGCTGGCATAGATCTCAGAGGTAATCTTTATTACAATCCTGAGTGGTGTGACACGCTATCGGATAAACAATTACGTGGTCTTCTATGCCATGAGGTATTACATCTTGCGCTCCAACACATACCACGTGCTGGGAACAGGAACAAACTGCTATGGAATATAGCAGCTGACCTCAAGGTTAACATTGAGATTATCAATGACCAGAACATGGAGCTACCTCCGAAGGCATTGAAGCCTGACAAGTATGGTCAAGGATATAAGTTCGATGGTGGTAAGATCAACAATGTATATGAGGCAACAGCTGAGAACTGTTACTCTATCATCAGGAAGAAAATGAAGAGACCACCAACACAGGACCAAGATCTAATCATAGCTTCAGATGATCCGAAGGTTCAGGAAGATCTTAAGAAGCAAGGCATCAAGCCAGTCAACAGTCAGCAAGCAGCTGGACTAGGTAGAGATTGGCAGTCACGTGTATACTCAGCCAGTCAAATGGCTAAGGGTGACATGCCTGCAGGTGTAGCACGAGAGATCTTCAAGTTAGAACACGCTGAGCTACCATGGAATAACATTCTTAAGCAGAGGTTGCGTAAGATGGCTATGAAACGTAGCTGGAAGAAGCCAAGCAAGCGATACTTACCGTGGTATTTTCCCGGTAGAATGAAGAATGAAGGCGTGAAGATAGTAGCGGTAATAGATACGTCCGGTTCCATGAGTAAAGAACAGATCACTAAGGCTCTGTCAGAACTGTATGGTCTGATGAGATCGTTTCAATTCCTTGAGCTGTACGTAATGGACTGCGATGCTCAGGTATACGAAGCTAAGAAAGTACAGATGAACGACCTATCTAAACTTCTCTTATCGGGAGGAGGCGGTACTGATTTCAGACCAGCCTTCGATCTTGTTAAGAAAGATATGAATGATGATGTCGATTCATTAATCTTCTTTACCGATCTATACGGTGACTTCCCAACCAAGGTTCCCCCATACGAAACGTTCTGGGTAACCGATACCAAAAACGTCAACGTTCCATTCGGTCGACGCCTACTATTAGCGTCCGATGATAATTAATGTATGTCTTACTAGCCCCTCGTACCTCGGGGGGCTTTTAAGATTAACTAACTAAATATGCTACACTCTAAATTAAAACAGATAGGTGCTACTAAAACATCCTATCGCGAACTACAGAATTCTTTCTGGCGTGAGTTTATAAAACGCTACCCCTACCTAATGGAAGCAGACGTTGCAAAGATAACGAACAGGTTACAAAGTGAAATGCATACATTGTTATGCACGACCATGAAGTACGCGTCAGTTAAGATCCCGCTGAAGGCTGCGTCCCAGAGCTATAGTTCTGATGGAAGCGTAGACACAATCGTTAACATTCAGCGTGGAGAATTAGGATTTTATTATCCTCGATCCGAACGCGGAAGCAGTGACCTGGACTATATGAATCTGAAGTACTACCTCGATGACAATGATAACCTCTTCACAAAGTATGAGACAGAGGATTATCAAAGTAAGAAGAAGACATTGCATGACCATCTACTTGTTCAGCTCAAGGACATCCTGAAGCCGGACAACTCCAGGCGCGTCTTCCCAGATAAGATAGATACGTACTTCAAGTTCCTTCGTGAAGTTATGGCATATAGAAAGAAGTTCTTATGCTATCTCGAAGAAGGTCAAGCCCATCAACATGGATTAATACGGGAGTTTAAAGTCGATAAGCTTTCGTTTGTTATTAACGCTAGGTCTATGGACATAGAGTTCAAGAAAATACCAGAGACTGACGAAGACAAACACTATGGTGGTTACAATGCTCACTCTAATTTCCAGTACAAGAAAGCATCAACGGATCTATTCCACATGCTGGACTACAGTGCACCAAGCAGTCGGGAGTACAGTGGACAGATGCAACGAGAACTCACAATGTTCATAGATAATTATCAAGCTATCAGTGTGAAGCTGGACAAAGAGGAAGCACTCAAGAAGAAAGCCTACACTACATGTGAAGACTTTCTCCGACAGATTGAAGTGCACACTCTCCCGTTCAAGGTTCTATCTGAGCTAAAGAAATAGTATGGACTTAACAAAACTAAAGAACATGTATCGCAGTGCAGACCCGAGGAAGCTGAATCAAATGTTATCCGAAGCAATTGAGTACGGGGACAAAGCAGAGGTACTCAAGCGTAAGAAAAGATCTATCATTGAGAACTTGATAAGCACAGTTGGAGAGAAGTTCCCGAAGAAGACGGACGAGGAGAGATGGGACAGAGACCGAGGCAGTGCTCAGCTAAAACAGATGGAGACCCAGTGGCGTACATGCGCAGCATCAATGGTTACTGTCAAACGTTCTATCAAACTGTCAGGATTTCATTCGCAAGGTGAGGGAGGTAGCCAGAATCTTTATGCCAATTCAAAGTATGGTATTAAAGTTCACAAACGTTATAGTGGTTACTCTCCTTTCTATTTCATTGACATCATGAAGCATTGCGATGATGTTGCTCCATTCAAAATCACTGCTAACATGTTGCATATGACAAACATTAACAGTGGTGTTCTTAACTTTGCCGTACTTGATTCTATCCCACAGCTGGATACCGAACGAGTTGATCTACTTAAAGAGATAACTCAGGAGACGGTGTGGTTAATAGATAGCTGGCGTAACTTCTATCAGAAGATGGACGTCAGTAGAGTCAAACGGATAGATGGGATTCATGATATGAATGAATATAATCTAGACGAGAACAAACTCAAACAAATCATCAAGGATCTTCCAATGTTAATCAAGTTTAATAAACAGCTCGACTCCAACATCTCGAGGCAGGAAGCCAAGTGGCAACCTACTATCGACAAGTGGAAAGAGCATAACAAAAACTTCATGGTTCTTAAGGAACTATCGAAGGGTGAATTAAAAGTATGAAGAAATACATCGGTGTAATCATCATCGTCCTGCTAGTCATCGACCTCGGTCTGATGGCTTGGGCAGGTAACGGTTATGTAAAAGCAAACAAGTCAGTGACTGAGCTAGAGGTTCTAGTTAACGATCTCGAGCAACGTCAAGCTGAGGAAACAATCTACTCTCTAGTAACAGATCCAGGTGTATACTTTGATATTATATCTGAACACCCAGAGTGGGAGGAGATAGACGCGGTCCCTTACTCCAAGTGTTATCGTCATCTTATCGGGACTACAACCTATGATTCAATAGTGTGTATGGCTATATGAGTGACGAACTAAAGAAGTTCCCGGCTCCTAAGTCTAAGGACTTCGAGCTAGGATCAATTGATAGCGTGAATCATAAGCCACATCCCTATTGCATTACTCCTAAACATCTTGGTGAACATATGTATCTTGATAGTAATACTATCATGGACATGGAGAAGAATCATGGAGCACATTGTGGTATGTACGTTGGGCCCGATGGTCGATATACAAACGGGTTCAAGTCTGGATACTCCAGATGTAACGTACCTTATGATGAGCACACATCAGACAAAGTATTATTTATTCAAGCTCTAGTGGACAAGGAAGTTAAGGACCTTAAAGGTCTGCAATCCTATACCAAATCTATCCTCCCGATAATGAAGAAACTTAAGATAGATGGTATCGCGTTCGTTGCCCCAGAGAAACAAAAGAAATGAAGTTAGCAATCGACGCACTATTCATAGGTCTAATTGTATTAAACATCTTTGTTTATTACAAAATGTATAGGAGCTATGGCAAGATGATGTACTCTAAAGGTAAACTCCATGGGTTCAAAGAGTATGACAAGCAAATTACTAAAGCACTAGAGAAACACAAAGCTAATTCAATAAAGAAACAACATGCCAGAAGTGAAACCGAAACCAAAAGTTAAAGTTACGTATCAAGTTATCTATACACCGGAGCTAGCTACTAAAGTCTTTGATCTTATGAGTGGTATGGACCTGGGTATCTCAGGAGGGG
>Ga0164315_10002131_pt1 | contig 15085 bp, 11 predicted proteins | sample GuaBasSedimGuay6_FD_113737 | JGI IMG/M metagenome (GOLD analysis project Ga0164315, IMG submission 113737) | Subseafloor sediment microbial communities from Guaymas Basin, Gulf of California, Mexico - Guay6, Core 4569-2, 0-3 cm | ecosystem: Environmental > Aquatic > Marine > Hydrothermal vents... | reverse complement strand
TGAAGATCTGAAAAAATTGGCAAGTAGTTTCTTCAACGACAAGCATTACCTGAAAGTTATCCTCCTGCCGGAGAATCTGGAGAAGTAAAGCCAGGCATAATGAAAATACTTAATCCCGCCCGGGTTATCCATGGCGGGATTTTTTAGTTTATCCCCCGCTCCTCTTTAATGGCCTCGTAAGCAGCATTGAGTTTGGTGAACTTTTCCTCGGCAGCCTGCTTCACCTCTTCACCGAGGTGGGCTACCTTGTCGGGATGGTATTTTTTAGCTAACTCACGGTAGGAATGCTTTATTTCTTCATCAGAAGCATCCGTAGAGACCTCAAGTATTTTGTAGGCACTGCCGATCTCCTTAACAAACATGGCTTTGATCGATTCAAAATCATTCGGATTGATGCCCATATAACCTGATATCGTTCGAATGATATCAATTTCCTGCAAATGGATACTTCCGTCGGCGTGTGAGATACCAAATAAATACTGCACCAGCATCATACGTGCTGGGTAGTCCATATGCTGTCTGATCTGTAGACCCACCTGCTGCACATCCAGTTGCTGTTTCAATAATTCTCCCAGAATTTTGATGTACTCGCCTGCCTTTTCAGCGCCAAAGTTTGCCCGGTAAAACTCCTTCACGTAATTCAATTCCGATTTCTTTACACTTCCATCAGCTTTCATTACAGCTGCCGTCAACACCAATAGTGAAACGGCAAAATCGCCCTGACGTGTTTCTCCATATGCCCCGGATCCTTTGTTCATCCCATCATACATGGAACCGAACATAAATCCGAGCAAAGCTCCTATAGGTCCTCCAAAAGCCCATCCAAGTCCTCCCCCAACCCATTTAGCATAGCTGTTTCCTGTCTGTTTTCGTGCTGACTTACTACTACGGTAGGGATCCTTATCCGAATTATCAGGGGTCTTTTTTCTTTCCTGTGACGGTCTTTGCCATTTCATGGCATAATAAAGAGCAATTCCTATAAGGATGATGATGAATAAATACTTCATAAAACAGATGAGTGATGTAAGCAGCTAACCGAGCATGTATTCTTTTTCTTCGAAACTTATGCCAAATGTTTCCAATTCTTCTAAAACCGGCTTATAAATATCTTCATGAATAGGTAGCACAACTCCCTTATGATTTATCTTACCCGACATGAGCAACTTCGTAGCTATTCCCAGGGGCAGGCCCACGGTCATGGCCATCGCTGTTTCTTCCTGGTTTTTACCTTCAGTAGCCATGGCAGATACGATCATTTTATCTTCATTTCCAATGGTATATTTGAATTCGTGCTGCATAATGATCATATCCTTATCCTGCGGGTCCATTTTCCATTTTTCCTCAAGCAACTTCTGAAGTATCTGCGCCGGTGTGGCATTTTTCAAACCGATCTTCCGGTCATCAAAAATACCCAGCCATTTTAGCTTCTCAAAAACCACGGGATCTGAAGCATTCTGACAATATTCCTGCAATTTTATTTCAACCGGCACATTAGGTTCATATTTCAGAAAAGCGTTGATAAACTCACGGTAGGTCATGTTTTCCGAATCTTCCAGAGTAAACCCGTCTTCAGTGCAACCAAGGCGCACAAATACATTCCAGGCTTTGCTGAATCCGGGCCTCCTGATTGTTCCGCGGAACATGGAAGGAATATCCAGCAGGCTGTATATTTCCCTGTATTTTAACGAGTCCCTGTTAGCATACACCTCAAACTCACCGTAATTCAATATTTTTCGGGTAAGTGTACGGTCAAACAGGCGGTGATAAGGTATGTATTTGTATCTGCCATTATGGATAAAAAGTGAAACCCCCGACCCGGCAACAACAACATTTCTTGGATTCCATGTAAATTTATAGTTCCAGGGATTGTTATCATATTCAGGCGCAACCAAACCTCCGGTAAACGAATAAAACGAGTTGAGTTCACCTCCCTCTTTTTTGATCCGGTTAATTACATTCATTGCCGACATGTGATCGATCCCCGGGTCAACACCCAGTTCCATCATAATAGGTATGTTGGCTTTGACAGCTTTCTCCTCCAGCGCTTTTATTTCATCTGTTGCGTATGATGCGGTCAGCATCGGTTTGCGCAAATCGATACATTTCTCAGCAACCAGGTGATGCATCCGTGCAGGAAGCATCGAGATAACTACATCAGCTTTGGCAATTGTACGCCAGCTTTCCATATCATCGTTGATATCAAAAACCTCTGCCGAACCATTCGGATGACCGTTTACTTTTCTTTTTGCCATTTGCTCGTTGATGTCGCCAACTGTAATATGCCAGTCATTCTCAACTGCATTCTCAAGAAGGTAGGTGATCAGGCTATTGGTGGATAATCCTGCTCCTAGAATTAATATATTTTTCATTATTGCGGTTTTTTATTCGTTAAAGTGTTACAAATACTCCTTCAGATATGTATAATCCGGTGTTAACTCACCTTTGTATAAAATCATGGCTCGTTTTAGTGGCGCGGGTATTTCAAGTTCGTCAAAGGGCACATTAAGATCAGCCAGCACCAGGTCGGGCAGGAAGCCGATGAGTGCATCACTAAAAGTTTGTGAAGACTCGCGGGGCAACTCACTTGGTAAAATGTCCACTCCCATAATTAGTAAACCTTCCCCTTCAAATCCCATTGTTGGTTTTCGCGTAAACGGGTTATAGACAAAAACAGGATCTTCTATCTCTGTTCCTTTGTGCAATGCTTCTATCGACCCATCCGGATCACAGGTTACATCGCCTATTACCGTTAGTTTCGGACTCCCCTTTTTAAACAGTTTCTCCAGATAGTCTTTAGTTATAATTCTTGGGTAGCGGGCATCCCAGTACATGCAATTCATCAACACTGTTAAATGCGGCACATACTGTTCAAATTGCGATTCGAAACGTTCCGGGTGGTTGTAATATTCCTGCAGATCAAATGCTTTCGATGAGTCCAATGGTTTTGACAGATCTTCTTCTTTAAATACGGTTTTATATATAACTTTATTGGAAAGGCTATTCTCAGATAAACGGGTTGCCAGCTGATCCGGCTCTATCTCCTCAACCGGGAGCAGATCGAGTATTTCCTGTGCTCCTTTGGATACATTTCCGTATCCGGTTAAACCGATTACCAGTGGGGAGATACTCTCCGGCAAACCTGTCTCCTCAATGAACCTTCCTACCTCTTCTACAACCGACTTTGCCTCTTCCAGTGAATTGTAATGATGTGTCTGTTCGATTTTCAGAAAAGGGGTATCTATTCCCATTCGCTGCCACCTCTGTCCCAACGACCACAATGAGTTGATCATCCCGGCGAGTCCTGCAAAACGACCAAAAAAGATAAGCCTCCGCCCCTGATCGTCTTCAATTTTCTCATAATCAATTAAACTGGCTCCGGAATCTATCATATTCTGAAGCAGTGGCATATTATAAGCCTGCCCTTTTATTGTGTGGCTGAAAAATATATAGGTTTTATCCTTTTTGAAATAACCGACAGGCATCTCCTTCACACCGAGAACAATATCTGAGTCCGTCACCTCGTCAACAAGAACCGCACCCACAGCAGCATATTCTTCATCAGTGAATATGCGCTTTTCCGATCTGACCACCTCAACTTCCACTCCCTTGTCAACCAACTGTTTCACATGATCCGGAACCAAGGCAACCCTGCGTTCCATCTTGTATTTATCTTCGTATCTTATTCCAATTTTATGCATATTTTTTCCTGTTAAAATAGAGAAACAAACTTATAAAATAAACCTTCCCGTATCCAATAAACTTACGAAATATTATGTACTAAAATGTTCACAAGAAAAACGGGCTCCATCCTGCATTATATTTTATCCTCATATTCTTTTTATCTTAATGACTATCCATATCTGTAAGTTTCAGATCCGGAAATGTCAGCGAGCCGTAATCCACTTAATTTCTCCTCTACTTTTCAGGCATTTGCACATCGAGCAGGAATTACAATCGTTTGCAGGAAAAACTCTCTTAATTTAACTTAAAATACAGACTAGATAGCCTTTTATTTCTTACTTTTGCACACTTGAAAAATCAGAGCTTAAGTTTAATAAAACAGAAATAAGATGGCTAAAAAAAAGCACGTTTATTCTTTTGGTGACAAAAAAGCCGAAGGAAATGCGAAAATGAAAAACCTGCTGGGTGGCAAAGGTGCTAACCTTGCAGAAATGAACCTGATTGGCGTTCCGGTACCTCCGGGTTTTACAATCACGACAGAAGTTTGCACACTTTATAACGAAAAAGGTCAAGACCATGCAGTTGCTCTGATCAAAGAAGACGTAGAAGCTGCAATGGTTGAAGTTGAGCATATTATGGGAACTAAATTCGGCGACAACCAGAATCCGTTGCTGATGTCAGTACGCTCTGGCGCCCGCGCTTCCATGCCGGGAATGATGGACACTGTTCTCAACCTCGGTCTTAATGACAAGGCGGTAGAAAGTATAGCAAAGAAAACAGGTAACGAACGCTTTGCCTGGGATTCTTATCGTCGTTTTGTTCAGATGTACGGCGATGTAGTATTGGGTATGAAACCTGTATCAAAAGAAGATGCTGATCCTTTTGAAGAGATCATTGATCAGATGAAAGAAGAAAAAGATGTGTTGCTGGATACAGAACTGTCAACAAACGATTTAAAAGAATTAGTAAAAAGATTCAAAAAAGCCGTAAAAAAACAAACCGGTCACGATTTTCCAACAGATCCGTGGGAACAACTCTGGGGATCAGTAATGGCTGTATTTGACAGCTGGATGAACGAGCGGGCCATCTATTACCGTAAAATGGAAAAGATCCCTGACGAATGGGGAACAGCTGTTAACGTTCAGGCGATGGTTTTTGGTAATATGGGTGAAAACTCAGCTACCGGTGTGGCTTTCACACGTGATGCAGCCACAGGAGAGAATATATTTAACGGCGAATACCTGATCAATGCGCAGGGTGAAGACGTCGTAGCAGGTATTCGTACACCGCAACAGATCACTCTGGAAGGCTCAAAACGTTGGGCTAAACTGGCACACGTTGATGAGAAAACACGTGCCGAAAATTATCCTTCACTGGAAGAAGCCATGCCGGTGATTTATCAGGAACTTTTCGAGGTTCAGGATAAACTGGAGAAACACTACCGCGACATGCAGGACCTGGAATTTACCATTCAGGATGGTAAATTATGGATGCTGCAAACAAGAAGCGGAAAGCGTACAGGCGCGGCCATGGTTAAAATTGCCATGGACATGCTGAAAGAGAAACTTATCAGCAAAGAAGAAGCTCTGATGCGTGTTGAACCGGAAAAGCTGGATGAACTGTTACACCCCGTATTTGACACAAAGGCTATTGAAAATGCCAAAGTTATGACCAAAGGATTGCCTGCCTCACCGGGGGCTGCTACAGGGCAGATCGTTTACCACGCAGAAGATGCAGAAGCCTGGGCTGAAAAAGGCAAGAAAGTGATTTTAGTGCGTATTGAAACGTCACCGGAAGACCTGGCAGGAATGAATTCGGCAGAAGGTATTCTTACAGCCCGTGGAGGAATGACATCACATGCTGCTGTTGTTGCACGCGGAATGGGTAAATGCTGTGTGTCGGGTGCCGGAGGTGTTAAAATAGACTACAAAGCCCGCACCATTGAAATGGAAGGCAAAGTTTATAAAGAAGGCGAATTTATCTCATTGAACGGATCTACCGGCGAAGTATATGACGGACAGATTAAAACTGTTGATCCTGAATTAAGCGGCGACTTCGGCAAATTGATGAAACTGGCTGACAAGAAAGCTAAATTACTTGTTCGCACAAATGCTGACACACCCAATGATGCCCAGGTAGCCCGTGATTTCGGCGCGAAGGGAATCGGACTATGTCGTACCGAACATATGTTCTTTGGTGATGAAAAAATTGTAGCCATGCGCGAAATGATCCTTGCCGAAGACGAAAAAGGCCGGAGAGAAGCGCTTGACAGATTATTGCCGATGCAACGGAAAGACTTTGAAGGCATTTTCGAAGCTATGAAAGACCTTCCTGTTACCGTTCGTTTATTGGATCCCCCGTTGCACGAATTTGTTCCGCACGATGCTAAAGGTCAAAAAGAGATGGCTGAAGTAATGGGCGTAACACCTAAAGTGATCAAAGAAAAAGTCGAAGAGCTTTCGGAATTCAACCCGATGCTCGGACACCGTGGTTGCCGTTTGGGAAACACCTATCCGGAAATCACTGAAATGCAGACCCGTGCCATTATCGAAGCTGCTTTAAATCTTAAGAAGCGTAAAATTAAAACACATCCTGAGATTATGATCCCGCTTACAGGTACATACCAGGAGATGAAAATGCAGGAAGATATTGTCAGGGCAACAGTCAATAAGGTTTTTGATGAAAGAGGTGATAAGATTGACTACCTCGTAGGTACCATGATCGAAATTCCGAGAGCGGCGCTTACGGCAGATGAAATTGCAAAATCTGCCGAGTTCTTCTCATTTGGAACGAATGACCTTACGCAAATGACCTTTGGTTATTCGCGTGACGATGCCGGAAAATTCCTTCCGATTTACATTGACAAAGGCATACTGAAAAACGATCCGTTCCAGGTACTTGACCAGGAAGGCGTTGGCCAATTAGTTGAAACAGCTGTTAAGAAAGGAAAGAAAACCCGCAAGAAGATCAAGCTGGGTATCTGTGGTGAACATGGAGGCGAGCCAAGTTCCATCGAATTTTGCCACCGCGTCGGATTACATTATGTAAGCTGTTCTCCGTACCGCGTTCCGATTGCACGACTTGCTGCAGCACAGGCTGTTATTATGAATAAAAGAAGCTGGAAGAAGAAAAACTAACAGCGGACACTAAATTATTAACAAAGTCATATGCGAAATTTCGTATATGACTTTGTTCGTTTATAAAGCATAAATTCGTAAAATTGCAATTCAAACCAAAATCTTAATTCTTTAACAAATAACCAATGGCAGCAGACTTAAATAAGATCAAAGCAGATCTCGAAAATTATGGAATTAGTAATGTCAGCGAAATTATCCATAACCCCTCCTATGATTTTCTTTTCGAAGAAGAGTTAAAACCTGAACTGGAAGGTTTTGAAAAAGGACAATTAACAGAACTTGGAGCTGTAAATGTAATGACCGGAAGATTCACCGGTCGTTCTCCTAAAGACAAATATATCGTGTACGATGGCAAAGCTATAGATACGGTATGGTGGGCTGAGCAAGCCAAATCATCCGATAACAAACCTATCGACAATGCCACCTGGAAAAAACTATACGACATTGGCGCGGAACAGCTGACTGGCAAAAGATTATTTGTTGTTGACGGATACGCAGGTGCTAATGAGAATTCCCGTTTGAGAGTTCGCTTTATTCTGGAAGTAGCATGGCAGGCACATTTTGTTAAAAATATGTTCATCAGGCCTACAGAGGAAGAACTTGCTTCATTTGAACCTGATTTCGTTGTGTTAAACGCAGCTAAAACAACCAATCCGGATTGGAAAAGCATGAAACGAACCGACGGCGTCCCCTTCAACTCAGAAGTATTTGTCGCTTTCAATCTCACCGAAGGAAGAGCTGTTATTGGCGGAAGCTGGTACGGTGGCGAAATGAAGAAAGGTATCTTTTCTATTATGAACTATTACCTTCCGTTAAAAGGTATAGCAGCCATGCATTGCTCGGCCAACGTAGGTAAAGACGGTGATACAGCCATTTTCTTCGGACTTTCCGGAACCGGAAAAACCACCCTTTCCACTGACCCTAAGCGGGCACTCATCGGTGATGATGAACACGGCTGGGATGATGATGGTATTTTTAATTTTGAAGGTGGTTGCTACGCGAAGACTATTCATCTGGACAAAGAAAGCGAACCCGATATTTATAATGCGATCAAACGCGATGCCCTTCTGGAAAATGTAACCGTTGACGATAACGGCAAAATAGATTTTGATGACGGTTCAGTAACTCAGAACACACGGGTTTCCTACCCGATTTATCATATTGAAAATATTGTAAAACCCGTATCAAAAGCAGGGCCTGCCAAAAAAGTGATCTTTTTAACAGCAGATGCCTTCGGCGTGATGCCTCCGGTTTCAAAGCTTACGCCAGAGCAAACAAAATATCATTTTCTTTCGGGATTTACTGCGAAACTGGCCGGTACCGAGTTAGGTGTTACCAAACCTCAGCCCACTTTCTCTGCCTGTTTCGGAGCTGCTTTCCTGACACTTCACCCAACCAAATACGGACAGGAGCTGGTGAAGAGAATGGAAGAAAACGGTGCAGAAGCCTATCTGGTTAATACCGGATGGAACGGAACAGGAAAACGCATCTCCATTAAAGATACCAGAGGTATTATCGATGCCATCCTGGACGGCTCGATCGAGAAAGCAGAAACAAAAATGATCCCGATCTTTAACCTTGAAGTTCCGACAAGTCTTCCGGGAGTAGATCCTGCCATCCTTGATCCGCGCGACACCTATGAAGATCCGTCGGAATGGGACAAAAAAGCCAAAGACCTTGCAAGTCTGTTTATCGAAAACTTTAAACAGTACACCGATAACGAGGAAGGAAAAGCGCTGGTGGCTGCAGGACCTCAATTATAGAACCAAAAACCAATTAATATATATGGGCTTCCAATTGCGGGAGCCCATTTTTTTTACACGCAGTAAGAGCTATGCTTTTTTCAATCTCAGAACATGCTTTTACAGTGAATTGAGTTTATCAATAACAAAACCGACAGGTGCCACTGTAACATTTTCTCTTACAGGATATTCAGAATCCACCGGGGCAATTATCCAGGCATGATCTGTTTTCAGGTCATTGATTGCATGGAAAAATCCTGCTGATAATTTTGGCGCTGAAGAGAACTTGCACTCAACGGCGTATCTCTTGTTTCCTTTTTCCAATACAAGATCTATTTCATTTCCGTTGGCAGTTCTGTAAAAGGAAGGATTATAATCATCTGTTATTCCGAGTAAGTTTTCAATCACAAGAGTCTCCCACGAACTGCCTGCAACAGGATGACTCAGCAACATGTCAAAGTTTTCAATGTTTAACAATGCGTGAAGAATGCCGGTGTCGCGGATATAAACTTTGGGAGATTTTATAAGTCTTTTTTTCAAATTTCCGTGAAAAGGTTTCAATATACGTACCATGAATGTTTGTTCCAGCACATCAAGGTAATGGCGTACCATGGTATGGCTCACACCAAGCGAGTTTCCGAGTTGCGACAGATTGATGACCTGCCCCTGAACGTGCGCCAGCATCTGCCACAATCTTCTCAAAGTTGAAGCGGGATATGAAATCCCCATATTTCGGATATCCCTTTCAAGAAAAGTTTGTATGAAACTTTTACGCCACTTAAAACTAATACGATCGTCCTCAGCAAGATAACTTCTCGGAAAACCACCTCTTATCCAGTATTCTTTATGCAACGAATCCGAAAGCACTGTGGGAATTTCCTTTATTAAAAACGGTGTTAAATACTGATACATAATTCTCCCCGCAAGCGTTTCGCTACTTTGCCTTAACAAATCTGGTGAAGCCGAACCGAGAATCAAAAACTGGCTATTGCGATTACGAAGATCAATAGTGCTCCGCAGTACGGGAAAAAGTTCAGGTGCTCTCTGTATTTCATCAAGACAAATAAGCTTGTTTTTGTGTTCCCTGAAAAACAAGGACGGTTGCTCAAGTTTAACAAGATCATCGGGATTTTCAAGGTCAAGGTAAATGCCGTCCGGATAGTCTTTTAAGATATGGCGGGCCAGTGTAGATTTTCCACATTGCCTTGGACCCAAAATAGCCACAGACGGAAAATGCTTCAGATCATGTTTGATACTCAAGCCAATACACCTGTCTATATATTCCATAATTGGCAAAGATACGCAAATAATATGCATATTGCAAATGCTGTTTTCAATTTACACTTTTAGTGACTAGGCACAATTCCATCCATCCCAGTGTCAGACTCGCCATTGTGTATTATTATATGTGATGCGCAGAAGCATTCAGCAGCGCCAGATTTCTGCACTTGCTTTTTGAAGCTGAATTTCGTATCTTAACAGGGTCAATTAAAAATGAGAAGCCATGCAAACTTACGTTCTTCTTACCAAGCTGGCACCCGAGGCAAACGAGCAGCTAAAAGACCGGGACAGAACCAGCCACGAATGGTACAATCGAGTCAAAAAGGAATGCCCTGATGTTAAGTTCCTTGCCCATTACGCCTTACTGGGACAGTATGATTTTCTGGATATTTACGAGGCACCTGATGAGGAAACAGCCACAAAAATATCGATGATCAGCCGGATGGGGGGAGCCCTTTACGCCGAAACGCTTATAGCTATCGAACATAAAAAGTTTATTGAGCTGGTAAGTTCGATAGATACTTAAAATTCGAAATGATAACCGATGGATATGGCTATCGGCGCGGGATTAGATATGTCGATAGCCGGGTTGTTTTTCAACTCGTCCAGATCTTTCCTGAACTCTGACGAACTGACAGGGAAATTCAGATCAACATTCAGTCCGTGTGACGTTCTGGAGCCAAATCTGAATTCGACCCCGGCCCCGGGTGTAAAGCCGATGTAATTCTTATTATACGACGAAGCTCCCTGCACTATAATTACGCGGTTTGAACCGAACATCACTTTTCCATACGGCCGCACCTTTTTTATATTGTTTTTTGGCAGGATGAAGCCCGTAACCCCAAGTTGCCAGCCAAAAGCAATCAGATGATAGCCTGCAGAGACAAACAGGCCTAAGTACTTAACCGGCACAAAAGTGCCCTTTGCACCAAAAAAACCTCCATAATCGAGACCAAAGCCAAAACCTACATCAAAAACACGCTTCACTTCAGTAACCTCCGGCTTCTTTTCTTCCTGCTTGTTTGCTTTTACATTCGTGGCAAACTTCTCCTGGGCAAAGCTTAGCATGGAAAGCATTAGAAACATTATAAGAATTACACGTCCTTTCATTGGTTTATCAGAATGTTTTTTGTACGGCAATATGCCAGTCTTCAAGGTATTTCTTTACGTATTTTTTATCCATCTTAGGATTGAATTTCTTTTCCAGCGTCCATTGTTTCGCCAGTTCGGGAATATCTTTCCAATAACCGGTATTCAGACCCGCCAGATAAGCAGCTCCCAAAGAAGTGGTTTCCAGAATGGCCGGCCGCTGCACCGTCTTTTGAAGGATGTCAGCCTGGAATTGCATCAGGAAATTATTGGCAGAGGCACCCCCGTCAACGCGGATCGTTTTAATCTTCACGCCAATATCCTGCTCCATGGCATGGAACACGTCATAGCTCTGATAAGCAACAGACTCCAGGGCCGCACGGGCAATGTGTTCTTTTTTTGTTCCCCGTGTAATTCCTGTAATAATTCCCCGGGCATGCTGATCCCAATAGGGTGCTCCCAAACCTGTAAATGCAGGAACAAAATAGACTCCGTTATTGTCAGGTGTAGTTTTTATCATAGCTTCCACTTCTGCCGTCTCTTCAAAAAAGTCGAGCTCATCGCGCAGCCACTGCACCACCGCACCACCAACAAACACGCTGCCTTCCAGTGCATAAGTAGGCTTGTCTCCAAGTTTCCATGCAATTGTAGTAATCAGCCTGTTGCTGGACATAGCAGGCCGGTTGCCAATATTCATCATCAAAAAACAACCGGTACCGTATGTATTTTTGGCCATACCCTTTTCAATGCACATTTGTCCGAACAAGGCCGCCTGCTGGTCGCCTATCAATCCCGCTATGGGAATCTCTGAATTCAGGATAGACGCCGTACTGTTAGCTATTATTTTGTCGTTGGGAACTACTTCCGGAAGCAACTCAACAGGAATATCAAACAGCTTTAACAACTCCTCGTCCCATGTCATTGTGCTGATGTTAAACAACATAGTACGCGAGGCATTGGTCACATCGGTCACATGGGTACGACCGTGTGTCAGGTTCCAAACCAGCCAGGTGTCGACTGTACCGAATGCCAGCTCTCCTTTAGCAGCACGGCGCTTCGCTCCCCTAACATTGTCTAGTATCCATTTAATTTTCGTAGCCGAAAAATAAGCATCTATCTCCAGACCTGTTTTTTGTTTTATCAGCTCACCATAACCACTTTTTTTCAACTCTTCGCATATCCCGGCCGTACGATGGTCCTGCCAGACAATGGCATGATACACCGGCTTTCCTGTGGCTCGGTCCCAGATGATTGTTGTTTCTCTCTGGTTGGTAATACCGACAGCCGCAATTTCCTCCGGCTGAACACCGAACCTGGCAATTACCTCCGAAGCCACTCCTATCTGCGATGACCAGATATCCATCGGATCGTGCTCTACCCAACCCGGTTGCGGAAAGATCTGCCGGTATTCTTTTTGAGCTACCGAGCAAATCTCGCCTTGTTCATTATAAATGATCGCTCTGGAACTTGTCGTCCCCTGGTCAAGCGACAGAATATATTTTTTCTTTTTCATGATCGGTAATGATAATGTTCCTGTTACATAGCCGGTTGACGTTTCTTTATCAGAAAGTTTATTGAGTTATAGCTGTTTAAATGTCTCACTTTTTTGTCTTGAAAACCGAAATGCGCCAATTGGTTATTATGGCCACCTATCGTATTTTTCTTTTCAATCAGTCTATAAAAGTCTCTTTCATTACTGATTTTATTTCTTTGATCTCAGCCTGGGATAATTTTCCCAAAACTTTTATAATTCGTTGCTTGTCAATTGTCCTGATTTGGTCAATTACAATCCAATCTGTTTTTCTGTCATGTTTTACTTTAATTCTGGTTGGATATTTTCTTGATTTTGTTGTCATGGGAGCCAAAACAATTGTCCGAAGATATTTATTCATTTCATCCGGTGAAATAATTACACACGGCCTGGTTTTTTTTATTTCACTCCCAATTGTCAGGTCAAGGTTTACAAGGACAATTTGATATTGATTTAATTCCATTCTTCCAGGTTTTCATCTTCAAAAACATCATTAAATAAGAGTTGATCTTCTCCATTTTCATTCATGGCTTTGAATGCTTTATCCCAGTCTTTTCTGGGTCTGGAGATAGGCTTGAGTATAATATAACCTTTTTCAAGAATAAGTTCAACCTTATCTTTGATATTGTATTTTTCAATCAATGTTTTAGAAAGTCTAAATCCTTTTGAATTTCCAATCTTTATTATTGATAATTCCATAATGCTTATTATTTCTTATGTAATTACAAAGTTACTACATTTATTTAATTCTCCAAAGTTTTTTTTTATTTTTTTTAAATGGCAGCTAACTTTCAAAGTTAAAAGAATTAATTATATCAACAGTATTCTGTCGCCCTGCTGAATTGTCTTATTTTTGCCTTCGGAAAGTACACATGAAACTAAAACTGACATCTGATTATAAACCCACAGGCGATCAGCCTGAAGCTATCCGGCAGCTTGTGGAAGGATTGTTGCGCGGCGACAGAGCACAAACACTGCTGGGCGTCACCGGATCGGGCAAAACATTTACTATTGCCAATGCTTTGGCCAGAGTGAACAGGCCGGCACTTGTACTCAGCCACAACAAAACACTGGCAGCGCAATTATATGGAGAATTCCGGCAATTTTTTCCTGAAAATATGGTAGAATATTTTGTTTCGTACTACGATTACTATCAGCCCGAAGCATTTATTCCGGTAACAAATACCTATATTGAAAAAGACCTTTCTATTAATGAAGAAATTGAGAAGTTAAGGCTGAGTACCACATCAGCTTTACTCTCAGGGCGCCGGGATGTTATTGTCGTTTCCTCTGTTTCCTGTATTTATGGTATTGGCAACCCGGATGATTTCACAAACAATGTCGTCACGCTTCTGAAAGGCATGAAACTGAGCAGGAACAAATTTCTGCGCGATCTTGTCAATGCCTTATACTCCCGTAACGAAGTAACACTGGGCCGTGGCAATTTCCGTGTTAAAGGAGATACCGTAGATGTTTTTCCCGGTTATGCCGATTACGCTTACCGTATTATTTTTTGGGGAGATGAGATTGAAACCCTTGAGATGATTGACCCTCTGGATGGCAAGATGATTGAATCAAGAGAGCAAATTTCCATATATCCTGCGAATATATTTGTCACTTCCCAGGATAAGATGAAATCGGCCCTTAAGGACATCCAGCTTGACATGGGCAGGCAGGTAGCCTATTTTAAGGAAATGGGGCACCATCTGGAAGCCAAACGACTGGAAGACCGCGTAACGTACGATATAGAGATGATGCGGGAACTTGGATATTGCTCGGGAATTGAGAACTATTCACGTTATTTCGATGGCCGTTCACCGGGCAGCAGGCCGTTCTGCCTTCTGGATTATTTCCCTGATGATTACATAACTATAATTGATGAGAGCCACGTGACCATTCCACAGATAAGGGGAATGTACGGTGGTGACCGTTCGAGAAAACAAAACCTGGTAGAATACGGATTTCGGCTCCCAGCCGCTATGGACAACCGTCCTCTCAAATTTGATGAGTTTGAAGAACTGACAGGACAGACTATTTATGTAAGTGCCACACCTGCCGACTATGAACTGCAGCAATCAGAAGGCGTGGTAGTGGAACAACTGATAAGACCAACGGGTTTGCTGGACCCGGTGATTGAAGTCCGCCCGAGTATCAACCAGATTGACGACTTACTGGACGAAATTGACAAAACAATCAAAAAGAACTACCGTGTTCTGGTGACAACCCTTACCAAAAGAATGGCCGAAGAGTTGAGCAAATACCTGATAAAGCTAAACATAAAAACCCGCTACATTCATTCCGATATTGATACGCTGGACCGTGTGGAGATCATGCGCGACCTGCGGCTTGGAAATTTTGATGTGCTGGTAGGTGTCAACCTGTTGCGGGAAGGCCTCGACCTGCCCGAAGTAGCCCTTGTGGCTATTCTGGATGCCGATAAAGAAGGCTTTTTACGTTCTGAGCGGTCGCTGACACAAACAGCAGGCCGGGCCGCCAGAAACCTGGACAGCAAAGTAATTATGTACGCCGATAAAATGACCGACTCGATGCAACGGACAATTGATGAGACGAACAGGCGCAGAGAAAAGCAGTTAAAATACAACATGAAACATGGCATAACGCCG
>Ga0164315_10002129_pt1 | contig 15089 bp, 14 predicted proteins | sample GuaBasSedimGuay6_FD_113737 | JGI IMG/M metagenome (GOLD analysis project Ga0164315, IMG submission 113737) | Subseafloor sediment microbial communities from Guaymas Basin, Gulf of California, Mexico - Guay6, Core 4569-2, 0-3 cm | ecosystem: Environmental > Aquatic > Marine > Hydrothermal vents... | reverse complement strand
TCTTCACATCTTTGACGGCCCAGCTTCTCATGAACCAGGGGTTTTTCTATTGCAAGGGGTGGGAGGGGGGTGTGTTCATGTCCAGTGAGGTGATCTTCACCGGTATCGTGGGTATTGTTTTCCTGGGAGACCCCGTGACGTTGAGGTTCTGGGTCGGCGGCATTTTGATCTTTGGCAGCGTGGTGGCGCTGAATCGACTCAAGGCTTAGGGCTCATGCAAAAAATAACTTTACCCTAATTTTTATTGACAACTAAAAGTTGAAAGGTTAAAATTCGAGTTCTTTTTTGCATCCATCATGCTTGGACGGGTGTTTACCAAGATCGGCCTGACCAAGTGCCTGGCCGACAAAAGGTTGATTATCGCGGGAGCCTGTCTTCTGATCATGGCCACCAAGTGCACAGATTTTGAACTTAGGGGACCAAGAAAGGGCGTACAATCATGCAGTACCTGATGGATGATAAACGCCAGGATGCTTCCTGCGGTAAGATATTCGATGTCATGGACTGGTATCTGAAAGAGTATGCGTTCGCAAGAGAAAATATCTCCTTTTCCATGATCGGTGGTAAAGCGGTGGTGTTAATTGACAACCAGTTGCTGGACCATGACCGTGAGGCCGGTATTTTCCTGAACATCGATCAGTTTGTGGTCATGGATTCGGGCAATATCCCTGAACCTCTCAAGGTCTTCAGTACGTCCAAAGCTTTTCGGGTAAACCCCGAATTAAAAAACAGACTGCCGAAATCTTTCTGGCAGGAGGATAAGCGGGTGCCGGTCGGCAAAAAAACTGACGGCAAACCTGTTTTATTTCAAAAAGCGTGTGTCGGAAGCCCTGGAGGGGCGTGACCAGCTGGAACGCAATCTCAGCCACAGCATGCCCAGGATCGTGACCTCGACCTTTCCGGGACTGTCGGCGGCCCAGGCCAATACGCAGATCGAATTTGAATCGCAATAGCCAACGTACCTTGGAGGAGATATGAAACAATATTGTGTGAAGGACTTGATGGTTCCAATTTCAGAATATGCGACCGTAGCCGTGGGATCGACACTGTCCGAGGCCGTGCTTGCGCTGGAAAAAGCCCAGGAGGAATATTGCCATACCCAATACTCCCACCGTGCCGTACTGGTTTTGGACAGCAACAAACAGGTGGTTGGAAAAGTCAGTCAGTTGGATTTCCTGCGGTCCCTTGATCCAAAGGATGATAAAATTGAACGGATAAAGGATATCAGAAAATTCGGCTTTAGCTCAAAGTCCATTGCGCTTCAACAGGAACAGTACCGTCGGACGGCTCCACCAAACAAGGACATCTACACAAAAGCGGTCAAGCTCAAGGTTGAAGAATTTATGCAAACCCCTTCCGAAGGCGAGTACGTCAATGAAGACACTTCCCTTGATACCGCCGTCCACCAGCTGCTCACAGGGCACCATCTGTCTCTGCTGGTGACTCAAAAAAAGAAAATTGTGGGTATACTGAGAATGCCGGATGTGTTTGCTGCAACCTTCCATGTCATGAAAGAGGTCGAAGCAACCAAATTAGGTGAGGATATATCATGAAAGAACTCGAAAGACTATTGGACAGGATTATCCAGCGCGTCAACATCAACCTGCGGGAACTCGAATACGATGTGAACCCGTTGGTTCAAAAACTTATCCCACCGAACCAGATGACAAAATTTTATGCATTTTACGGCATTACGCCCCACCATCCGCTGCATCTTCAGTTCAGACACTCCAATTTGGCCGGCAGCTACTTTCTGGGAAAATGCAGTGTTACCAACTCACTTCTCTACAAGAGCGATATCAGGGGGGACGAACTCAAACAGAAAGCAGAGCTGTTCCAATATCAGGAATTTGAAATACCGGTGGCTGAGGATGAAGAGATCGAGATAGATGACAGCTTCCTGATCAAAACGCTGGTTCACAATTTTTCTCACGACCCGGAAACGTTGGAGAAATTTTTTATCAGGGATACCATCTCCACCCATTATGCCAATATCCACGGCTCCCCTTCGGATGGATGCTTCCTGGGGCCCTTTTCAACCGTTGATCTCACAACGATACGGGACTGTCTCGTCGGAACATTTTCTTATATACAAGCCGGGGAAGTGAGCCACCTGAATATTGAACCCGGGACGGTGTGGGTGCGTAGCCCTGAAACGTTCAATTTCCTGTACCGGTTTCCCCTTCAACGGTTGAACAATTACATCTATTTTGCTGCCGGTGGTTCTCCCCAGGGAGTCTTTATCGATTTTGTGGAAGATCGCAAAGAGGCTTTCCAGCGGATTTTTAACGTGGTCAACCTGGAACCTTCCGTGTCTGTTCCCAACAGCGCATCGCTTGACCGCTTTGCCGTGATCAGACCCAAAACGCATATCAGCGAAAATGTGCTGGTTTCACAGCGGGCCTTTCTTCAGAATGCCTGGCTCGGCAAAGGTGCCAACGCCCAGGAGCATAGCTATATCATCAACTCACGCCTGGAGGGTAATGACATTACCGCCCATGGCGCCAAAATTATCGAGGCTGACCTGGGTAAGGATGTATTTGTCGGTTTTAACTGTTTTCTGAGGGGACGACCGGAATCACGACTGACCATCGGCCAGGATAGCATCATCATGCCGCATACGATCATCGATGTCCACAAGCCAATGACGATTCCGGCAGGCTATTTGGTCTGGGGGCTGGTGACGGATGAAAAGGACCTGAAGAACAACAGTATGTCTCTGAAGGCCTTTTCAAAAATCAACACCCGCTTCTCAAAAGGTGACATGATTTTTGAAGGAAGCGGCGCCGAATTTGTTACAGTCTTCAAAGAGAGAATTCAGCATATCCTGGAGGCCAACGGGGCTTTTTTCAACGGTCATTCGAATAAGGGCCACGCCCAGCAAAATCAAAACATTTCCTTCAACACGATCCAACCCTATCCCATGGGAGAACAGGAAGGACTGTATCCGACCATCATCATCCGTCCGTGATGCGGGAAAAAGAATAAACAAACGGGGTGCATTCAAATGATCAAAACGTAGCCTTGGAGGTATAAAAAAGGGCTTTTGTTTAGGACATTTGGACATTCAATATTTGGATTTGTTTCGTATTTAGAATTTAGAATATCGGATGTACAAGTAAGCCCTTATAGGGCATGATCAGTGCCAGTCCCTCCAGACTTGGGTATCTACTTAAAAAACGTCAGCAAGGCGTGCAGGTTGGTCAGCGGGTGGGGTGGGCATCCCGGAATATAAAGATCCACCGGCAAGAGGTTGTCCAGGCCTTCTGTGATTTCAGGGCTGCCCCTGAAGGGTCCTCCGGTCAGGGTACAAGTACCCACGGCGATGACAACTTTGGGGTCGGGTACGGCCTCGTAGGTTTGAAACAGGGCCGTTTTCATGTTGCGGGAGACGGGTCCGGTTACGACGATGCCGTCTGCATGGCGGGGCGAAGCCACGAAGTTGATTCCAAAGCGGGCCAGGTCAAAAAAGGGTGTTGCCAGGACATTGAGATCCGCTTCGCAGGCGTTGCAGCCGCCGGCCGATACCTGGCGCAACTGCAAAGAGCGGCCAAAAAGTTTTTTGAAATGCTGCCGGGCATGTGTGGCCAATTCAGGAAGTGATCCGTCCGTGCTAAGGTGCTCTTTTTCGGATACGGCGATTTCGAAGTCCTGGGTAAAGGTGACAAATTTTCCTTTAGAAACGCGTTCACAGGTTCCGCAGAAAACACAGCGCCCCATGTCAATTAATTTTTTTTGCGCATCGATGGCATCCTGGGGACAGGCCGCTGCACAGGTCAGGGCCAGATCGCTTTGGGCCTTTTTATTGATTTGTGGGCGTCCACGGTAACGTTTCCACAGTTCGATTTTTTCCTGTGGATATTTTGATGTTCTGTAGCCCTGTTCGAATCTGTTTTTAAGCGTATTAAGCATCTTAGGTTCCCTATAGATCAAAGCCGCAATACGACAGATTGTAGCTTTTGTTGTTGAGCGGGAAATCGGATATTTCTGTATCCCGCAGAGACATGGACAAGCCGTTCCAGTTGTGAAAGGAAGGGTCCTTGATCTTGTAGCGTATAATTTTTCCCGCCGCGTCGGTTAAAACACAATGTGAAACCTCACCCCGCCAGGCCTCATTCAGGGTTACTACAAAGGAATCGGGTGCCATGGACGGATTTTCCTGCTCAACACAATGCGTTTCCACCGGGTTGTTCAGCAGGGACTGGATGAGATCGATGGCCTGTAGGGTTTCGTCGGCTTTGATTTTGGCCCGGGCATAAACATCTCCGCTGTGTTCGGCATTTTCCGGAATATCGAGTTCAGAATAATGTTCGTTGGGAAAGCAGCGTCTGACATCGTAGGGCATGCCGCAAGCCCGGCCGGCAGGTCCCACCAACCCCAGGTTTTCGGCATCGGACCTGCTGACTGTTCCACAATCTTCGAAGCGCGAACGCACACTGGATGTGGAAAAGAGTAGATCGATAACATGCTTGACCTGCGGTTTGATTTCAATGATGCGCTCGGTCAGAATGTTCCGGACCTCGTTGTTCATATTGAAAACCACACCTCCCGGACGAATGAATCCTTTGCTGAACCGATTGCCGCAAAGCAGCAGTGACATATTCAAAAAATCGCCCCGCATGCGGCCGCAGTAGTTCATGGGCGGCAAAAATGCAACGTCCCCGCTCAATGCGCCCAGGTCACCCACGTGATTCTGAATACGTTCAAGCTCGAAAGCAATGGTTCGGATGATGTGTGCCCCGTTATCCGGTATGACTGCGGAAAAGGCCTCCACGGCCTGAGCCATACAGAGGCTGTGGCCCACCGTGGTGTCACCGGCAATGCTTTCGGCCAGAAGGGACAAGCGTTTGGCTTCTACCTGTGGAATAAGTGTTTCAATGCCCCGGTGCTGGTATCCCAGTTGGATCTCCAGGTTCAGTACCCGTTCACCAATACAGTTGAACCGAAAATGTCCTGGTTCGATCACTCCGGCATGCACGGGGCCGACAGCCACTTCGTGAATCTCCTGGCCTTCCACGCTGTAGTAGTTATAGTTTCCGGGGATATCATCGGCGTAGTGGTTATTGAAGACGTCGGCTCTGTTCATATAATTGGGATGATAGCGAACCATTTTGAGCCAGGGATGACCCTCGGGCCGGATACCGAACTGTTCGGCAATTTCCCGTTCAAACATGTGGAATGGCTCGCATTGACTGCTCATGGCCGGATAGGTGTCGGGCGCATTGCAGGCGGCAACCAGCAGCTTATCCTTGCGCAGTACAGCCATAAATCTGACGGTGTCGCTATCTATGTAGGCAAAGTAGTGAACGACCTTCCCGCCGTTTTCGACAATATCCAGGGCTTCCTGACGAAAGGTGTCAAACGTAAGGTTCGGGACCTGTTCTCTGGGGAGGGCGACACCATTTGAAACCTCCAGAAATGCCGTGTTCATTAAAAACCTCCACTGACGATAGTTACCGCATTCATTATTGTCTGGTACAGGGAGTCCGGGATCCAGAAACACAATACCAGAGAGGTTAATAGCAGCACATACTGGGGCCAGACCAGACTGGCTTTTTCCGTCAAACCAATGGTCGCTTCCGACGTGTTAAAAGAAATTTTCATTGCCTGGTTGGCAAAACCGGCAAAGATGGCACACAGACTGACCACCAAAACAGTGACGCCTATGTAGTGACCGGCCTTAAAGGCCCCGAGGATGACGAACAGCTCGCCGATAAAAATTCCAAAGGGCGGCAGACCTGAGATTGCGACAAATCCGCCGAAAAAGGCTACAAAGGTCCGCGGCATCTGCTTAACCAGGTTGCCTGTCTTTTCAATCTGCCGGCTGCCATAGCCCAGCAGAATGTTGCCGGAAGTCAGAAACAGCGAAGATTTGATCAGACTGTGGTGGATCAGGCAAAGCATGGCTCCATAGGCACCCAGTCCGCCAACACCTGTTCCAAAGGCGATAATGCCCATGTTTTCAATGCTCGAATATGCCAGCAGGCGTTTATATTCTGTCTGCTTGAGAATAAAGGTACCTGCCGCCAGAATCGAAGTCAGGCCGAAGCCCATCAGGATAGGGCCGGAAAAATCGCCCAGGCCGGCTGCCAGCATGATTTTATTGGTTTTGAAGATCCCGAGGTAGGCGCAGTTGAGCAGTACGCCGGACAACAGCGCCGATGCCGGGCTGGGCGCTTCGCTGTGGGCATCGGGCAGCCAGGTGTGCATGGGCGCCAGACCCATTTTTGTGCCGTATCCTACCAGGATAAAGGCGAAACCCGCTTTCAGCCACATGGGATCAAGACGGGTTGCAACCGCCGTGAGCGCAGAAAAGGAAACCGGCGCATCTACCTTGCCGACATCCATTGAAATCGTGATCAGCACCGATCCCAAAAGCGCCATGGCAATGCCCACAGAACAGATCAGTACATATTTCCAGGTGGCTTCCAGGGAAGCGGAAGATCGGTGGGTGTAGATCAGCGGCGCACTGGCCAGGGTTGTCGCTTCAATGGCGATCCACATGACCATGATATGATCGGAAAGGGTCACCATGGTCATGGTGGACAAAAACAGCAGCATGGAGCCGGTAAAAATATGCTCGGATTTGATATCGGCCACCTTGAGATAGGCTACCGTATAAATAGATATCAGAAAAAACAGCAGCGATATCACCAGCAGTGAGAGCATTCCTTCCGGCGTGACGGCAAAATAGGATTTAAACAGTGGTTCGGGCTGCCGGATCCATAGCAGGACGGAAAGCAGCAGGTGAAGTGCTCCGGTAAAGACCAGCAGCGGACGCCCCATGTTGCGGGGCAGGAAAAAGGCAATCACGCCGGTGACAAACGGGGCCAGGAAAACGATTTCAACCATGAATCAAACACCTATTCCTTTAATGTTCTGAGCAAGGCGGTATCCACATCATCAAATGTCTGTTTGATATTCTGAAGGATGACGGCCATGATCATGACACCGGCCAGTACATCCAGAAGAATGCCGAATTCCACTATGTGAAGGGCTCGCACTGAAAAGGTCGTTCCCACCAGATAAATGCCGTTTTCCATCATGATATACCCCAGCACCATGGCGATGGCATTTCGCCGTGCTATCAGCAGGAACATGCCGGCGCCCAGAAGAGAGATGGAAGTGGGTAGCAGTAGTACGCTGGTACCGATGGACGGGGCATTGAATCTGTGACTGACAGCCATGGCAGCCACGATCAGTCCCAGGCCTGCCAGCACTGAGGCGTGATAGCCGACGATCGGTTCCACTTCCCTGCGAATGGCAACCTTTTTAATGGCGAAATGTATGCACAAAGGAATGACGATACCGCGAATCGTCAAGGTGGCAAGCGTAAACAAAATTCCGCCGCCGGTCATGTCGTGCCCGATTATCAGCGGGACGATAGATACGACCACTCCCTGAAACGCCAGAACCTTGATAAGCCCCGGCAGCCGGCTGGAACCAAATGAAAACAGAACCGAAAGCAGAACAAGGGACAATGTCATGTCGACCGGGATGTTCATCTTAGAAACTCCAGTGTAATAACGGTTGCAAAAAAAGCCAGGGCAAAGGAGGTCAGGAGGAACTTGGGAACCCTGTCCATCCTGTAACGGGCCACGACCGATTCCATGACACCCACGGCCATATACACAACCAGCAGGGAGGTCACGAACAGGCAGATGTTCAGTGCAAGATAGCCTGATTCAAATGGCATGATCAGCCTGGCGACAATGGATGAATAGAAAAAGAGTTTGCAGAAAGATCCCAGTTCGATAAATCCTAAATCGGGTCCGCTGTGATCCAGCACCATGACTTCATGAATCATGGTCAACTCCAGATGGGTGGCCGGATCATCTACCGGTACGCGTGAGTTTTCCGCCAGAAGAATAACGAAAAAGGCAATCACCACAAACAGCATTGGCGACCCGGCTGCCTGCCATAATCCAAAAGGCTGGCCGCCTGAAAAATAGGCCGCCAGGCGCAATTCACCGGTCAGTATGTAGAACAGGATCAGTATCATGAACATCGTGGCTTCGCAGATAATCGGGAAATAGGCTTCCCGGGCTGCCCCCATTCCTTCGAACGGCGACGCGGTGTCCATGGCGGCCGCAATGGTGAAAAAACGGCCCAGGCCAAGCAGGTACAAAATGAAAAGAAGATCACCACTGAACGAAAAAACCGGCGGATGGCCCCCAAAGGGAAGAAACAACAGGACAGTGACAGCAGCTCCCAGCGATACCACGGGTCCCAGTTTGAAGATAAAGGTCGTGCTGGTGCTGTAAACCGAACCCTTCTTGAACAACTTGACGAGGGTGTAGTAGTTGATCAGCAGAGGGGGGCCCTTTTTCCCGCCGAAAAAAGCCTTCACTTTGAGGATAACCGCTGAAAAAAACGGGGCCACCAGTATGGCCAGAACCCAGAATAAAATGGATTTAATCATGACATCATCTCATTTATACGAAAAATATAAGCACCACAATGGCCAGCAATATGTAACCGATATACAAATGGATGTCTCCGTGCTGTATCCAGCGCAACCTGTCGAACAGCCACAGAACCGGATTGACCACCACACGCACCATGTGAAGCTCGGCTATGTCATCGATATGGCTATGGTAATGGGTTTTTTGGGGAAACCGACCGCGAATTCTAGGATGATCCTCTTGCAGAGGGGCAGCCGGCCTGAAAAATTCGAGAATCGAGGCTGCGTAGGAAGTGCCGGTATACTGCATTTTAACGGTTGGTTGTGTGAAACCGCACCCCCAGGTTCCTGCTTTGCCGATAGTCTTACCCCGGTATAAAACAAGACGGAGGGCAATAAGTATCAGAAGAACGATAAAGAAAACTGTGGCTGCCAGGGTGATATTTGCCGTCATCTGCATAAACGGCTCCATGGGTATGCGGCCATACCCCAGCCCGGATACCGGAACAGCCTTCAGGGCCAGGGTAATAAACATCCGTGGAAACACCCCTATGATGATACAAACGGCGGCCAGTATCAGCATGGGTGCCAGCATAGCCGGCCCTTTTTCATCCACGGCCACAGCACTCGAACTCCTGGGTTCTCCCTGGAAAACCACCCCCACTACCTTGGTGAAACAGGCCAGGGCCAGACCACCGATAATGGCGAGGCTGACAATGGCCATGATGCTCAGCACAAAAGCCGTTTTGTCGAGGGCCACGCCTCTGAACCCACCTAAATAAATAAAAAATTCGCTCACAAATCCGTTAAACGGCGGAAGACCGGAAATGGCCAAAGAACCGACCAGGAACGTGACACCTGTGACTTTCATGTTTTTGAGCAGACCACCCAGCATATCGATGGTGCGCGTTCCCGTTTTCTGGATCACCACCCCGGCTCCCATGAACAGCAGTGATTTGAAAATCGAGTGATTTAACACATGTAACAGCCCCCCGGAAAACCCAAGGACAGCCATGATAGGGTTGCCGGAGGATACGCCGATCATGCCGATTCCGATCCCGATCAGAATAATCCCGATATTTTCAACGCTGTGATAGGCAAGCAGCCGTTTGAGGTCGTGCTGGCCGAGGGCGTAGACAACACCCAGAATGCCGGAAATCATTCCCGCAATCAGTACGATTTCACCAAACAGCGGCGTATGCAGGCTCAGCGAGGCATACAGGCGTACAATGCCGTAAATTCCGGTTTTTATCATTACACCGGACATCACTGCTGAAATGTGACTCGGAGCGGCCGGGTGGGCATGGGGCAGCCAGACATGAAACGGAAACACACCGGCCTTTGAACCAAATCCGATAAAAGAGAGTATTAACACCAGTAATTTTGCCGAATCAGGGATGGTGCTGCCGGAAGAGAACAGAAAACTGCCGCTATACCCATATAATATACCAAAAGAAACCAGGATGAACATGGCGCCGACATGCGAAAAAATAAAATAGAGATAGCCGGCTTTTCGGTTTTCAGCAGATTCGTAGTCATATATCACCAGAAAAAATGATGACAGAGACATGATTTCCCAGGAAAGCATAAAAGCGATCATGTTGGCGGCAGTCACCACCAGCGCCATGGAAACGATCAACAGGGAGAAAAACAGATAGTTGACTGCCGAGCGGAGAGCCTTTTCAGGTTTATTGAGGTAGTGAAAACTGTAAACTGCTGCAAGCAGGGAAACGGCATAAATCGCAACCAGGAAAAATGCCGACAGTCCATCTACTTGGAATGAAAGGGAAAATAGTTTCAAATATTCAAAAGATGCAGCATGGGACCCCTGATGCAGTAGCTTGACCAGGGCGTCGAACAATCCAATGGCGCATCCGATGCTGATGACGGAAACAGCGGTGGCTTTCATCAACACAAAATTTCGCCAAATAAAAAGGGTGGCAAAGCCGCCACAGCAGATCAGTGCAATCGAGAGAAAAAAACTGTTCATAAAACTCCCTTTTTAATCTGATTCTGATACGGATAGATTTTTTGAGAAAACATGAAATCCACCAAATGTCAATCTACATTTGGTGGATGAACTTGCAGGCAGGGCACTTTTGATGGCGTCCATCAGTCTCAGTTATTTGATGAAGTTGCCAGCAAGATACCAAAACCAACAAAAATTGAACCACTTGTTCGATTGAAAACTTTAATTCTATTGGGTTTTGCTATCCAGGCTTTTACCTTGTGCGCCAATAAGGCATAAAGCATCAAAAAAGAAAATGAAAAAAACATCAATGTAGCAATGAGCATAGAAAATTGAGGGATTAAAGTTTCTTTGGTGTTAACAAACTGTGGAAATAGGGCAGTCAGGAATACAATTGCCTTTGGATTGCTCAGTGCAACGCCCAAGGCTTGAAAAAATAGTTTTTGAGATGAAACATCTGTCGAAATCAATTGTTTTTTCATGGTAGTTACATCGGAATTTTTCTGAAAAATCAGTTTAATGCCTAAATAGATCAGATAGGTTGCACCCGCATATTTGATACTATTAAATATCATTTCTGAGGTGTTGAGTACGGTACCCAATCCTGTAACCGCGATGATGCCAAGACAGAAAAGACCAACAATATTGCCAATTGCAGCAAAGACGGCTTTTCTCCATCCATGGATTGTTGCGCTTGTCGTGATGAAGAGAACTGCCGGCCCGGGTGTTGACGTAGCGATAAATACTAACACCAAATACATGAGCCATGATTGGATCGTCATATTCATTATCCTTATTTGCCACAGCATTTTTTATGTTTTTTACCACTTCCACAGGGGCAGAGTTCATTACGCCCCACTTTCTTTTCGGCGATCACTGTTTTTGGTGGATTCAACAACATTTCTAAGTCATTAATATCCTCAGGTTTGTCTGAATCTAATTCAATTGAATATTTCCAATCGTTTTTTTCAAATACGGATTCTAATTCCTTGACTCTCTTTTTTGTTTTTACATTTACAATTGCGGGATTCTTTTCGGTGCCAAGTTTTGCAGTTTTTTTACCATCAAATAATTTTTTCATCTTTTCACCCTCATTTGACTTTTATATGAATTTTTTCATCTTTAAATTCTATGATATCACCTGAAAATATTTTTTTTCGTTTTCTGGTTTCCACCTCACCATTTACCGTAACCTGACCTTCAGAGATTACATATTTCGCCTCACCACCGCTATTGACCATATTTTCGAACTTCAAGATTTTATAGAGTTCAATGGGCTCTTCTGTTATTTCAACTTCTCTCATTTTACCAACGGCTCCTTTTCCTAAACGGCATGGGTTTTCTTATGCTTAGAAGGTTGTTTTTGAGCCTAAAAACATCAACCTAAGACCAAAATTAACCTCTGTTTATATTGCATTACCTATTTTATCATTAAGCTGTCTCGGTCCGACCCAAAAGGGGTGTGCCCGCAACTAAAATTACATAGCAAAGCAGGGATAGCAGGCCCATGCTGCCCAATGCAAGATAGAGCCATTTCAAGTTTGAAATGGCAAGAACCGAGGTTGCCATCATCGGTCCCATGGCATTTCCTGCAAACCTGCTTGAATTCAAGAACCCGATCACCCGTTCGTCCAGATCCGAGGCAAAAGAAGAAAAAACCAATGGCATGATAGCGGCTATCATGGCGGTCTGAATCATACGAACGGCAACAAAACTTGTAAACCCGGGACACATGGACAGCATGAATTGCATAACGGTTCCCATGATACCGGCGAAAATAATCATCCTGTGATTCGTGACTTTTGCAGCAAGTCTGCACAGCAAAAAGGTTCCCGCCATAGCCGTGGCCGTATACAGCATGACAACCAGGCCGGCCGATTTTACAGCCATGCTTTCTGGCATGTGGAATCCCTGAAAAACATTCGGAAGAACACTGGGCAGGAACATCAACTGGATGGTCGCGGTGAAACAAAGTCCCCACCCGATGAGGGTCTTTTTATTGATCGTGTGTTTTGTGACGCCGGCAGGCTGTTTTGATTTATGCGCAATATCAATTACATATACAAAACAGAAGCCCAGCGTCATAAATACCAAAGCCGATGCACTGATAAACGCACCCTGGTAACCCAGCATCGTGGCGGCCAGCGCACCCACCGGGGGACCGGTCAACTGTCCGAGTGTCATGGAGTTTTGAAACAATCCGATATCTCTTGACACCCATTCTCCGGATGACGACGAAGAGACGATGATCAGACCCACGGTGGATATACCGCCCAACAATCCCTGGACGATACGAAGGACAAGCAGAACAGGAAGACTCGAAACAAAGCCCATCGACAGGATGATAAGGGCATGGGAAAGCAATCCTCCCATAAAGAGGTTCTTGGGACTGGTACGCGAGGCCAAGGATCCCCAGTAGGTAGACGCAAAAGCTGCGGCGAAACTGGGTGCCCCCATGATAAATCCCAGCAATATCAGCGTGTCCCGTGAAGAATAAGGGCTGATGTCATAAATAAAAAAAGGCAGAAAGATCAAGACGAAATTGAAAGAAAAGGCCATCCCGAATTGGGCCAGAGAAATGAAGAGTACGTTTCGATAGTTTCTTTGATTCATTATTGCCGTTCAATAGCAGGGTACTATTCAAAACACAATATGCTGAAATTTATAAACGATTATAAGCGATGTGATATCATCAAACGCTGGAGGGTATCGGAAAATGAGATGCCGGGACCCTGTGTTGATTTGGCCTGACCCTATATTTTGTCAGACAAACCACCGTGTTTTAGGGTGGACACTCTGCAATAAAAAGATCAATATCTTGTAGTAATTGCTTGTGTATGATATTGATCACTTAAATTTTCTATCTACACCTGATTTCGAGCTCACCTGACCCTGCACGTTGTCAAGACGTGATAAAAGTAAATACTATACACTTTCATGCTTATCGAGTTTCCTGAATATCATTCAGATGGTGGTGTTCTACCGATAGAAAAATCATGAAATAGAGATATTTTTCGAGTACTTTATTCTTTTGTCGGAACTATACAGAAACTTTATAATAACTGGTTAGAGGCACCAAAATATTACTAAGTAAGGAGCTATTTCCAAGGTGAAGCAAGAATGGTTTGAAATGCACGATATTCGTCGCAGAAATTTTGACAAATCGGTTTGGATACCTTTGAGGGCCGGATTTCATAATGTTTGCCAGGGAAAATATGGTTACGAGGGATATAAAAAGGATTTCTTTGGAACAGGTTCAATAGCTGTTCCGACAAAAAATAAAAATACTGTAAAGAAATTAGCTTGGATGGATATCGGAATAAGCCATCAACATTCTGGTCATATCGAAGATGACATCTATGTCCCTGCAGACATATATAGGGATTATCAGGGTGAATTTGAAGGCGTCCACCTTGTGCTGAATCAATTGTCTTACGGAGACGAACCATCTATCTGGCATTTGAATCAGGACTTGGTTTTATCTCTTGCTTTAAAAATAGAGGGAAATTCATGGGTTTGTCCTCAAGATGGTTACATAGAAGTTGCCAGACTCAAAAAGAATGATGAAAACGGACTCGCATTGATAGAAATCAAGGCACAATATCTAAAAGATTATCTTTGTGCAAGAGATATGGGTCTGTACATGACAAGTTATTTCAGTAGAGACATGATCGTCACCGATGCATCCGGAATTAGTTGGAATGGCGACAGTAGCAAAGAAGAAAATGAATCCGGCAGATGGGAAGGAAGGATAATGCCCATCCATGAAGGAGGCGATCCTTTCGGGGAAAAAATGGCTGTTTTTCATGTCGCAAGAACAGATGTGGAAGAAAGCGATGATGTCCCCGACATTTCAAGTATTCCCACAGATGATAACACAAAGAGTGAAACTTGGGAGCGGAAGTTTGAGGGTAAAAAGCTTTACCGTGTAATGGGTGATCTATGGCGGAATGACTGGATTGAACCGGGAAAAATCAGTCCAAAAGTAAGAGGGGATAAGCTTGCATCCACTGTGTTTTTTATTATTGATGCAGAAGGGTCAAAAGTTAATGGTGATGATTTAGTTCACTCCGGCAAATGGCTATGGTTTAAACCGGATGTTATTATGGCTTTGTGTCATAGGCGTGGTGGATCTTTATCCTTCTATACACAAGATACTGGTTCGGTTTCCTGCTCATATGGAGATGGAGTTCACTTTGGTATAAATGACTTGGGTTATATAAATGTATATGCGAAAGACATCGGGTTTCTACCGGTATGGCAACAGCAAATATGGGCTGGTTATAACATAAGCCCTGAGGGTGGAGTTTCGAAAGAGTTGTTGGCTTCTCAAGTGAGGGCGGAACCTGTTGGAACTCAAGCACCTGAAGATTTTCTCCCAAAAGGAATCGCAATCGTAAATAAGTTATCACAAAAAAAGCTTGGAATTAAGTTGTTTCGTGAGCATGAGGTAGTTCCAGAGCTTTTCAATAAAGTGCACCGTTTTAGATCGATTGATGATCCTTCTTTTTATGCTCTAGCAAAGGATTTAGCACGATTAACCGCTGATAGTTTGGACACTGAAGCCATGCAGAGCATTGTGCCTCCGCCAAAGAAAAAAAAATGGGGTTCCCTTAAATCACTTGAAAATCTATTAGCTTCAAAATTTAACATTGATCATATTAGAAAGATAACCGCCCCATTTGTTGGCGTATATGAGTTGAGGCATGCTGATGC
>Ga0164315_10002128_pt1 | contig 15091 bp, 11 predicted proteins | sample GuaBasSedimGuay6_FD_113737 | JGI IMG/M metagenome (GOLD analysis project Ga0164315, IMG submission 113737) | Subseafloor sediment microbial communities from Guaymas Basin, Gulf of California, Mexico - Guay6, Core 4569-2, 0-3 cm | ecosystem: Environmental > Aquatic > Marine > Hydrothermal vents... | reverse complement strand
GTAAACTCCGAGGGCATGTTTCTCAGGGTGAATCCGGGATTCTGTATTAATCTGGGGTATACGGAACAGGCATTGTTAAAGATGAATATTGTCGATGTCATTTTATCTGAAGATGTAATTAAAGACGAAAAAACTTTTGGAGAAATTGTTGATAACAGACGTCACTCATATCGAACTGAATTGAGATACATCTCAAAAAACAAGGAAATACTCTGGGGGCATCTTAATTTGACGGCTGTAAGGAGCTCTGATGGGGCACTACGGTACCTGGTTGGTATAACTGAAGATATTACAGCCCGGAAAACAGCTGAAAATATGATTGAAGATCTTCAAAAAAGGTACCATGGGATATTCGATAACTCATATCAGATGACAGCTATCTTTGGCGAGTATGGGAGAATTCTTGATATTAATGAGACGATGAAAAAAGTTGTTAAAATTGATGATTCTTCAAAAGGGATTGAGGGCTTAACACCTTCTGAGATTGAGATGTTCGGGGCTGTCGGATCGTTGCGTGTACAGGAAATGGTAGATGAATGTTTATCAACAGGGCAGATAATCAGGCATGTAATCGGTTTTGAGGAAACTTCCGGCGAAATTGCTGTTGACGTTACTGTGAAACCGATTTTTGATGAGAGCGGCAATATTCGTTATTGCATCTCTGAGGCCCATGATATTTCAGATTTGTTAAAACTTACTGGTAGTCTGGAACAACAGGTGGAAGAACGAACCAGGGATATAGTGAGTGCGCAGCAGAAATTGATAGAAGCGGAAAAGATGGCATCAATGGGGCGTTTAGTTGCCGGTATTGCCCATGAGATAAATACACCTGTTGGTGTAGCAAAAACCGGTGTTTCTTTTCTTCAGGAACAGGTAAAAGAAACCTGGAAGAAGTATGAGGAAGAAACTCTTTCCAAAGATGAATTAAGTACGTTTTTAACTTCATTGGGCGAACTCTCAGATATTCTTGAGCAAAATCTGGATCGTGCAATTAAACTTATCAGAGATTTTAAAATGACATCTGCAGACCAGTCGAGTCATGAAATGCGTGTAGTTCCTGTTAAAAAATACATAGAAGCCGTTATGTACAGTCTTCGTCCACGGTTTAAGCAAAGCCTTGTTACATGGTCTGTCAGTGCTCCTGAGGAAGAGCTGAATCTTCATGTTGGTGTGATAAATCAGATACTGATCAATTTAAGTATCAATGCTCTCGTACATGCTTATCGACCGGAGGAATCTGGCCGGATTCATATTGAATACTATCAGGAAAATGGTGAAAGTGTCCTGGTGTTCAAGGATGATGGATGCGGTATTCCCGAGGAGATGCAGGATAGAATCTATGAGCCGTTTTTTACCACCGGCCGGGGTAATGGTAATACGGGTCTTGGACTCAGTATTATCTATAATCTTGTTAAAGATGTTTTAAAAGGCGAGATAGAGTGTCTCAGCCATGAGGGTGGTGGAACAACGTTCCGAATCAGCTGTCGGGATTTTAAGGTCTGATTCCCAAGCGAAATGAGTGGAAACCGCGGGGTTCGCCTCCAGCAGCGTACCGCAGGCAGAGCCGAGGAACGTTGCGACAAAAGCGAATTTGCAGCAAGTCGCTTGAGCGACTCCGGGTTCAGGGTTCTGCCCCGGTTCTACTGATACCATTCATTCTTATATCCTTAGTTACTCAATTCTTGCCTAATCTGTATAATTGATACTATGCAAAAATATCGAGTAATGTTTATCTGTACTGGCAATATTTGTCGCAGTCCGTTAGCTCATGCTGTTTTTGAGCATCTTGTCAGGAAGGATAGCCTCGAAAAAATTATAGATGTAGATTCAAGTGGCACCGGGGCATGGCATGTCGGTGAGCAGGCTGATTCCAGAATGAGGCGGACTGCTGAGGGGCATGGCGTAAACCTTAATCATCGATCTCAGCAGTTTGTATACAGAAATCTGACTGATTTTGACCTGCTTTTGACTATGGACGGTCATAATTATAGAGATACATTGGCTCTTTGCCGTACGGATGAAGAATTTGAAAAAGTCAGGATGTTCAGAGATTACGATCCCTATGGGAAAGGTGATGTCCCCGATCCCTGGTATGGGGGGCTGGATGGTTTTGAAGTTGTCTGGAACATTGTCCATCGAACGTCTATAGCTCTTCTGGAAAAAGTAAGCTGATTGATAAAACTAAATACAGCTTGTTAACTAACCTTTCCTGATATATGCTGGCGCGAGACCATTTTCTGGAGTTCTATATGAGTGTATTGAGAATTTTAATTCTGCTTACTCTGGTTTTTTATTCTTCGATTTTCTCTGTGTATGCCAGAGGTAACGCTGAAATTGAATCTTCGGGTGAAACAAAAAGAATTGTTCAGGCCGGCTCTTCTGCCTTTCTGGTGGAAAATGCCCTGTATTTATTTCCTGAAGCGGTCGATCAGGTTGTTGCGATGGCGGATGGGAATCAGGGGAGAGGCTTCTTTGCCGGGGATATCGACCCTGGAATCGTTGAAAAGACAGTTCTACCCCGAACAGCCAATACAGAAGCTATTCTGGCATTACAGCCGGATATCGTTGTATTGAAAAACTTCCTGGAAAAACGTATGGGAGAACCCCTGGAACGGGTTGGTGTTAAAACTATTTATCTGGACCTGGAGACACCTGAAGCATGGATGGAAGATCTGGTTGTTCTTGGGGAGTTGTTTGATGATTCTGAACGTGCAGAAGAGCTTCAGGAGATGTTTCGGGCGAGAATAGCCGTGGTGGAAAAGCCGTTGAAGAATCTCCATGATAGTGAAAAACCCAGGACACTTGTACTCTATAGATCTGTTAAAGATGGTGTAAAGGCCGTTAATGTACCGCCTCTTTCCTGGATTCAAACTCAAATGGTTGAGATGGCAGGCGGGGAACCGGTTTGGGGTGATGCGGATTTCGGTGAACGCTGGACCCGGACGGGGATTGAGCAGATAGCGGCATGGGACCCTGATGTAATCTTTGTTGCCGCATATCATATGGATGCGGTGGATGCTGTGGATGAATTGATTCAGGATTCCACCTGGTCGTCATTGAGAGCTGTTGAAAATGGAAATATCCACGCCTTCCCTGCTGATTATCATAGCTGGGATCAGCCGGATGTCCGTTGGCTGCTGGGGCTTCAGTGGATGGCTGCAACACTTCATCCTGAATTGTTTCCGGGACTTGATATGGAATCTGAAGCCAGAACCTTTTTTAATGAAATGTTCTTTATTGATGATACGGCTTTCAATGAGTATATCAAACCCCGGCTGACAGGATTGAACTGATTTGTCTGAAGAAGGGAAACAGCATCTGCTTTTGAATGCCGGAATGGCTGCAGCTCTTCTACTGATCTTTGTACTCTCTCTTCTCTGGGGGCGGTACCCACAGCCTGGCTTTACACAACTCTCTGTGCTGGGGAGTGATGCTCTGGCACAATCTCTTATTATGAATATCAGGCTTCCCCGGGCAATAAACGCTGTTATGCTGGGTGCCGCATTGGCTGCTGCAGGTATGGTCTTACAAACAGTTCTGGGGAATCCTCTTGTTGAACCGGGGATGCTGGGGGTTAGTCAGGGTGCTGCTTTCGGTGCGGCTCTGGCTATACTTTTAGCCGGTGGAAGATTCTGGTCTATATCTGTTTCTGCAACATTCTTCGGATTAACCGGTTTGGCTTTCAGCTGGTTTCTTGCCAGAAAAATCCGATATGGAGGATCAATACTCCGTCTTGTTTTAGCCGGGGTTGTTGTTTCAGCTTTTTTTTCATCCGGTTTGGGAATCCTGAAGTACATGGCCGATCCCAGAAGTGAGCTTCCTGAAATAACCTTCTGGCTGATGGGAGGTTTAACTTCATCTGACTGGGCCTCCGTCGGAAGAACGGTTCCTCCTGTTGTTCTTACTCTGGCAATTACAGTTCTGGTCCGTTGGCGAATCAATCTTCTTGCTCTGGATGACCGCTCTGCGTTTGCCCTCGGGAGTAATCCCGGCAGGGAACGCCTGCTTCTGGTTGTCCTTTCTGTTGTTGCTGTTGCTGCTGTAACGGCAGCTGCAGGGATTATTTCCTGGGTGGGTCTGCTGGTTCCCCATGTTGCAAGGAAACTGGAGGGTGCCGATACGGCGCGTTCCTTACCATTGGCCATTATGATGGGTGCTATATTTGTTTTGATATGTGACGACCTGGCCCGGGGACTGCTCAGTGGTGAGATACCACTGGGATTACTCACATCTCTTGGAGGGGCAATTCTATTTGCTTTGTTGATGACCCGGGAAGAGAAACCCCTGAAAAAATGACTGATACTGCAATTAACGCTGTCAATCTGAATAATTTCTCATTTTCCTGGCCTTCAGCCGATGTTCAATTATTCCGGAATGTGAGTCTTGCATTTCCTAAGGGTGATACTGTATGTCTTATAGGTCCAAATGGATCCGGAAAGACGACGTTGATGGAGTTGATACTGGGCTGGCGGAAGTCTGATTCCGGTACAGTAGCTCTGGAGGGGATTCCAATTTCTTTAATCCCTTCCAGAGAGCGTGGACGGATAATGGCTCTGGTACCTCAGGATGAGCGCCCGGCCTTTTCATACAGTGTTCTTGAGTATGTATTACTTGGACGGGCTCCTTATCTGCCCCCTCTTTCTCCTCCTGCCCAACAGGATCGTGATTTAGCATTTCATGTTCTGGAACAGGTTGGCATTACAGATCTTGCTCATCGTCCTGTTCCCAAGTTGAGCGGCGGTGAAACACGTATGGTACTAATTGCCCGGGCTCTGGTTCAACAGCCGCGGATAATGCTGCTGGATGAGCCGGCTAATCACCTGGATCCCGCTAACCGGGAACGGGTTATGGAGATACTGAGTAAGCTGAAGTCATCGGGAATCACGCTGATTATCAGCTCACATGAGCCGGATATTGTTACTCGTCTGGCGGACTTTGTTGTTTTGCTCCATCAGGGGCGAAATCCCCTGATGGGAAAGTCGGATGATATGCTGGTACCGGATAAGCTTACAGAACTTTACGGTGTGAAGGTTTCCATTGTTGAAGCTGAAAACCGCAGAATTATTCTCTGGGGAAACTAGAGTTATGGAGTGGAATCGCTATGGGATTTCTTCCATAGAACGGCAGAATAAATAATATCAAAAACCGCTCCTCCGGGTAAAACGGTTATCGGTATCCATAATCCCTGAGATCCGGGAAGAAAAATACCGCTGATGATAAACGATCTCCTGCTGCAACCATCAGATAGCCGCCAATCCTATGTATCTTTTTCCAGATAACAGTTCTTAATTCCTATCAACCAGTTTGGACAGATTCTCGTGAGCAAGTTACCGATTACAACAAACGTTATTCCCATGAAGACTTTGAAGAATAATACAACGTTGAGGCTGCCATTCATTGAGACAATAACAGTAATCCAGGAGAGAAAGATTATAAAAGTAACCAGGAGCCCCCGGAGAACTCTATACGATTTTCCAAACGTCTTTAATTAGCTCTGCCCGGGTCTATATTCGGAAGCCAGGTCATCAAACCCCAAAATAATGATCCTAAAACCCCGAGCCATATCATATTGTTTTTTATCTCCCCAGCGGTCCACCTGCCCGTTTATTCTCCAATGCATAGGGATCTGTGACGGAAGTTCTGGAATCAAGAGTACATTAGCACACCAACTTGCCAATGAGACACCGGCATGAAGCCGCTTCAATTGCTGCATTCATTGCCAGGAGATTTGTTTCAGATATTTTACTGTTTCCTTCCTCGGTAAACCCGGACGACTATGTTTCAGATTTTTTCTGAGTGAGCAGTGATACAACAATAATTGTGATAAAACTCAATGGTATTGAGATTATTCCCGGATTATCAAAAGGAATTGGAGCATTGGCAGCATCAATACCATAACGTTCAAACATACTTGGTGATAGAAGTATCAATGTAAGTGCGGAGATTGCACCAACAAGAATGGAGTATGTGATTCCCTGGGCTGTTGTTTTTTTCCAGAACAGCATCATCACGATAGAAGGCAGGTTTGCGGAAGCCGCAACGGCGAAGGCCCAGCCGACCAGAAATGATACATTCATCCCTTTAAACAGTATCCCGAGAAGGATTGCCACGCCGCCGACTATAACGGCTGTAAACTTGGCCGCTTTTACTTTTCCTTTATCGGTGAATTTTACTTCAGCAAACCTATCCATCAGATCGTGGGCAACAGCTCCCGAGGAAGCGACGATTAAACCACTGACTGTACCAAGAACAGTTGCAAAAGCGATGGCGGATATGATAGCAAAAAGAAATGTACCGAAGCTTTTTGCCAGCAGGGGAGCGGCCATATTACTTGATTCTACATCAAGAACGCCGCTTGTAGCTGCTCCGAGGCCCATATAAAGGGTGAGGATATAAAAGAACCCTATGGCGGCAATAGCCACAATGGTGGACCGTCTGGCATCCCGAGGACTGGGTACGGTGTAGTAACGAATCAGAACGTGGGGAAGGGCAGCAGTTCCGAGGAACAGGGCCAGCATCAGAGATACAAAATCCAGTTTGGAGAAAATACTGGCTCCTTCTCCGAGTTTGTATTTCAGGCCCGGACGCAGAAACTCCGCTCCGGAAGTGGGATTCTGGGCCCAGACCGTAACATTGTCGCCTTCAAACACGATGTGTTTTTTTGCGTAGCGTATCACCTGCCCATTTTGAATTGCCCTGAGATAGGATATAACATTCAGCTTCCCGGTTTTCTCAACATTTTCTCCATCAAGATATATCCGGCTCATCCTGCCTACCGGATGGAATTTTCTCTCGGTTTTAATTGCTCCGTTATACAGGATTTCTCCACCAGAGGTTTGAGTTTTAGAAACAGCTTCCATCAGCACCGGTGAATCTCCGGATGTATCAAGGTTCCACCAGCTTCTGAGACCGGCTTTCTCCAGGACTACCAATGTATAATCTCCGGATGTTACCTGACCTTTCACAAGATATCCGTTACCGGCAGCATTAACCTTCTCTCCGCTAAGCTCTGCCTTCACCACCTCTGGTATCCGGTAACGTTCATAATCCGGAGTGGTATCAAGACCTTTGTTCAGAAGCACAATAACCAGAATAAAGGAGAAGATAATGAGTAAGGTGCCTTTGATAAATTGAACATATGTTGTTGATTTCATTCCGGCGGTAGCAACGATGAACGTTACAATGGCACCGACGATAACAACACCGGCCCAGTGGGGTAGTCCCAGAAGAGGAGTCACTAGAGCACCGGCTCCAACCATCTGGGGTATCAGATAGAAGATGGATACGACCAAAGTACTGATACCGGCCATAAGCTGAATGCCTTTGGAATTGAACTTGGCATCCAGGGCATCGGCAAAAGTGTACCTTCCCAGCCTTTTCAAAGGTTCTGCCACAACAAAAAGTGCCACCATCCATCCGGCAAGGTAGCCGATTGAATAGAGAAAACCATCATAACCGACTGTGGCTATGAGTCCACAGATGCCGAGGAAGCTGGCTGCCGACAGATAATCTCCGGCAAAGGCGACACCGTTAACCGTCCAGGGAATGGTTCCTCCTGCAGCAAAATATCCTTTGGCAGAACTGGTCTTACGGGCGAAGTAGATGGAAATACCAAGGACAAGAGCGACGATACTGATAAAAAGAATAACGGCAAGGGGAGCTGGATCGTAAATCATTTATTCAGCTCCTTCTCTTTTGCCGTACACATGTTGTTGTAAATAACACCTAGAACAACGGCGAGAATAATTAGAAAAAAACCATAGAATATGGCAAAATTCAGTCCAAAGAGAAATATGGCCCCCATAATTGATGGTGCAAAAGTATTGATGGCCACAAAGCCGGCAAATACCGTTGCATAAACAAAGAACATTCGAAGGCCAAGTTTTGTTTTGTATTCAGCAGCAAAATCTTCTGCCTCCTCACGGGCCGCAGGTTCATGTAACATGTCTCTTCTCCTAAGCTCAATTCAGAATTGAGGGTTTCAGTGGTTAAAATTTATATTCGTTTACTATCAGTGAGTATGGGATTACTGTCAAGACAGCAGTTTCTACTGGGCAGAACACCCGGCATCAGGTTATTCTGAAGAGGTCTATGAGAATTAAGCATCAATTTCGGTATTCTGAAAGAACTATTCTTTATTCTTACTTTATAGGACTGATACTTACCGGTACTCTTTTATTGAGTCTTCGTATCAGTTGGAGTGGTGCCGGGGGAGTAGCACATGTACCGGTTGTAGATGCTTTTTTTACTGCGGTATCTGCAACTTGTGTTACTGGTCTGATTACAATTGATACATCTCTCTGGAGCCGATTCGGGCAGGTGATTATTCTGCTGCTTATACAGGCAGGAGGTCTTGGTATCGTTACCTTCGGAATGCTTTATCTTTTTCTTCCAAAGATGAGAATTTCGCTGAAGAACAGTAAAATGCTTCATGATTCTTTTGTTGCCGAACAGATGTCCCGGGGGCGGCAGATTATAAAAAGCATCCTGAGTACTACATTGCTGGTTGAATTGATCGGTGCAATGCTCCTTACCCTCAGTTTCTCCAGAGTTGGTACTGAAGCTCCGATTTTTGAAGGGATATTTCATTCAGTTTCTGCGTTTTGTAATGCGGGTTTCTCTTTGTTCAGTGATGGGATGGTACCGTATCGCTCCAATCTGCTGGTGAATCTCACACTGATGGGACTGATTGTTGTTGGTGGTATCGGATTTGTGGTGATGCGTGATCTGAAAGGAAAATTCACGGACTGGAGACGGCCTCTTCTGTTTCATACAAGAATTATGCTTCTGGCCGTACCTGTCTTAATTTTCATTGGATTTGCAGGATTCCTTCTTCTTGATACCACAGCCGCATTTTCCAGTCTTCCCTTGGGAGAACGCATACTTGCAGCCCTGTTCCAATCTATTACCACCCGGACGGCTGGTTTCAACACAGTTGATCAGGCAAGCCTATCCATGACATCCAGGTGGTTAATTCTGGTATTGATGCTGATTGGCGGGGGATCGGGTTCTACTGCGGGAGGCATTAAAGTAACCACAGCGTTTATACTTTTTATTGTTTTGTTCCGAGGTGTTAATGAGAGAGGTGATATTCGTTTTCTTCACCGGCGTATCGCATCGGCGGATGTCAGCAAGGCTGCAATGTTTTTTTTGAAGGCTATTTCACTGCTGTTCGTCAGTATCCTTTTACTTGGGATTGTTGAATATACCCATTCAAGTGATTTTACAGCTTCTGAACTGGTTTTTGAGAGTGTCTCGGCTATGGGAACCGTGGGATTGTCCATGGGTATCACATCAGAATTATCATTTACCGGTAAAATGATAATTGCCGCGACAATGTTTGCCGGCCGAGTTGGATTGTTTTCACTGGTAATACGCAGGGCACGGGATAGGGCTGATGCTCTGATAGAATACCCGAAAGGGGAGGTAATGATAGGATGAAACAATACGCGCTTATCGGGGTAAGTTCATTCGGTAAAAGGATACTGGAGGAACTGATTCTCATGGATTGTGAGATTATTCTCATAGATAAGGATCCGGAGATTATTGAATATTTTAAAAATAGTGTTACTGCGGCTTACATTGCCGATGTTATCAACGAAGAAATTGTAACACGCCTAATCCCCGGGGATATTGATGCTGTGGTTATCGATCTCGGAGATAAGATTGAAGCTTCTATACTTGTTACCAAATATTTAAGCAAGCTGGGAGTTTCAAATATCATCGTTAAAGCTGAAACGGATCAGCATGGGGAAATCCTTTCAATAGTAGGGGCGGATCATGTGATTTTCCCGAATCTTGAGGCTGCCAAGCGTGTAACGCCGCTGCTCGTATCGGATTTGCTATTTAATTATCTGCCAATTTCCGGTGGATTGGTAATTGCCGAAACCGGTGTACCGGAAAACCTGGTTGGTCATACCCTAACTGAAGTTGAAATCAGAAAGTCTCTGGGTATTAATGTAATCGCCTTCCGCAGGGCGGGGCAGGGTGAGTATCAGTTTTTCAGACCTGAATACCGGCTAAATATTGATGATGTCCTGCTGATTGTCGGTCAGGATGAGGATGTCTCATCCTTCACAGGAAAGGATTACAGCAATCAAAAGCGGGGTATCAGCAACCTATTCAGTCAGCTGTTCAGCAACATGAAGTCCAAATCCGATCAGTCATCGTAAAGAAGGCGCAGGTAATCAATCCGTCCAAAGGATTTTTCTACGGATTCTCTTACTTTATCCGGTGAAGGGGATGGCGTTTTTGTTCCGAAGCTTGAAAGTATCTCGTTGAAGTTCCTTACAAAAGAAGCTTCTCCAAAATGAGCTTCTATCGTTCTATCCATCTGAGGAGCTCTGGCTTTCAGAGTCCGCCCGGCAGAATCCAGTAACTCCCGGTTGAGAAGCTTTGCTTTTACAAGCCATTCAGGATTGTTCCCCGCCAGCTTCAATGCATCCAGCTGATCCTCAACCTTGAGGTATGAGATATCTATTCCACCTCCTGCTGCAATTTTTGATACGGCGGAATTCATGGATTTTATGGCTTTATCCGAAAGATTCGGCTCCATATTTCTGATTTTTTCCTGATAGGCTTCCTGGGTTTTGATTTTGAGCTCCTCAGTTGCCGGTATACGAAAATCGGCCCAGAAACGTCTGGGGTAGTCCCCGAACAGGTTCAGAATACCGTCAAGAATATCCAGATACCTGGCCAGCAGAGGTTTTTGCCAATGCAGGGCATTTATAAATAAATATCCGAAACCCTCCTGAATAGAGGTGGAAATAACTGCATCGCAGGAGGATGCAAGCTGACGGTAACTCAGTCTCTCATCACCAGTTGCCTCGGGGCACCAGATACCGGGTATCAGGCCGCTTTTAAAGGCACTTTCCACAATCCTTGAGTATTCTTTTTCCTGTGCAGAAACACCAGGTAATGTAACAATCAGATTTGCCGGTTCATCAAGTAGTTTGGCCAGTATAGCGGCCTCAATAATATTCTTACGCCTTATTGCTCTGACAGGATAAAGCAGGATGGGTGCTCCGGGGATATAACCGGGATTGTCTTTTGCGCAGAGCTCCTCCAGGGCCTTTCTCATTCCTTCGGGATTTCCCGGGGCATTGGGCAAAAGGGGTACTGGATTTGTAAGCAGAGAAACGGATTCCTCCATACCGGCATCTGAAAGAATCCGGCGGTCTCTTTCGTTGATAACGGCATATCGGATTCCGGATCCTGAAGGGTAGGGCGGATGCTTGAGAACCGAGTTCAGGCGTTTGAGGTTCCCGGGTCTTCCACACTCCGGAAAATCATGAATATGGAACAGCATCTTCCGGCTTCCGGAATTTGCAATACTCATCAATGCCGCGGTAAATTCCGGGTTTTTGCCCAGATGATAGTTATGCACCCACCACAGAGTATCTTCATCATACCGGGCGAGAAGTCTTGCTTTAAGTTGATCAGGATCGGGGCTATGTCCCTCCTCCGTGTAGCCGATTTCTTCCAGAACATCCAATCTCACTTTATCAGCAACCTGCCGATTGAATCCTGCTCTAACTGTTTCAAGAACAATCTCAGTATTCTCTTTATTACCGGTTACAAGTCGGATTTCATCCAGTTTACCCATTCGGGAAAGTAATGCACGAATGGAATAGATAATTACATCTGTTACGCCACCGGGTTTGAGATGGTAATGGAATAGTGCAATTCTCATGAAGTCGAATCCATCCTGAGGTCACCCCAATGGCGTGTTAAAACCGCTCGGAGCTGATTTTTAAGGACACTGTAAGAGTAATACTGAAGTCCCAGTGCATAGTTGACTTCAGCCATTTCCCTGGCCAGTTTCCGGTTGCTGAGAACCTCGTTGGCGGTTTTTATGGTACCTTGTGAAATAAAATTATCCATCTCGATAACCCTGAAGCCTTTTGGGCGTATATCCGTCGCATAAATGGAATAGTTATTCACCATAATGGGCTTTCTGAACCAGATGGTCTCCAGAAAGGCATTCCCGAAACCCTCGATCAGGGAAGGGTATGTTACCAGATCTGCATGGGGGTAAATATCTTCCAATGTGTATATTTTGCGGCCGTTTTCGGTGGTGCCCCGTTCTTCCTGAATTATATCATCGACGAACAGGGCCCGAATTTTCATCATATCCGCATATTCCCGGACACGCATCTGATACTCATACCCCTCATCTCCCGAGGCGTGGGAAATAACAAGCACGGCTTTTCTGTCCATTCGGGCTACCAGTTCAATAGCATGTTCAATACCCTTTCTCTGAACTACACGGGTTGGCTGAAGTACAAATAGTTCATCTTCAGCAACCCCGAGATCTGAGCGGACATTGGAAATATATTCGTCCTGAGGTGGAGGGCCCAGCTCAAAATTCATTACATTGGGTATGAGAGTGGAGGATATTCCGGTTCTCAATGCCAGCTGATTTTTAGCGGAAGAATTAATAACAACATGTTCCACATTGGGTAGGTGAGGGGGAAAGCACATATTGATGTAGTCGTATACACAGTTGCGCAGGAACCGCTTTCTCTCCCAGAAAAAATCATGGTGGTGGGCAATCACCGGCATTCCTGTTTCCGCAATGATTTCTGTCAGAGCCAACCCGAGTGGGATGTTCAGCGGGATAGTCAGGGCATTCTGCGGAACAATAAGGTCTATTTCAAAACGCTTGATGAACTCGTATATTCTGGCTTTAAGGTAATGTCTCATCTCATGAATCCTGGATGTCAGAACTGCAGGTCTTATGGTGCTGTCAAAGCTATCGTTGTATATTTCCTTTATTTCGGGATGTTGGAAATGGAGCTTTTCTTCCAGAAAAGACCTTTCCGGAGGGGTATCCAGCTCTCCGGCCATGAAATAGCTTTTAAATCCGGCTTGTTCCAATACCGTAGCCCATTTTGCTGTTTCCAAGGATACGCCGTCGGTTCCGGCGAGGCGGAAAGATATAAAACCGATGTGCCTGGATTTCATGTGAAGAATACCTCCGGTGTATTGCTTTTTCGTACCCTTAAGAATAAACGAATATTCAGAAGCGTCAAGGAATTCGAATAATCTGCTATTCCAGGCGATTCCAAAGGTATTAAGTGCTATAATAAACAGTATACATCAGTAAAGGCCGAGGTGACGACATGATGGATTCCTCCATAAAATTCGAAATTATTTTTTCACTGTTATTTGTTTTTTTTCTTTCTTCCTGCGGCCGGCAGGCTGATGAAAAAACAACAGCACCCAGGGTTAATGCTGCCGATGAGGCTGCAGTTCCAAAGACTGCATCTTCAGACCTTACACCTTCGGCAGAGTCGTTCCAGGCTCTGGTAACCTTTCTCACCGGTGAGGTTGTCCTTTCCGGATCCGAGGGGGATAGAGAACCGGAAATTGGTGATTTTATTAATATCGGGGATGAGCTTAAAACCGGAACCGACGGATATGTTGAACTGCAGTTTGGAAATCTCGGTGTACTGCGTATACAGTCTAATTCGTTATACCGGCTGGACACGGCGGATTTGAAAGAAGACAGCGAACAGGTTTCAGGATTCCTTGGGTTTGGATCGATCATTGCAAAAATACGTCATTTGACAAACCAGGATGGATTCGAAGTTAACGTTCCCGGAGCGGTTTGTGCCGTCAGGGGAACAGAGTTTCTTATCAGGGCGGATGATAGGGGTTCTGTGACAATTGCAGTGGCAGATGGTGCGGTATCTGTATCACCGCCGTCAATGGCTGAGGTGGTCAGTGATACGGGTATTTTCAATATCAATCTGACAGATATCCGTAACTTGATGCCCTTGGTAACAGCAGACAAGGAGATTGTTATCACTTCGGATACCCTGGCTGAAGTAGAGCAGGTTTTAACAGACTATCAGAACTCTGGGAACAATAACTCTGAAATAGAGGACTCTCAATTAAAAGAACTTGAATCAAGAATCAGGGGTATTGTAACCGAAGTACCCCTACCGGATCCCGTTGCCATCGAGGTGGTGAATGCGGATGTTCTGGAAGCCGAAACGCCTGATATTCTGGCTGTCGGTTATAAATCGGGGGGTGAAGAATCCAGCGCTCTCCCGGAGTTTGTGACGCTCTCTGTCACTGCAGATCCTCCGGAAACGAGTCTCTATATAAACAACAGGCCTGCGGGACAGGGTGCTGCCTCCATAGTTCTTGTCAAAGGCTCGGAAGTTTCCATACTGGGAGTAAGCCCCGACGGGCGCCGCTTGGAAAAAGTTTTAACAGCCGGCAGCGAATCCCAGGTGAATCTTGACTTTGAAGAACCGCCAATACCGTCAGAGAATGATGATAATGCCGAATCGGGAGCTGCGGCGATTGAGACTCAGGTTTCAGCTGTTCTACCGGCTACGTTATCACCGGTTGCTATATCACCGGCTGCTGACACTCGATCCGATAATGTTCCTGATAAGGTTGTTTTTCAAATTACAGCCGAGCCCTCTGATGCCGCGGTTTTCATTAATGGCAGCCGTCTGGGATCAGGCTCCGGTGAGTATGAGGGAGATACAGGGGAGCGGCTGCTTCTCAAAGTGGAACGTCCGGGATATGAGGATTTTACCCGGACCGTTTCCCTGAGTGCCCAGGCGCCGCCTCTGCATGTGACTCTTGAACCCAGGCCTATTCTCCGTAAGTCCCGAATAAATGCAGTCCCGGCGGTCGGATCCCTTGTATCCAACGGAACTGTTGCCATTGGTGCCACTGGAGGGGGGACAGTATATGCCGTCGACAGAAACGGGAGAATACTCTGGACAAGGGCCACAAGGAACCGGAATGCAGAAAATGTTACTCCGGTAATTTCCGGTAACCGGGTTTACCTGATCGGGAATGCCGAACTTGCCATCATCAACATCTCAGATGGAAGCATACTTGCCAGGCGTGAGTTAACCGGCGACCAGGCCAACCTCTTCGGAAGACGGGTTCTCGCATGGAACAAGTACCTCATCCTTCCCTCGGACAGTGCTCTGATATACCTCAACCCCAATAACGGTCCTGAGACAGGTAAGATAGTTGACAGCATCAATATCCCCGGCGGCTCCCGCATGACCCCTGCAGTCTGGAACAATCAGATTATTCTAGCCGATCAGCGCGGGTC
>Ga0164315_10002127_pt1 | contig 15092 bp, 10 predicted proteins | sample GuaBasSedimGuay6_FD_113737 | JGI IMG/M metagenome (GOLD analysis project Ga0164315, IMG submission 113737) | Subseafloor sediment microbial communities from Guaymas Basin, Gulf of California, Mexico - Guay6, Core 4569-2, 0-3 cm | ecosystem: Environmental > Aquatic > Marine > Hydrothermal vents... | reverse complement strand
TTTGGTGGGCAACAAAAAGACTTTGGTGGGCAACAAAAAGACTTTGGTGGGCAACAAAAAGACTTTGGTGGGCAACAAAAAGACTTTGGTGGGCAACAAAAACACGTTTGGTGGGCAACAAAAACACGTTTGGTGGGCAACAAAAAGACGTTGGGTGGCTACGAACTATTACCCAAACGGCTATTAAATCGACCCATCTTCCGAGTGTAACCTTCATTTGATGTAGAAGTGTAGTAAAGAAGTTTGGTGGGCTTTGTAAAGAAGTTTGGTGGGCAACAAAAAGACGTTGCCCACCCTACGAACTACCTATTATCTCCGGTGGTGTTGTGCGCCTAATTTAACCCAAGCAATCGCAATAGATTCTAACAATCCTTGCGGTTTGATGTTAGCACTGCCGGTGACTAACCAATAAGCTTCTTGTTGTAAATCGAGTATCTCAAACAAGCGGCGCAGGTTCAATTGTTTCGCGAGACGTTGCAGTGCTTCTTGATGATCATAATTGACCAGATATTGCGTGTGCCCAGTGGTGGCATAGCGGATGATATCCATCGTCCAACTGAGCATCCATTGTAATACCGGTGCGGCTTCTAATTTACTCCAACCTTCGGCAACGCGGACAGGATCGATTTGCCCACTGGGCAGTTGCGTTAAACTATCAAATAATGCCTGCCGTTTCGCCATACCCTCGGTTTCTACCAACGCGAGTGCTGCGAGAGGGGCTTGGGTGGACAGATTGAGTAACAGTTGAACATAATCTTCCGTTACCCGCTTTTTCTCATTTAAACGACTACGCAACCACGTTTGTGCCGCAGTGCGATTGGGGCTGCCAAAATCAAGACGTTGACAGCGGCTGAGAATCGTGGCGAGTAAAGCGCTAGGTTGATGACTGACTAGCATTATCAACGTCTTAGGGGGTGGCTCTTCTAGTAATTTTAATAAACTGTTAGCCGCGTTGCGAGTCATCGCTTCCGCTGGCGCGACAATCGCAATTTGATAGCGCCCATAATTCGCCGTCAGTGTATAAAATTGAATTAAACTCCGTATCTGATCGATTGAAATCTGTTTACCGGTTTCGGCTGGTTGCACGTTGAGTAAATCGGGATGAGTTTTGGCACGTAGCAGATAACAGGATTTACAATGTCCACAGGTTGATGCTGAAATCCCCCCTCCCCCTTTTTCAAAGGGTGGAACTCCCCCGTCGTGAGAGGAAACCGACTTTCTCCCTTTATCTTCGGTGTGCAGAGGGGATTTTTCACAAAGCAAATTTTCTGCTAAATGCTGTGCAAACAAGGCCTTACCCATACCCAGCGGCCCACACAGCAATAATGCATGAGGCAAACGATCTTGTTGGCAGCTACGCTGCACTTGTTGCCATAATGTGTCATGCCAAGGTAGTCTATTATTCATAGTGATGTAAGGGTTATTTATACTTAATGTTCAAGTTTTGGTAGTCCTGAAATGTGGGTGATATATTTTAATTCCCCTGGTTTCACCAGGGGGTACTCAAATTTTCAGGCTAAAGTTTAGCTCAAAGTGCTTTAGCCTGAAAACCCCTTCAGGGTTGTTGGGGAAAAGTCTCAGAATAGAAATGTGCCTGTTTGAACTTCATCACCCACATTGCACCACTACCCAAGTTTTTTCTCAAAAGCAAGAACAGAAAGCGATTATATTTAAGAAAGGATAAGGCTAAAAAGCAAAAACGACATAAATTATTCTCCGGATGCACAAGCTAAGTAACTTCCAATATTCTCCGGATGCACAAGCTAAGTAACTCCCAAATAATAATATACCAGCAGGGGGGGTTATTTTTTCCCCAGGTTGCACCTGGGGCTATTCACATTCAACCCCTTCGGGGTTGATAAAAGTGATTCGGGTATGTTTTTTGATATATTAATTTTTTGGAGTTACCTAAAGTTTGGACTCAGGACGCACAAACTCAAGTTTTTGACGCGATTTGAAAAATCGAGGTAAAATCTTAAACCTAATAAAATTGTAACTACTCAGCCCCAACGGGGCGAATTATTATAGCCTGGTGCAGCGCCCCAGGTGCAGGTGTTTATGATTGTTCTCAGCACCGAAGTGTGCGAATTATTATAGCCTGGGGCTTTGCGGCAGGTGCAGGTGTTTATGATTGTTCCTAGGGCGTTGCCCTAGGCTTTAATAAAGCACCCCGTTGGGGCTGAGTAGTTACATAAAATCAAGGCTTTGGTGTTTTTGATGCGATTTTAAAAATCGACGTAAAATCTCAAACCTCATCAAATCAAGGCTTTGGTGTTTTTGACGCTTGGCAATTTGGTATTCTGGAACGGGCGACAAAGTGGGTGATTCAGGATTTTTATCTGTTTCGTGTACCAACAGATTTAGAGGATTTGTTAAGGGTGCTTATTGCAATTTTAAGCGATTGCGTTCCCAAGATTTTGGTTTTCATTCGTTCCAGGCTAACTTTGCACGAATTTATTAGCTATAGTTTTTCAGATAAATATGTTGATTTGGAGTCCAATATTTATTTTGGCTCTCCTGACCGATCGTTTGGACTCCTGCCAAAATTCTGGAGGCACTTCTTGCTTTGGCTCATTTTGCTTATGCCGGGTTTTTCGGGATCACTTTTCTATGAGTACGACGGATGAACGGATGAGTACGAGGGATGAGTACAGCGAATGAGTACAGCGAATTTCCGAAATAAACGAATGAATAAATAAATCAACGGATGAGTACGATGGATGAGTACAGCGAATGAGTACAGCGAATTCCCGAAATAAACGAATGAATAAATCAATGGATGAGTACGATGGATGAGTACAGCGAATTCCCGAAATAAACGAATAGAGTCTTTTGTGTCTGACGGGGTTTGCAACTTTGTCCGAAAGGTTTTATCAGGCAAAATGTTTAAAAAAGCTGACGGCACCGGTTACAAACCTGTTCAGGCAGAAAATAGGAACTCAGAAACGTGATATTTTAATAACAACAGTCATACTCAGGTTCACCATAGATAGAGTGGATACGGGGCGTATCATATTGCGCCTCTAAATTGTCAATAATCTCTTTGCCAGCTTCTACCTGAAATTGTAGAAGATTTGGCTCCAAAATGACATCGTTAATAGTCGCCCTACGTCGTCCTATCTCCTTATTTTTGTTATCCCTATAATCAACATACACCTTAATATAACGACACAACACTCTCCTAGACTCGTGATTGTTGATATAAAACTGTATCAACCGTCGAGAAGGGTGAATCATAGGCGATATGTCGAAATTAATGTTTGGCTCCTGACCAAAACTGCATGGACAGGGACACGCACAGGTTTTACCATCAGCATGATACGGAACACTGTGTCCACTCCCCCAAACCATAGCATCGCATATAGCACTATAGTTTCTTTCAAGCCTTTTACAGTGGGGACAGAGCTTGCTCTCAACACCATTCAGTAAAACTTTCCCATTCTCCAATAGTTTCATTGGGAATGCCAAAATTGGCAAAGATATCATAAGGCTTCCAAAAAAGCTCATCATCATTAGAAACACCAATTTTGGTTTCGTTGGTGTTAGCCGCTGTGCAGTCATTTAAAAATTTCCTCATGTTGGAAAGGTTTAAGGAAAGGCTCTTTTATCACACTTGATTTTAACACGAATTGAATGACGAGATGGAGAATAACTGAGTGTAAGACAAACTTTATTTTGTCTCAATGATTCTACCACTTGAGTCATCCGATTCTTTGGTTTTAGGATAAACTCACCTAACGGCCCTTGCGTAAAGACATTGACAGAGCAACCTCCAGTTTTAAAGGGTATTGTACGGTTTAACTGGTTGGGATTGGTGCAAACGGATTGTCCTTCTAATCGGATCGGGCAAGTATCTCCGCGCCGCTCGTCACATTTCCAAGCCTTGAGAACACATAACCCGGTTGTAAAACTAACGCTCGGCTCGATTTGTTGCCAAAACAAGCATAGTGCGTTGTCAGTTACAGTCGGGCCGGCAATTTCCATTTGATAGACGGCTGCTTGGCTAAATGACTTTTTATCCAGCAGTCTTGCTGAAAGCGTCAACCGGTGCTGCTGATGAGAGAGTTGTGGCTTTAAAATTTTATCGGCTTCAACCCCAACTAACTCATTGTATTGATTGAGTTCGGGGCTGACACCTAACCGGTATTCTGTTTGAATACGCTGCAATATCTCTTGAATCGTTCCTTCTGAGGAAACTATTTGATACCGCGTGCTGTATTGTTCAGCAATTTGCCGAAGTCGTGTACTCAGATCGGCACTTGATAGGGTTTGAGCGAGTGTCGCCGGGATTTGGAAGTCTTCGATTGCCAGTCGTTCTTGCGCCATCACTGGGGCTATGACTAATGGGTAAATGATGCTCAATAGCCAGATGCATTTGTTCATATTTTGTTTTCCGTTAAAATCGCAAATAAATCCGATTTCTTGAAGAAATCGGATTTCTCAATTCATTAATTTACAAAGAGTATATACTTCGTTCCCTTGGAAAAGGTGAAAATGAAAAATGATGTATCGTTGCACAAAACGCCTGATTTTAACCTATAGATGTTCAGATAAATCACTTCACGGATAGCATCTCTAAGAAGGGATACTATCCGTCCGTCAATCCGTTTTACTCTCAGTATATAAAAACCCGAAGCAATGGGTAAAATCGGTTTTCCAACTTGATTGGATTTGAGGGTAAATGCCAAGTCCACTCAACTTGATGAACAAGCACATTAGCAGGGCGCAATGCTTGTTCCACTAATAAAGTAACCATCATTTGCGTGACGAGCGGTTCGGCTGTTTGTTTGCCCACCCAGTCTTTTAGCATCGCTAAGGTAAAGGTATTTGGCAATTCGGCTTGGGCTTTAGATAACAACTTGGCAATATCTAAAGAAGTCTCTAATTTAACTTCAAGCCGCTCGGTGCATAATACAATCACTTTATCCCCACGGTTGAGCATTTTGGGAATGGCTTGTTGAAAAATAAAAGGCGGGTTGGTATTCGTCTGTTGGCGAGAGATAAACTCAGCGGGGCCTTTTTTGGGCATCCGCCAGACAACAATATCTACTTTATTAATATGAGGAAATGGCACCTTATGAACGGCCTTGGGTTTGTCAAAATTGGCCAAACTGTGTTGGATTTTTAGCGTTAATACTTGGGCGCTGTCACTGTCCAAAACCATCGCTTCTTGCAAATCTTCAGTCGTGACAAAATGTTTAGGCACCGGTACCAGAAATTTTGCCGGGGATAACCAGTAATCGACAGTTTTTTGGTGAAACCAACGCACTTGGTTTTTTTCGGCAACCGATTTGATCGCAATGGACATGCCCACCGTTAGCTTTGCGGCTAACTGGCTTAGGGCGGTTTTATCAGGTACGCTTAAAACGCCAAAAGATTTCAACGGCGCGTTAGTTCTTGAACGCCATAAACCAGAAGCGGGTAATTCACTGAGCAAGACTAATCCGCCTTTGCCATAAATACGTTGCAAACGTGTAGCTTTACCGGTTTGGGCTTGCAGCCGAATGACTGGCCCCAATTTGGGCAAGTCATTAATCTCGGCGATGGTATAGTCCCCTAAAATGGGGAAAGCCTTGAACCATGGACGGGTGAGGGTATCCTTGGTATCCGTACCCTGCACTGGTAAAGAGATATTTTCCGCTGGGTATGAAACGACACCGTCGGTGCTGGGTGACTTAACATCTTGGTAAATCAACAATTCTTGCCCGAAAACGGGGCCAACCAATAACAATAATGCTATCAAAATGACAGCGTTAATTTTGGTCATCATTAATTATCCTCAGTCGTTTTTAAATGTTTTTAGGAGTCCAAACTTTAGTTTGGCTTTTTTCTTGTCTGAATCAGGATTTTCAATATTGAAGGATTTTCAGGATAACATTTCTCTTTTCTTGTCTGAATAAAGATTTTCAATTTTCAGGATTTAAGGATTTTTAAGATAAAACCTAAAATTCTTAATATTTATCCTTAAAATTGTAGTGGTCAACGGGCGCATTCCCACGGCACGGTTAAGTACAACGAATTACGTGGATAAACGAATAAAGCATAATAGTTCTTGATGATTTATTAGACATAGATGGCTTTGTTTGAGAAATAGTAACGAAAGATAAGTCAACTCAAAGATTATAAAATGAGAAACACGCAGGGTTTGGGGAGTTTTAATTCGTTTATCCACGTAATTCGTTGTACTCAATATAATGACCTTTTTTTTGGAATGCGCCTTGGTCAACATTGAACGGGCGAAACAGTTCTTTCAAACCTAACACGCAGTGGATTTCCCAAAACATTGCCAAACTAGATTAGTTCAACCTCCTTTTGACCATTACAATTTATCCTGAAAATCCTTAAATTCTGAAAATCCTGATTCAGACAACAATGGTGAGACAAGATGACTCAATTCTTCGGTGTCAATGGGCACCGAAAAAGTCATCGGCTGGGTTTGAGGCCAATTCACCACCGCGCCGTTTTCAAGAAAAACTTTACCCCAATAAACTAAACGATATTGTTTAAAATCATCAGTCATCGTGAAAGTTTGCTTATACAATTTATAATGCTTTCTAATAATCAAGACTTTACCGGGTTGCCGATAGCCTTTGTTGTCTATCATTTCAGTTTGCAAAGCAATCGCTCGTATCCCTAACTGTTTAAGATCAATAGCGGTGTAAAATCGAATCGTTTGTATTCGATAACCATCATCAGTCCACTCTTGAGCAGATTGTTGTATCACTTCAACCGGAAACAGACGCGCTTGTTCCAGATAAACCGGACTGTGGATAAGCGTCTTGGTTGGTTTGGATAGTCGAGGTAGCGGGTAGCGCAAACGGATCGCTAACTGTCCGGCCGTTTGATAATACTCAAACAGTTGGCGGCGCAGAGTAAAAACAATGGCTTTTGTCGTCCTATCGTTCAGTTGTTCAGAAGACTGAATGACTCCGTTTTCGACAAAACGATTCACGCGCTGCTGTAAATGTTCAATGGTATTGATTGGATCGGTTTTTAAAGCGGTGAGTATCAGCGACCAATCGAAGGTGACTTCATAAGGTGCATTGACTAAAGCCTGATATTCACCGTTCACGGCAAGAATATAAAAACGCGCCGATGATTTAAGAGACTTTTCCAATAAAGTCAGTTGAAGTGGTGTCAGTGACACATCCAACAGCCAATTTTGTTCAGCCGTTTGGAAAACCTGACCCTGAATCAGCCCTTCTGGGAGTTTTAGTGCTGCCCACACTAGCTGTTCACCGATACCATTTAACTGAACATACCCTTGCACAATGCCACTTTGGATAAGTTGCCCTTGGTTGTCTATAAAAGAGGTTTTAGTCAGGCGCAGTTGGGCGGTGAGATTGGTGGCCTGTCCCAATAAAGGCCAACTGAATACGATCAAAATGATTATAACGTTTATCCTATTCATCATTTCTCCACAATAACTACAAGGATTGTATATAAAAAAGGATTGGATCGTTCGCCACCCGGTTTAACTGTGCATCGATTATGTTGTTGAACTTGCCCAAACACACACTTGCAGTCGTTTGTACTTGTAGTTATAGGTTTTTAAAATCCTTTCTTATATACAATCCTTGTAGTTATAGGTTTTTAAAATCCTTTCTTATATGCAATCCTTGTAGTTATTAGCAATCCTTGTAGTTATTAATGCCCTATCAATACATAAGGAAACTCGGCCCGTTGCCAAGGTGTTGTTTGTTCTGCCAATTTAATACGCCATTGAAAACGATAAATGGGATCATGTTGACGATCTCGTTTTAGTGCATAGTGAACGGTGTAATTGCTATTGTCGGCCGACAACGGGATCGTTTTAATCCGCCCTTGATAGTTGATTTGAATTGCTGGTGCTTTGTCGCGCTGAAAGAGTTTTTCTAATCTCTGGTTGCTCACTTCGACTACGATGGGATAGTCTTGATCCACAAGCACCGTTGTCATCGCTTCGGGTTTCACCTGAATGGCAAGTGGAATGGTTTGCTGGGTTTTGACTTCAAATCCCAAAATGTCGGTGTTCAAGCGCATTTCTAAAATCATACCTTGGGTTAAAAAACGCTCGAAGACTTTGGCTTCACGACTATCTAAACTCGCCACTAAACTGATCTGGTTACCCGCCAGATGCAAAGTGGTGATCTCAAGACTCGCAAGCGTATCTGGCACCTGAGTCAGTCGAACAGTTGAAACCGGGGGTGCGCCGATGATTAATTGCGGTGTTGTACCAAGATGATGCGCCATCCAAGCGGTTATGCCTTTTTGCTGTTGGGCAGTCGGCACAAAATTAGGCAAGCTGCCTTTGATGTAATACACAGTCTTTTGGTTAGGCAATTCTAAAACCGATAATGTACCCATGATCTGCAAATGGGTTGTTTGCGGTATTACCTGTGCAAGTTTATCCCACGCTGAAAACAGCAACGTAAACTCGGAGTTCGGCATGGGTAAGGCTAACAGCGTGTTTTTCAATTGCTCGGCTTTGGTGGCTAAAAAACGATCCACTTCAAGTCGCTGTGCCATCGTCCACTCGTCCTGATCACGCCATAATGTCATTAAATTAAAAAACTTGACGGCGTTCATCTGATTAATGCCATTCTGCCGATAACTTAATTCATCAACATGATTTTCCAAGCTTTGAATAAGAAGACGGTCAAAAGTGGGCATAGACAGCACGACTTTCTGGTTGGCATCGCCCCAGACTAAAATGCGTCGGTGCGTACTCGCTTGCATCTCTAAATAACCCCGTTGCCATTGCTGCTCAAGGCTTTTGAATACCTTGGGAGAAAATCCGTTGCGTAACGGTAACGCAAAGCGTATTTTATTGTGGCCCACTTTCGCCGCTATCGCAATCTCCAATTTGTTCTCTTGGATTAATCGACAACTTTTAACGATGGGGGAAGGGCTTGGTAAAATTAACTCACCGTTATCTTGAATGGATAATGACAACGATTGTATCGGTGCAACTACTTGCTGAGGACGATTAGTGTTCACCCATCGTTGATTTTGCAGCGCGACGGTCATCGTTTGGGTACGAGGAATCAAATTAAGATTGGTATAGGTTAATCTCAAATAGCCGGTGCCTATTTGGTCATTATAAATAGTATTACCAATCGCAGAATTTTCTTGCCAAAGTAAACGCTCATAGACTTCGCTGTTTTGGTATTCTACGGCTTTAACTTGAAGCGGGGAAACACGATTTAACCACTTATCGATCCGCAGCTGCTGTTCTGTCACTGTTTCTAGCCAACAAACGCCGTTTTCACTCAAAGCCATCGCAACAATACGATGATTGGCTTGCGGCGATATTTCGTAAAAGGGGGTTATGGCGTGTACGTTGGTGATAAATAATGCTAGAACAATGGATTTGATTATTTTCATATTTTGGCACTCAGTGAATAACTACAAGGATTGTTTATAAGAAAGGATTAATTCAAGAAAATACTTACTTGGCTTTTGGTAGTTCCGTATAAGTAGTGATGAACTTAAACGGATACTATCCTTTTTCTAGGATAGTATCAGTAAAATCACTACGTGTATGTACCGGACTACCGGCTTTGTTATCCTTTCTTATAAGCAATCCTTGTAGTTATTGTTTTACGGCACAAAATCCTCATCTGACAAATAGAGGGTTAATCCATCCGGCAAATCACGCAATTCTTGATTATTATGGACATATTGCCGTTTACGCGGTTTTTCTTTATAACCCTTAGCCTGAATCGTGGCTTTAACCGCTCCTCCATCGGTGCAAATGGGCCAAACAATGAGTTCGTCCTTCTCATCCGCCTTGATCTTAAAACGTAACTTCCGTTTGCCTTGTTTGAGTTTACCAGTAATTGACTTAGGAAATTGATCCGGATTTAACGCTTCATCCCCCTCTTCAGCCGAATCGAAGGCATCTTTGGCATCTTGCCGAAAGGTGAGTTCTGAGGCATCCACTTCTACAAACTCAATGCCCACTAATTCTGGGGTAAAGGTCAACCCAACAATATTACTGCGTAAATCAATCTCACGGCAACTGATCGTTTTGATCTTAGTGCCTTGTTGGCTCGTCAGCTCCAGATGATAACTCATCCGATATTTACTATTTGGGTTCGCAAAATAAACCGGCGCAAAAACTTCTTCCTCGGCGTCGATGGGTACCAGATTGCGACCCTTTCGATCCGGGACATACACTTGCTCAATGGTCGTATCGCCACCCGTCAAGACATATTTCAAGCTCAAGATGCCAAAAGGCTTCGGATTGAGGCCACCAGCATTGGTACTCACTTTTAACGCATTGAAAAAACTATCCTTTTCAACTTCAACGAACATCATGTTCTTGATTTCTTCATTGGCGGGTTTAACACTGAGCGTATTGCCGGTTTTATTACCAGGTACGCTAATCTTTTGATTGGACTTATAATGAAAATAAATATGCCCGCTACGCCGTTTTTTGACATCTTTGACATTAACGGCATAACCAAAGCCACCGAACCATCCTTTATTCAACTTTGCTTTGGCAGGCTCGGCTGGCTTTTCATCGGCCTTTGGCGGTTCTTGAGTTAAAACGGCTTCGGTGATTCGCATTAAGATAGTTTCTTCAATCAGATCAATCAGCCGCTTGCCTTCTGGTTTATTGTAATCGGGCTTCACTTGCCACTCGATCTTGATATCGGCATTATCGACTAAATCTTCGCGGACTTTTTGCCAATTACCTTCAAACGAGCCTTTGAACCACCAACGACCCACCGTCGCACGCACTTGAGAACTCCGCGAGTAATGTTTATAGACTTTATCCCATTCGCCAGTCACTTTAACATCAATTTCTGGCGTGTAACCGGTATAGGTATAGCTGTAATTCACCGCTAACCCCGCTGTTCCGGTCATCATTTTTTGATAGACAGCGGCGCCTTGTGGTGTGAGATCGATGACAACCGGCGCGACTTCGCCAGCATGACGGATGCTGGGGCCTTTACCAAGGTAACTGGTGGCAAATTTACCCCCTTCACCACCACTCACCGCAAATTCCAGGTTAGCCTCGGCAATATCAATCATTCCAATTCTAACCAGCTTTTGTTTAAGCCCTTTCGTTTGCGCGATTTGCGCTTTGGCTTCATCCAACAAACCGTCAGGCAAGGACACCGTCAAAGCCATTTGCAAAATACCGCCCGTAGTCGAATCCTTATTACGGACAGCAAAATTATATTTCAGGAACTGAAACTGGGGGACTTGCCCAAAATTACCGTGTTTTCGGGTGGCTAACCGAGGTTTAACGGGAAGGTAGTAATACTGATACTTACTATCCGTGTCTGGATAAAAAGTCACTTCCTCACCGCCAAGCTGGAGGCTAAAGCGATTGTCTAATAGGGCTTCAGCCTGAGCCACCGAGGTTGATAATAACAGGGCAAGGCATCTGAGTCCGAGTATAATGAGGTTGGCGTTTCTCTTCATACATATAAAACTCCATTAGTCGTGATTGATAAAACGTGAGATTTTAGTAAAAACAGTCATAGTCAACGTTTGGATCCAGTTTGGAAATAGAAGGATTGCTATAGTCGATTTCCAACAGTTCTATCAATTTTTTACCGGTATCCAATTGTAGTTCCAAATTGTTAGGTGGAATGCGGATATTTTGTAAAGAGACTTCCCGATAACCGATAGATTCATTTTTGCCATTGATATAAAGTGCTTTAATTTTGATATATCGGCATAGTAGTTCATAAAGTTCATGGTTAACGAGATAGATTTGTATAAAACGCCGACTTGGATGAATTGTAGGAGAAATATCTAAATTAAGCTTTCGTCCATTTAATACTTCAATACAAAGACAAGCACAACTTGTTGTTGGGTCGACAATTAACGGTACCGAAAAATAATGAAACACTCGGCATAGTGATTTAATGTCCTGCTGGATATTTTCACATAACGTTGCAGAACAAGGTGACATAATCTCAAGCGGTTCTTGAGTCATAGATACGACTGATTGACTCCAAAACGCGAGGATAATTAAAAAATGAGAATGTTTCATGACTCATTCCCCATAAAAAGGCTGGGCTTAAAGCCCAGCCATTCAATTCAATGGACGCTTGATGTCTTATTTATTGTTGTTGCAAGACTGCTACTTCCTGCTCGACGTAGCGCATTAAAGCGGCTCGCAAAGTGCGAGAATCATTGCCCACATACTGCTCGGTCACTTTCAAATACCCTTTGATCTCGGCAGGTTGCCCACTATAATAACCCGCTCCCTGAGCATAAACGGCATAGTCAATCGCACTGAAACCAATATTGGCTTTAAACAGGGCCTTCCGATGGGCACGACGCTTCTTTTCTATCTTGCGAGTTAGGCGATTTTGCAGGGATTTCGGTAAATCTTGTTGATGCAGGTAGGCAATGGCAGCATCATAAGCCCGGTTGATCTCGTCAAGAGACAACAAGTCAAAGCCATTCTGGTGTTTATCCAGAAAAATAAGGCCAGCATCACCATTTTGATAGGTTGTTTCAAAAACCGCTTCTAGAATCACCCACCCGGTTGGCGCACTGTAGTTATAAGGCTTGGTGACTTTTCCATAACCGCGCCAGTATGAATGGGGAGCTTCCACTTGGATATGCGGCAAGACTTTCACCGTCCGTTTCTGAGCAATGAGGCTCAGAGTATCGTTGGATTTAACCAATATAGCAGCGCAGTCGCACATACACGATGTTTTTGGATCAACAACCAAAGGCACCAAAGCCTCTTGGCGAGCTGCACAAATGTATTGGACGTTCTCCAAGTTTTCACAGAAACCCGGTTCGCATAGAGGTAATGTTTCTGCGGTTGCCGTAGTGGCGGCAGCCATAATAGTTAATGCAGTAAACTGCTTAAGTTTTTTCATGATAATTCTCTCTTCTTTGTTGACAGTTGATAGTAGGGTGAGCAAGCGGATAAGAATTTGGTTTTTCCCCGTTTGCTATTGTCTGCTTACTCACCACCCTTTTGAACCCTATTTTTTAGGCGGGACGTTGGCGAGATCGATTTCATCCCACAGCAAATCAATCTCTTCTCCAGTTGCATCACTCGTTAGCTGCACCAACATATCACCAGACAACAGACTATTTGTGACATAAACATGGTGAAGTGGCACGGTGGAATCTATATTCACCATCACGTTAATTAAATCAACGCTTTCTTTGGTGACTTTCTCGTTTGTGAGTACTTCCACTAACTCACCATCATAACGACGCAGCTTACTGCCAACAGAGACAGAATCCAAAGCAACCAATTGATCATGCTCATCGACTACTGTATGATTATCAGACGCGGTTAAAAAGGAACCATCACTTAATGTGACTTTTTGCGCCTGATAGTTAGTCACTGAACTACGAGTGACTAAATAGACAGGAACACTTTGCAAACCGGAAGCCGTCATCACCATGATTAGATCGCCTTCAACAAGTTCATCAGCACGTTTGACTTCGCCATTAACGAGCATGATGAGTGTGTCGCCCGTGACGCAGCTACATGGGCACCAACACACAGACTGATCTTTCCTGACAACCGGAAAAGGGGTACCGTTGCTGAATCCCATTGCTTTGCAAGATTCATTGAGTTGTATACTCACTGACGAACAATGAGATTCTGGACATTTTCCGCCGGCTGCAAATACAGAATTAAAAGAAAACAATGCGACAACAGCCACAATAAGTGGTGTTAGCCAGTTGTGTCGTTTCTTCTGATTCATAAAAATCTCCTAAATGTGAGTGAAAACTGACGGACGATTTACGCGCCGTCATTGAAGTCAAAGTATAATCAATGGCTCTTGGAAAAACTCCGCAAGAAAATCCAAATCCTTTTAGAGTTTCCACAGCCAATTCCTATCAATCAGGCACATTAGCGTTGGTTCGGTGTTGCCGCTGGACAGAAGCAAACGCAAACAACACCGCCTTCAGGAGAGATAATTGGCAAAACGTGTTTACTACCCCAGCCAAGCGCACTGCACATCATGTGAATATTCTGCTGAATAGCTTGACAGTGGGAGCCGAGATTGTACTCTTGTTCCATCATCAACACGTTGCCATTATTCAGCATTTGAAATTCAACTATGAATTAGATTTCCACATTTTTTAGGTTAAATTAGCCATACGTCATCCACCCTAAAAACCATGCGAACAGTTTATGACAGTTTCATGTGTCTTTATCCGCAGCAACCGGATTTAATCAATTTTTACACTTTTTTAAAGAACCAATGAGCAACGTTCAAATGATGCCAATAGTATATAAAAGAACTATGCGTTAAAATCTGCTTAAAAATAAATTATTTACGCTGTAGCTGATTAGCAACTATTCAAATCGTGCTAATACTGATAGTACAACGGATACGCGAAATTAACGGATAAGGCTTTCCTAGATTCAGTGGCAACAGTATATAAAAGAACTTGGCGTTAAAATCCGCTTAAAAACGATTTACGCGGTAGCTGATTAGCAACCATTCAAATCGTGCCAATACTATATAAAAAAACTCAGCGTTTAAATCCGCTTAAAAATGATTTACGCGGTAGCTGATTAGCAATGTTCAAATAGCGCCAATACTGATAGTACAACGGATACGCGAAATTAACGGATAAGGCTTTCCTAGATTCAGTGCCAACAGTATATAAAATAACTCGGCATTCAAATCCGCTTAAAAATGATTTACGCTGTAGCTGATTAGCCACGTTCAAATCGCGCCAATAGTGTATGACAGTTCTATGCGTCTTTATCCGCTAGAAAAGGATTTAATCAATTTCCCGGTTTTTTTAAAGAGTTCATTCTCGTTTTTTTGGAAAAACTTGGCTTATCAAACTATGCAAACAGTGTATGACATCTTTGTCCGCACAGTTTAAGCTTTGGTGGCTAAGAAACAATCCATCTCAAGTCGCAGTGCCATAGCCCAATCATCATGATCTCTTCACGGGGGTTTTTGGAAGTCCAAACTTTAGTTTGGCTGGCCCAAACTAAAGTTTGGACTCCATCACCCCTACCGAATGGCTCATTTGAAGGGCAAAAAAAAAACCTCCAAGGTATTTACAAAAACCTTGGAGGTTTATTTCAAGTGAGTCGGGTGGGTTTGGCTGTGGTTTTACTCCCTTTATTGGAGAACATCACGCAA
>Ga0164315_10002126_pt1 | contig 15097 bp, 8 predicted proteins | sample GuaBasSedimGuay6_FD_113737 | JGI IMG/M metagenome (GOLD analysis project Ga0164315, IMG submission 113737) | Subseafloor sediment microbial communities from Guaymas Basin, Gulf of California, Mexico - Guay6, Core 4569-2, 0-3 cm | ecosystem: Environmental > Aquatic > Marine > Hydrothermal vents >... | reverse complement strand
CAACACCAATAGCATGAGGAGTACAAACTTCAAGAGCAGTACGGCTCTTAACGAAGGTACGTTTCACACTGTTTGTGATCTCTTCCACGATGTAGAGAGGCTTATAAACAAAATCAATAATAACTGCACGAGATAAGTTATCACCAGGAGCTTTATAAACCTGGTAAATCTTATTATCGTTAATTGCTGGAGAAGTAAGTACAGTCTGTTTCATGAACTGTGCAGACTCACCCTGATAACCAACTTCACCCTGGGTCATAGAAGGAATATTCGCAACCCAATTCTGCATAGATTCGAGCAATGCTCCAGTTCTAAGACCAGTGATCAAGAACTGAGGAGTTGCACGGAAGTTACGATGGATAATACGATTATTCATCGCAATGCGAGGTGAAATTGTCTTAAAGATATCAACTGTAGCGCGAGGAGAAATAACACCTTCACCATCAAAGAATGGAGAAAGGTTAACATCCTGCTTCGCACCCCAATAAGCAATCTCAGCTTCATTGGCTTCAAGAAAATAAGCAAGATCCCAATCTTTATTCAAAAGGATCTGAGTCTTAATTGCTTCAGACATTGTACGAACAAGATCGATATTATAAATATCACTATAATCCTGAATTGTCTCAGTGAGGAGTTCAATCTCGAAATCTTCACGAGTGTCAATACTTACATCCCAACCCTGAATTTTGATGGACACTTTTACACGACCAACATCACCAGTTTTCGGAGAATAAACACACTTACACGATGTATAGTTTGCCGAATAAGTCATTCCAGCAGTAGTTCCAAAAGTTACGGAATACTGAACAACACCAGAGTCCCAATCAATATGTCCAATCAGAGTACCATCACCATTGTTTCCTTCGGAATCAGTAAACTGAAATTCTTTATGGAGTTGACCACGAGCATCAGGACGAAGATTAATAGCAACGAGAGTAGTAGTATCAGTACCACCACCAGAATCGCCAGCAACTTCAAGCTGAGTAAGCATGAAATAACGCTGATTAATACGAGTTTTATCAGCGTTTACTTCACCAGCTGCAAAACCAGCAGAGGCCTCAAAGAGGTTATTGCTGGAATTAGGGAGAAGATCAATACCTTCAGCTTTAGCACGGATAAGATACTGTGCACGAGGCATAGGGAACTTAGTAATAGTTCCATCGGTATTCTTAACAGACGCTTCAAGCTGTACTTTCGGTACAGAGATGATGCTCTTGTTAGTTGGATAAGTTGTTGCTACCCGGGATATAACTGGATCTGCATAGATATCAGTTAAAATTGGGAAATATGTAACTGCGTAACCAATGATAGAAGCACTGGGTCCGAGTTGAGCAGATTCCTGAAGAAGATACTCACGTTCACGTTCACAAACTGCCATAACTGCTTGCTTCTGATATGGTTCAAGACCTTCAGTAAGTGCAGAGATATAAGCTTGGAATGAACCATCAGATGATAACAGTTCAATTGCACCAGAAGGTGTGGATAAGTCGTCTTTGTTTTCCTGAAGAAAACCATCATAGTTTTCAAAGATAAGATCACTATTGTTTTGCATTTAAAAATCCTCCGATAATGTGTATAATAATTATACAAATAAGTTACTAAAATTTAAAATTAATTGGTCCCATCTGAGAAAACGCCTCTTGGACCACCCGATCGAGATAATCAAAAATACTTTCATTTTGACTGGAAATATTAAGATCATCTACGTTAACTATCGATTCCTGTAGTAGATTCATATTAACTTCTGAATCATTAACAAATTCATTTATATTTTCAGGTAAGAATTGTAAGATTTTCGCAGTCTTATGCGATGGGTTTGTTACACTATCGTATGTGATAGGACGAATTGGTTTACATACTGTAGCCATACCAGTAGATTCATTCATTTCGACCTTACCAAACATTCTTAGTGAAAACCCAACATCTGCTTTATCATATACAATTGTATTATATAAATCGGGCCCAAGAAATCCACTTAATGTTTCTATTTCGCCAATAATTTCATTACCTTCGCGATATATATCTCTAATCAAAGAGCCACTATTTCGTAAACTAACAGTCACCGCTCTACGTTTCATAGCAGCATCATCTCCACTTGGAGATGGGTGATCGATTTCTTGAAATAATGATCTATCTAATGCTTTAGGTCGTAACGATTCTACAATTTCATCCCCAATCGCTCGAGAATAATAACGTTTATTTTGGTTTGTTTCTTCCAAAGTTTGCAAACGTACTTTTGCTACTAATTTCTTAACACCAGCATCATTAGTACTATTCTCTAATATTTCTATTTCACTATTGGGGACAACATCGAAAGAATCAAATAATACTGCGCTTTTAATAATAGCCATATATTCCTCTTTATTGTCCTGGTATTGGCGGTTTATTTGGTTGCCCTTGAGGACCTGGTTGACTTGGTGGTGGTTGACCCGGAGGTGGCGCACCTTGCATCATATTTGGATCCGGTTGTGATTCAGCATCTTCCCGATCTTTAAATTCATCTTCAGGAGATTCTTGTGGAATCCTAGGAGGCAATTTAATACCAAGTTTTTCTTCAATACCATCTATCAAGTTATCAACTAAATGAACGGCCTCTGGATATTCAAAGTTATTAAAGAATTCAATAATAATTTGACAAAAATTCAACAACGAATAAAACTCACCATCAACCTGATCAAATTGAATTTTGTTTAAGTGATGATGTATTTGTTTTAATTGTTCATACAATATGAATTTTTTAATATCCTCATGTTCGATCTTAGCGACTTGTTCTTCTTCACCACCTTCTGGTTGATCTTGTTGACCCATACCATAGTCATCAAATCCAGCCTCAGTGATTAAATAATCAACTAGAAACATAATTAAAACCTCCCTCCACCTTGTTCATCAACGTCCTTTCCTTTAGACTTCATAAACATTTCAAATAAATCTGCTTCTTTAGCAAATTCATCCCAATCAATAGTTGGGAGAAAACGTTTAAGAAGATAGTATGGATTAAACTTGATTTCGGTTGCTTGGAGATTCTGTTGAATATTTGTAATAGATGCCATGATCGTCTCAATCATTTGTAATAACAATACAACTGGTGGACGAAGTGACATCTTAACAAAATCATTAGGATCTTCTTTTACATCCAATATTTTGCTAACTTTACGCACTAATTCTTCCATGCCTTCATTAACAACTTGCTGAATGTTAATAATATCTGCAGCAAACGATACGTTGATATGTACTAAATGATCTCTCAACTCAACCTGATCATTATATCCCAAGTATGGAGCTGGAACGCCAGATAATGCAATTAACTCTCGTCTGAAGTCTTCTAAATCTGCAACCCGTATATTAGCATCACCCATCTGTTGTAAATCAACATCAACAAATCGTTGACCCTTCTTAGATAATAAAACAATATCTTTGAAGTCTGATAATACATTTGGAATAGATTTAAAAGACATTATGTCGTCAACTGATACCCTCTGATTTCTTAACTCTCTCTTCAATTTTTGAACTAACCCACTATGCTGTTCTCGAGGACCAGTTTCTAATGTCCATTTTCGAATCATACTAGCTCTGGATAGTTTATTAACAACATTTGAAAGTTGAGTTAACGTATATAATTTAGCCGGATAAACTAGGCTATCTAATACAGATGTTCCATAAGGTTCATATTCAATGGGATTATGGCAGAAATGAACCATTCTCTCTTTGGATATAAAACGAACCTTTAGTTTCTTAATTGAACGACTTTGTGGATTTACTTCTACAAATAACTGCTTTACTAACAAAAATAAATCATCACCGAGTTCTTTACGTATAGCTTTTTCATACGATATCAGAACTTCTTTTTGGGATAACTGTTTACCATTTACTTCTTTACTTTGTGGAACTTCAATTTTCTTAATTAGAGAAGAAATTATGTTGTTAATTATCCCTTTAATTATCTTTTGATTTCCATTATTTTGTTTAGAGTTAGACCCCATAGCATTAATCACTTGTGCAAATTGTGCTGTAACTCCTGGGGAAGACTCTTGCTTAGCTTCCATATCAACTTCAACATATCCAATAATGCTTCCATATTCAGTTCTAAGAACACTAACTTTGCTCGGTTTATGAAACCGAAGTAATACTTGTTTAAATTTATCTTCATCAAAGTCAGTCTGTTTATCGCTAGAATCTTTTTCACCACCATTACGAGATGTCGCCTTCTTACGATTAGCTTCTTTATCCGAAGCTTCTTTTAATTCGGTGTACATCTGATAATTTTCATATACATCTGGGTCAGTAGTCGTAATTTGATCCATTTCAACAAACATTGCTGTTGCTAAACTTACAGCTTCATTAATTCCACTTTTATTAGTATACCGATTAGTGTTCTTCACATCCAATTTATTAATTTTCTGGTGCAAAGAAGTAAGTGTTGATTCTGTAATCATTTGCTGCTGTTGACGTAGTGGTCTAAAATCAGCAACATCTTCAAAGATATTAATGATTTCAACAAAATGATCACCATAGCGCAACATGTGTGGTAATACCGCCTGCTTTAATTCTTTTTCCATTCGATAATGCTTAATGAATTTTCGATAATATTTTTTAAAATACTTTGTTTCAATATTATGTTCTACAGCTCCATCAGTTTCCTTTATCTGCAAAGCAGTATTAGTCATGATGTCAATCTGTAAAGAATTATTCAAGTATACAGATACCACACGTTTTAATAATGAAACATTTCTATATATTTCATCATAAGTTCGATAACGTGTTAAACGATTTCGAGAAACTGATAATTTATTAAGTAACTTATTTACATCTGTAGATTCGCCAGATGATTGCCCATCATCATCTTGGATAACTTTGAGCATTTCACGAAGTGCAGAATCAGTTATATCAGGATCCGAACGTTTAACATTTTTAGATAATGAATTTTTAAGTCCATCGATACGTTGAAACATATTTTCTAAATCATTATCGCCGAATAACGTTCCAATATTCATAAAATTTCCTATTAGTTAGACATTAGATCATCAATATGTGACATTGCTAACCGATTCACATTTACATATGTATAATATGCTAATCCTTCGTGATTATAAAATTGCAATAATCTTTTACGGTACTTCTTAGATAATAACGATAACGCATATTTAGAAGCATCATTTACAATATCTGCTACTGATTCTTTTGCAGATTTTGTATTAAGAATATCTTCTTTATATTTATCATGCAATGTTGTTAATCCGTGTCGTAAAACATTCTCATAGACCAATGTTATTGTAGTATCAAGTGGCAGTAATATTATCTCGAATTCATTTAGAATTTCAGTAGTCATTTGTTCACCTGTTAAAAAAGTGACTGAAGTAATAAACAGATCACATCAGTCACTTAATATTGCAATTTACAACTGTTGAATTATCCTAAAACTTTCGACAGTTTTTCGGATAATCCTTCCAGCTCTTCGCTGGCTTCTTCTACAATTTTATCTTCGACGTTATCCACAATCATCTGCTGAAGCACAGCATGAGCATCGCCAGCTTCTGTAAGAATAACATTCTTCTGAAGGGATTCTTCAAGACTTTCAAGAAACATGCTATTAGCATTCTGAAACCCTTCAATAATCGCACCATCAATCAAATTTTCAACCGTGATTTGTTCGTTGTTGTCAGACATTTTAAAATATCCTCCGTCTAAATTAAATTAATTTGAACCTTATTATCACCTTCAACAGTAAGTTGTTGGCGATTTTCCATTTGTAATACTTGTATTTGATCCTGTAGCCACTTGTTGTTTTTAAGAACAATTGGCAAATCTGCATAGAAATCAGTTAATCCATCATAAATTTTTAAATTTAATCCACTAAAGATGTGAAACTTTTGAACATTCTTTTTACCTTCTTTTGCTTTGGTAATCTGAACTTCAAATGCCGTCAATTGCTGAACATATTTACCAGTCATATCTGTCATAGTCAATTGATCTTCTTCATCATCTGATGTGTTAATAATATCATGCTTAACTGATGGAGCCAGTAAATCTAAATCAGATCTTAGTCGGATCATATAAATGTAATCACTAAAACGTACTTTCTTATAACTATCTCCGATAAGATTATTTCCCATCGCTTGAGATACATTCTCGGACTCACGGGTATTCTGAGTAATTGAAACCACTGGCAATTTGTAATTTTGAGAAATCTTACGAAGCTCATGAATAATCATCCCATGTGCATCGTAATCGTTATAATTATTTGCATATCTTGTTGATGAAGGTCGCATTACATCAACGTAATCCACAAACAACGCTTTAGTGTTATACCCTTGTAACTTTAATGAATCTATAAATTTAGTAGCATCTGCTGGAGAAAATGAATTCTCAGCACTATGTTTAATAACAATCTTACAGTTACCATTGCCAATATGTTTAACAATCGATTCATTAATAACTGTTGTTAATAATTGACTAATCATATTTGTTGCTGATGATGAATCATATGATTCTTCTATGTGTTTAAACATTGTACTGGCAGTTACAAACAACTGTTTTGTAATTTCAGAGTCAACATTACCGAAAATTGAAATAAATCTTCGAAGAACTTTATTAAGATCATCCTCTAATGTAATGTACACAAAAACATCATCAGGTACAAAATCAGCTTTATTGCACTGCAAAAGATTTCGAACTATATTAATCATGTAAATAGATTTAGCATGGTTACTTGGTCCAGTAATAAGATGGAATGTTGAACTTTCTAATCCACCGACATTGTCATCCAATAGTTTGTAACCTGTCTTAAAAAAATTATAACCAGAACTAAGAAAAGACATAAGGTTATCGACAACTTTCTTAGTTGTCACCTTATCATGCAAAATGATATAATCATCCAATTCGTCTTGTTTCTGTAAAGTTGTTAATTCAGATAAATCATTATATGATTTTGAAATTAAGTCTCGATACATTCGAATCAGGTTTATTACCGATGTTGTTTCATTATTAGAATCAACAAGAAATGAATCCCAATGCTTTAGTGTATTTCCAATTTCATTAACTTCATTATATACTTGAACAGTTTGTAAGATATTATCTAATTCATCTTTAAATTGTTCTTGTGAAGTGATTCGATTTAATGATACCGTCGATAATGTTTTCTTTACAACTAAATCTTGTTTTGGAAAATGTTGCAATATATTATCATATGACACAAAGCGCCCAGTAATATCTTCACGAAGATTTACAATATCTCGAGTTAATTGAGTTAATGTTAATAGTGTTGGTTTAGGGGCATCATTAAAGAAATTCATTGGTGCTTTTCGAATTTGCTTATTAACATCGTTAATGAATTTAGTAATAAATCCAGTTACTTCAGATGTTTGCAATGATGAGTTCGCTGATGTAAAATCAGATTGATACAACATTACATTAACGACCTTTGTGAAAAACTCTTGATTAACAAATGATGAAAGAAATGTTGAAAGAATTTTATTATCTTTGTGAATTACTGGTTGTTCTGCAAATTGATTAGATGTAGTAATTTGGGACGAATGCGGTTGTTGTGGTTGTTGCGGTTGTTGTTGCTGTTGCTGTTGCTGTGGATTGCCAATTATTGGTTGCTGTTGATGTTGTGTTGTGTTATTTGTTGCGATTGCCGCCATTCCCATATGATTCTCCTTTCAGTAAATTTATACATAATCCCAAAAATGGTTTATCTTTCATGTATTTTTATATCTGTATAAAACTGACATTTTTAAATTGAATATTTCTTTAACAATTCCTTTAAATAATTATTAACATATACAGATTTATATGTCCCATCAAGAATTGTCGACATACCATTTTTTGGATAATTGTCAAACAACAAATCCATACTAACATCGCTAATATTAACAGTGTTCTCAGTTGGAAGATGTGTAGCAATAATTGAAACCAATTCATAAATATAAAACACAAATAATTTTCTATCGAAGATATCATGAATGAATTTCAACTTGAAAATCCACCGAATTTCATCAACTCTTTCATAAACATTAAAATCTTTCAAATAGTTAACGTTTATTGCATTCTTGAAATTTGGAAAGAAATCTGAAATGATCCAATCTGTAACTTCTTCACTATCCATAAACATCGTCGTCAAATCAGCAAATGCACACATTGCACATTTAATAATCGCACTAGAATGTAACCCAAGTGAATGATGTTCAAGATATGTTCTAAATTTATCATTTCGATCTGATTCATAAATTATCTTAGCATCCCAATCAGCTATTGAAAACGTAGTTTGCATACCATCAATTAGATTAGATGAATATTGGGAATGGAGATAAATGTGTGAATTTATAAAGAATAATGGATATGCATTAAATTGCCAAGATACATATTCAACACTTTCTAAATCAGTAATATTAGTTAACACATATTCACGAACTTCTTGATATATCGCATCTTCTTCAAGTGCAACTGTACCAAAAACATCAACATCAAATAATTCAGATAAATATTCGTAAAATGTACCTTCTGATACATAATCATTTTCAACTCGATCCATCCAATATAACGCACTTTTGTATGAAATTTGATCAACCGAATTGGCTAATACTTTTGTTAGAAAATCATTACCATTAGTCAATATATCAACACGATCTTCAAACAATATAACTAAATTTCGAATCGATGCATCAATTGCAACATCAACATGCCAATCAAATAACATCGTATAATTTTCACTAAATAAACATATATTTTTGTAACAATATTTTTCAATAGTATTTACAATATCAGCTGCATTTGTATCATAATATGAAGAAAATGCATTCCCAATATCAACAGGATTTAAACGATCATTATCTTTTAAATAATAATATACATCAGATTGATATCTCGTTAATTTCGAATATCCAAGATAAAGAATTATTAAACCATATAAATATACAAATGGTATTTTACCACTATCTGTTTCATCATACGATACATTATATATATAATTAAAAAACCGATATGGTACATCTGGATCTGAACTAATATCTGTAATGATTGATTCATAACCTTGTATACATTGATTAATAACTTTAAAGTATGTTAAATTAGAATCGAATCCTTTTAATATTGAGTCTAATTGAATAGAATCCTGTAAATACTCATTAGGTATATCATTTAGGAATTGCCCAACATCCTGATCCATAAAGGTAGACATTATTGTTAGTTTATTAAATCCTTCTTTATTTAATACACCAGATTTATCTACCGTTGTTGTTAATTTCTTATAGAATTCAGTTTCAAATAAGTTCAATGATGATAATGAAGTGTTATTTTTTTCATTACTTTTGAACATTGAAAGATCACCATTAATTATTAACGGCAAGATTTCATTTAAATCATTAGCAATATTATCTGCTATATCATTACTATATATTCTAGATAATATATGTCGAATATGGGGATCAAATTTAGACATTATTATATACCTTATTAACAGTTTGCTGCAGCACTACTTGCAGATGAAATATTTTTTCCCATTGGTGAGTTTCTATGTCTTGTTTTCTCTTTAATAACATCCGCACCAGTAATATTATTTGGTGCTGGTCGTAATGATTGGATGATATTTCCAAGTGTTGTTATTGCTGGTCCATTCATACCGCCAGTAGTTGCAGGTTTTGCAGCATCTGTAATGGTTGCAACATCATCATTATTTACAACAGAAGCAAATCCATCAGCCAATGGTTGAATAGTAAGCATTATATCCAATATTAACGGTTGCTTATAAATATTAAATGCCGTTTCTCGACCACCACGTCTCATAGTTATATTTTGAACGGCAGCTAAGTTCATATTCGATATACCGTAACCATTAACATATAATGGTTGACTTAATCCATATGATAATCCATCATCAGTTTTGGGACTAACTAACGCTAATAAATACATCAACGGTTCAATAATAAATGCTTTAATTGCTTCACTGGATCCATATGGGCTAACTAGTTTTATCGTAACAGTTAATGATGGATTGTATGTTGATGATGTCCAAATTTTCGGTAAACTGATGTGTTTACCTTGGAAGATAACTTCACCAACAGTATTGGTAATAGCTTGTGCTTGATTCGATAGCTCACCAGCCAATTCACTTTCTGGAAATAATCCAGAAACAAGACTATCAATTCCAGAGCTCACTGTACCAGTTATAGCTTCACCAACTTTAACAGATGTATCATTACCAGTTGAACGCATAGCTTGCATAGTTTTAACAGTTGAACTTACACCGGATAAGCTATTGATTCCACTTTCAATAATGTTTGCATTAAAATTGTTTGTAAAGTTATCACTAACGACTGTATCATCTGTTAACCATAATCGTAACATATCTTTAGGTGGTAAAGCATAAGTATCCAACACTTCAGCGTAGTCTTTTGCAGCTTCATCGAAGTGATATGCTACTCCCCAAGCTTTATTTATATTTGCTAATGTTAATTGATAATTAACAGGTTGTAAATCGATACATGATAAATGTGAACGAATATGGTTTGTAATTCGATGTTCATTATCTGTTTCTTGACGCAATTTTATAAGATTGCCCATTTCGTAAACTGAAGGCATATTTCACCTCTCTTTAATTAATAAAGGGGAACCGTAGTCCCCCTTTATTCGTTACCGTAGTATTTGAAATGGCGTTTGTCCCATTGCAAAACTTTTAACTGATTGTTCAAATGCATTAACTGTATTTGCAAATACGTTTTCAATAAAAGATTCAATTTCAGGATTAATTGGTCGTTCTTGTGTCGATTGTCCTTTACTAGGCGCCATACCAGCATTAATTGCAGATGGTGCAGACGAATGTGTGGGAATTTTAACTTGCGATTCAGCTCGACGTTGTTGTTGAACTGATGGTAAATCTTCATCAGCTCTTAACCCTGTTGAATTTGATGCAGCCATTTGCCCTGGTGTAACTTTATGTGGAATAGCAGCAGGTGTTTGACTAAAGTATTCTTGTTCAAGATTAGGCATCGGTAAGTGTTGTGCAATATCTTGAGACAACCCAATAACATTTGATCCGATTGGTTGAATTCCACCAGCAGTTAAATGTTCATTTTTACGCATCAACATTTGATCTCGAGCATAAAATTGCTGATTAATCGGTGAATCTTTAGTAAATTTACGTTTACCTTTACTAGCTCGCATAATGCGTTTTGGATCTATCGTTTCACTACCATATCCAAAATCAGATGATCCAATACCAGTACTAATTCCAAGGGTACTCATTCGCTTTTCATATGCTAGAACTGTTTCTCCATCTTTTCTTTGTGGAGTATTATTTGCATATAGAACACCTTCTGCAGATTTAATCCCTTCAGTTGCACGACGTTCATAAGATCCGTCTGGTTTTTGTACCCAACCATCTCTACCAGATTTAGCATTGGCTAAACGTTCATCTCGAATTTCAAGTATACGTTGCCTTTTATCTTTTGCTAATTCACCATCATTATACTTCATCTCAATTTCTTGAGCTTTTTGAGTGATCATAGCAGCAGGAGTATGGTCAGAAACCCAATCTTTAGCTGCAACAGCTTTATTCTTAACTGCAGTTGCCCCATCTTTTATTTTCTGCCATAAAGATCTTGTATCTTTTTCTTTCCCTTCTTCTTCAGGTCCACCGGATAATTTATCCTTCAACCATCCAAACATCTTCGATGTTGTACTTCCAACCCAAGTATTTAAATATGCATCTTTGGCTTCGGTAAATTTACCTTTAACGAAATCTTTAGCTGCTGTAATCTTTTCTACATTCCAATCAACAATCGATTTTAATCCACTTTTCTCATATAACCAATTGGCACCTTTAATGAGATTTTGTTTAGTGTTTTCTAGATTACCCTTGGCATTAGTTTTCATGGTTTCCCAAGTATCACTAATGAATTTCTTAGATGTTTTAAGATAATGATCAAAATTACCCTTGGCACGTTTCTTCATTTCATTAAGAAACTCACCAGCTTGTTTCGCTTTGTATTTCAAGAATGCTGCACCAGCATCTTTCACAGCAGTAAATGCACCACCCCATTGCTCTTTTTGATGCTGAACACCACGTACTGCTAAACCAACAGGTGACCAATCAAAGATTTTACGCAATAATGATTTAGGCTTATCCTTTGCATTTCGCTTTCGATCTGCATCAGTTTCCCGTATGGATTGCATTCTTGAGCCACCATCTGATCCACTTGCTGTGGCTTCAGACCCATCTTTAGGTACTTGTTCCCAACGTACTCCGAATTTATGATCAACTCGTTTCCATTTCATACCTTCGTCTGGTAACCCTGGTGGTTTCTTTGTAAATAATCCTTTAAGCCACCCACCAACTCCACCACCTTGCTTCTTCTGATCAGTCATTCCCATTTTATCAGCTTCAGCTTTAGTATACCATTTTTTATCTTCTTTATTAAAAACTAGTTTACCTTCTTCAGCTAATTCTTTTAAACGGTCTAATTGATCACCATACTGTTTGAATGCTCTAGTCGACATATTTTTTCTCGCCGACTTCTTCATTTCTTCAGCACGAGCTTGTAACTCGGGAGATAACTCACCACCTTCAGCAGACGCTTTTGCAATATCTCGAGCTAAAAGCATTGCATCTAATCCTAAACTGATTGCCCAACCAGGACCAGGAAGAAATCCAGCAGCAAGACCAGAAGCTAATTCTAATCCAGCCCCAGCCCAATCACCTTTCATAGCACGACCGATAGCAAAAATACCACCAGCAACTGCACCCAATAATGGTATCTTTTTAAGAGCACTTTTACCAAGAGCAGATCCAACTTTAATACCAACCTTGCCCATGACTTTAGCACCAACTTTAGCACCACCTTTAGTACCAGCCGATACCATTCCAGCTTTGATTGCGGCACCAGAACCTTTGAGTGTGGTACCAGCAGCAATTTCACCAAGCTTAGTAGCACCACGAGTAGCACCATATGTTAATGCTGCTCTACCAACTTTAGTTACCGTATCTGTCTTTTTACCATATGCACCTGTGCCAGGTTCACTAGATCCACCATCGCTTCTAAATTGATTTAACCAAGACAATCCTTTAAGACCCAATAATACTGGTACCGCTATTTTCATAGCAGTCATAAGTAAACCACCAACACCACTAAGTTTATCAAATAATCCAGCTAATCCAGTTTTCTTTTTCTTACCATCACCAGCACCACCAGTTGTATCAGCAGTTATTTGTAATAATTTAATAACTTCTTGAAATCCATCTTTGGTGCTCTTACGAGAATCATCAGATTTACGTTTTTCTTCACGAACATCATTTTCATCAAGTTCATCAGTAGCAGATCTAGATATATCTCGAAACATATTTGTATCTAAGAATCCATTTTGATTACGAAGTGGTTTAAATAATTTTGAAAAGAATCCCCCACCATCGCTGGCTTTAGAATCCTGTTCAGATATATCAGTAAATCCACCAGAAGTTGGTATCATAGACATATCTAAATCGGGTAATGCGAATTGTGCTGGATGTATTTCATCAGGAATAACATTATGTGCAATCTGTTTAGGCGCTTTACCACCAGATGTGAGCTTTGATGATTGTATTCTTCCACCAGTAATTACATTAAATCCACTAGATATAACTTCATAAATTGCACCTAATGCTGTAACGATTGGTTCACAACAATTACCCAACATCCCACCTGAACGTTTACTTTGTCCAGGAGCATCATATGCTGACATATCAATACCAGCTTGATTGTAATTGTTTTTAAAATAAAAAGAATCATCAGCATCCATCATCTGGTTGATTTTATCAACTGATTGATTTTCAGCATGAACTCCACCTTTTCCACCAAACATACCACGCATTACTTTAGTAAAAAATCCAGGTTTAGAATCAGACATCGCATCAGCAAAGGAATCTTGTCGATTTTCAATCATATCATTATATGACTCTGGAGATAGAAATTTTCCAGAATGAACATCAAACATCCCTTGTTCAGAACCACTAGATACAAAATCTAAACTCTGGCCAGTTGAACTTGCCAATAATGCATTATTAACTCTAAATATATTTTGTAATGAATCTACAGTTATTCTATTCAAATGTAATAACTCAGACCATAAATCTGGAAGTGTTAGATTGAATATATCAATTTTCTCTTGGGTTGTTTTATCACCAAAACCAAGTGCAGATTTAACATCATATGATTGATCAAGTAAATCAAGTTGATTTTTACCTTGGAACATACTTGAAAAGAATCTACCAATACCAGTTCGTTCTCCACCAGCATGCCCACCAGCCATATCAAGATAATCTTCTTTAGCATCATTGACATAACCAATTGCTTTTTTACCACCCTTCCAAAGCTTTTCACCAACACTATATGCACTAACTAATGAACTGACTAATGGTATTCTCTGCAATAACTGTTTAACTGTACCATCTTGTTCTTCACTAACATTAGCTTGCAATGACATCCCAGTACCAATTAAACGATCTTCTTCTTTACCTTTAAATTCATGTCTAAGTAAATCAAAAATTCCAGACATTAAAATTACTTGTTGTGAATCAGCAGATTCCGCACCACTTGATCTGATCAATTGTGTAGAAGACATCGTTAATAACTGAACATGGGATGCAGATGTTCCTAGCATCTTAGCCACTTTACGAGCGTGTCTTGGGTCTTGAAATTCAGCATTTGCATCTTCACGAGCGATACGAAACTCTTCCTTTCGAGCCCATGGTGTTTTACGATTAACAAGCAAATCCATAATTTGCCCAGGAATATTAATCGTATGAGCTAATTCTTGCATATCAACTAAACCACGTGACCATGCAAACTTAGCTTTTTCACCAAATCTGGATGCACGAGTTCCACCATCATCTATAGCTTCTTGATTACCGAAATGAGTATTAATAGTCTCGTTAGAATCTTTTTCTTTACGATCAGACATCAATCCCATGTCGGATACCATTTTTGGAATAGATGATGTATTTTGTTCAATATACATCAACAACTGTAATTCCAACATCCGATCAGATTGTATCTCTTTAGAATTAAATAATGTGCGAATGACACTATCTAATCCTTTCGATTTACTATATCGTTTCACTAATTGATTT
>Ga0164315_10002124_pt1 | contig 15106 bp, 8 predicted proteins | sample GuaBasSedimGuay6_FD_113737 | JGI IMG/M metagenome (GOLD analysis project Ga0164315, IMG submission 113737) | Subseafloor sediment microbial communities from Guaymas Basin, Gulf of California, Mexico - Guay6, Core 4569-2, 0-3 cm | ecosystem: Environmental > Aquatic > Marine > Hydrothermal vents >... | reverse complement strand
TGCGGCAGTTCAAAATCGCTTCCGAGTGATCTTAGACGGGAAGATGTAATACATGTATTGAAACCATGCATGATTGAGAAGATAAGAAGTGACGCCCTAAATTCTGAGAATGATTGACTACAGTTCGGCCAAATGTTTTTCTAATAGATCAAAAGCAATCCGTTCCTGCTCCATGCGCAGGCACTGCTGGTATTCATTATCGATAAGCGCTAGATACACTAACTGTTCCTCCGTATTCAGCTGCGGCAACGCTCCCTGATAGCGTGCACTAGCGGGTTCATACCCCCACATTTCTTTACTGCTTAACAGCGTTTCCCGATCCATCAACAGGGAGCGGCTTGCAGGTAGAAAACACCGTAGTTGAGCCAGAATATGAAAACCTCGGGTATCGACATCACCCCAGTAGTAAACCGTTTTGCCCTTAAGCCACTCCACCTCTGACAGGACACTAATGCCGTAGCCATAACCAAAAATGATGATGGCGTTATCGAAAGCGGGGAACGCCAGGCCATTGGTTTTATTTTCGGTAATAAACACGGTGTCTATAGTCGGCTTCAGCTTGCTAAAGTCTGACAGCGGAATGCTGATATCGGCCAGCCCCAGCGGAATCCTTTGCGGGCGCGAGTCAAGCCAGCGAAAGCGGATGGTCGGCTGGTCGTATTTGAGCCCGAAACAGCGGCAAAAATCACCCAAATCGTTGTTCTCAAACTCTGCAAATTGCTGCTGTTGGTCCAGGCATAGTGTAAGCAGCTGGCGAAGTATTCCAAGATTGGATTCAATAAACTTGCTGTCGATACCGGCGATGGATAATTCGCGCAGGTATTGTTCAGGTCGGGGGTGTGCCTGGAAGTACTGAACAACAGCAATCAGTTGCGGCCACTGTGCGGCGTGTTTAACTATTTGACCCGTATTACTCCTAACCCAGTTACACAGCCCAGGTAATTCGGTTTCCAGCAGCTTAAGGTTATTCTCGAAAACAGCAAATTCTTCAACCTTGCCTATTAGCGCCAGTAGCTTATCGCGATGCCCAAATAGCAGTTTTGTCGGTATGGTCTGCGGGCCGAGCTGGCGGTGGTTGATGGTTTTTCGAATGACTTGCAATTGGTAGCGTTCGGCAAAGCTATCGACCTCTTTTATCCACTGGCGTATTGCAGAAAACTGTTCACCCAATTGACTGCTTTTGGGTGCGACCAATGGAACACTGTGGGGGAAAATGGCTCGCCCCTGTGTGGTGGCTGTTAACAACTTCGGCCAAAGCCGGTCGGATTTTTGCCGGATTTTCGCAATAGACAGCATGTCAGTCGTTCATACCTTCGAGTGTCGCCTCCAGTTTTTGTTGCTCCCGTTGTTGTTTTTCCTCGCGATACGCCTCGATGGTCATATTGCGCAGCTGGGAATTCTTGCCCTGCTCAATGTGGACGAAATGAACATGGTTGATATAGGGCTCGATAACATGGATTTTTTGCAGCGGCGTCACCACCAGCAATTGCAAGCCCAAATGTTGAAACAGGCGCAGGGCGTAGCGGGTACTGGACTCCGAGCCCCGACCAAAGGCTTCATCAATCACCACAAAGCGGTATGAACGGATATTGTCACTTTGATCCAAACCAAACTGGTAGGCCAGGGCAGAGGCCAGTACTGTGTAGGCCAGTTTCTCTTTTTGGCCGCCGGATTTACCACTGGAGCTTTCAAAATAATCGCGCCGGGTGCCGTCCTGCCGCCACAGTTCCTCGGCGGAAAAGCCAAACCAGTTGCGCACGTCAGTGACTTTCAAAGTCCAGCGTTTATCGATCTCGGCAAAGCCCTCGCGGCCACGAAAACGCTCGATAATAGCCTTTACTTGCAGGAACCGGCTCTCGTCGTAAAGTTCTTCACCCAGGGTGTCGCTAAGGCAGGCGCGCAAGTCCTGTCGAAACTGGCGAATATCACCATCGTTAATGCCCTCGGCCATCAGCTGAATATAACTGCCCTCGTTGTATTCGATATGGATTAGTGACTGGTTGATGCGCTGAATTTTTCCTTTTAGGTTGCTTTCCGAACGATCCAGCTGGGTAGAAAAATGCACCAGCGACTGAATGGTTTTTTCATTGAGTTCCTGTTTAAATTTGGATTCAAAACGCGGTAGGTCATCCTCCGTCAGCGCATTCAACATGCGCCGATAGTCTTCCAGGGCTTCAATGCTGGCATCCACTTCCTGGGTTTCGCTGTTGTTATCGTGGCAGTAGTCAGCCATTTGTTTTTCTACACTGCTGCGCAAGCGGTCGCGTTTTTTGTCATCGGCATCGATATCGCGTTGCAGGGTGCTGCGCAGTTCCCGTTCACGGACACGGATATTCTGCAAGTTGAGATCGGAGTCAAAATGCTGCCGGTAGCATTGATCGAGGATAGGAAAAAATTGGCTTCGCTCAGCGATATCGATTTCATTGACAATAACTGCGGCATCTTCGCACTGTTTACGGCTCTGGGTAACTTTTGCATTAATATCAGCTTGTTGTTGCAGCAGGGTTTGCTGCTTAGCTTCCTTGTCGCTGCGCACTTTTTGGGCATCGACAAGTTTGTTTTGCAATTCCCTTAGAATATCCGAGCTTTCCTCAATTTGTCGTCGTTCCTGTTGCAGGCTGTCTATTTGTCGACTGCTGCCCTGCCAGTCTATATCGCTATAATTACGAATAGCGGTTAGCGCCGAGCAGGACTTTTGTTGTTGATCCAGGGTGCTTTTTTCTTCCTTCAAGGTACCAAGTTGTTCGCTGATACCATCCAGGACCTGTTGCTGTTGCTGATTTTTGTTGCGCAGTGTCTGCAATTTGCTGCGATTATCCCAGCCCAAAATATAACGGCTGCGATCCTGTAATGTGTGCCGGTCATCTTTTTCATGGCGGTCCCCGCCACTCTTTATTTGGCCATTGAGGGTGATAGCCCTGGGACTGCGCCGGAAGTCAGTCAGGTTTTCGCAGCAGCTATAGTCGAAACGTTTTGCCAACTGTGCCAACAGCCAGTCGTAGCAGTTGCTGTCATTTTTTAGTTCCAGTTTATTGACCAAACTGTGCAGGCCAAGCTCTCTTGGATCTGCTGAGTGCCGGGGTGTTGCTACCCGGTAGTAGACCAGGCGCCCGCGCAAATGGGTTTGGTCAACATGATCGGCGACCTCCTGATACAGCGCTTCCGGCACCAGCATGCTCAAACCAAAATTGTGCAGTACACGCTCAATGGCGCCCTCCCATATAGTGGCTTTATCGGCAACCTGTATCAGTTCACCGGCGAAGGGCAGCTGAGATTCCTCCAGCGATAAGGCTTCGCATAGATGCCGGCGCAGTATGCGGCTGTTAGCGGGGATATTACTGGGGTGTTGTGCGAGTTCGCCAATTTCACGGTTTAAGTCGGCAATGGCTGCTTTTAGCTGTCGCTCATCGACCAGCAACTCGGAACGCTGCCCATCCAGTTGTTCCTGCTGAGCGCTATTGCTGTCACTGGTGGCATCAATTTGTTGCAGGTTGTGCTGGAATTCCTCAATGTTCTTCGGCACGGGCAGCGACAGGGGCTTTGCCAACCGCCGGTAGTCACCGGCGTAGCCTCTGCGCCTACCCAGTTCGTCCTCCAGCCGCTGTATATCCAGGGTGATTTCCTTAAGACGACGACCACCGTTATCGTCCAGGCTGTTTTCAATACTGGTTTCCCGCCGCCGTAGCTCCTGAATATTCTGTTGCAATTGTTCCAGCTGTTGCGACTTTTTGTTTAACTCTTCCTCCAGTTGGGTTTGCCGCTGTTGTTCCAGCCCCAGTTCTTTTTCCGCCCGCCAGGCTTCCAGAAGTTCGCGGCTTTGACGCTGCTGTTGTAGTTGTTGTTCCAGTTCCCTGAGCTTATCGCCATCACCAACAAGCGGTGTTAGTGAGGCAATTTGTTGGCGGGCTTTGATCACTGCCTCGTGGGCTCGATCCAGGTCCTCGAAGGCCTGACACAGGGTATCCACCCGTTTGCGGTTATCGCCCTCGTCCAACATATGGCGGCGTACAAACTGGGTCAGGTTGTCGACAGATTTCATCGATACGGTCTGGTAAAACAGATCTGTAGCCCGCTCGCTGTTAATGCCCAGGGAGCGACGCATAAGGCGTGCATATTCTTTGAGATTGTCGGGTAGCTGGCAACCTTGTTGGCGCAGGCGGCGTTTCAATTGTGGGATGGATTCAAACTGACCGAAATGCTCGCTGATGGTCAGTTCCTGGCTGGAGAGTATAAACAGGCGCTCCACCTTGCCGCCCTTGTCTTTAAAATAAAATAGCTGGGCAATGCAGCAACTTTGTTTCAGGGCTTTATTGTCAAATCGTGCCAGCAGTACGCTGTAGTCTTTTTCGCTGCGCAATGAGATGGCCCTGGCTCCGGCGCTGACTTCATCTTTTTCGCTCTTGTACTCGCCTTTGACATAGGAGGAGAGGGTGCGCTCTTTGGCTTCGCTGCCGGCGGCTTTGTTGAAGATAATCTGGTTGGCGGGTTTGGGAACTAACAAGGTGGTAAAGCCATCAACGAGGGTAGATTTTCCGGAACCTATATCCCCGGTTAATAGAGCGTTTTCACCGCTGGGAGCAATATTCCACACTTGCTTGTGAAAGGTACCCCAATTCAACACCTCAAAACGCGTCAGCCGGAAACCATCGCAATTATTGGCTCCCGCTTCGCTTTGGGTGCCTATTAGCGATAGTTGTTCCCTGCTACCGGAGTCGGTTCCGGATTGCTCAGCGACGCATTGCTCAACCGATGCTGTCGGCATGGGCCTTGTATTCCTCCAGTCTGGCGCTTAAATCACCCAGCCACTCGGCGTTGACCAGGGCTTTGGTAATGCGCTGAATCTCAAAGCGCTGCGGGTCATCTTTAAGTGGCTTTAACAGGCCCAGTTCTTCACTGCGCCTGATATAGCGGTCTATGGCTTCGTCAAATTTTGCCTCCGAACCGGTCTGGGGCACAAATAGCGCCATTTCATCACGGATTTGCCGACGCTCAATAATAGCCCGTACTTCGCCGCCGCGGGTGTCGTGCTCCAGCAGCCATTGGCGCAGGGTCAGGCACAGCACGCTAACGGGAAAGCTTAGTGAGCGGCGCTGAATTAATCTGGGCGGCGGGTTGGGCTCATCTTCAAAGGGATCCTGTCGCAGGAAGGCGTAGCCTTCGGCATCGTCGACATACAACTGCAATCCCAGTACTTTGAGGTAGTCCACGGCCTCAGCCCGGCAACTGCCTGATAGCAGTGATTCCCATAGGGGGGCATGCTTGTCGGCATAGATCGGCCCCTTCATCAGCGCAATCAGCAACTGCGACAGGCTAAAAGCTTGTGTTGAGTCAAGGGCCTCGCGCGTTTCTGTGGTCACTTTGGGGTCTTCCTGGTGGTTATCGGGTAAACAATATGTGCGGCAGTGTAACTTCTTTAAGGTGATCGCCAACCATCATGGTGATCACCTGTTCTTTATCGGTATCCACCAACGCTGCATCTCCTTCGCTGGCGAGCTTAACGTAACATACTAATTCGGCGATACCCTGTTGCAAGGGAAATTGGTCCAGCAGCTCCGGCAGGCTGATGGCGGCCTGGCGTTCCAGGCATTGGCGAACCTGCCGCGCTAGCTGTGCCTCGTCCACATAAGCCTGCTCAAATAGGGCCCCGGTATCGGGTTGGCCCTCGGCGTTTTCAAGGGTTTGCTGACCGCTGATGGCAAGGGGAATACTGAACAGGTTCCGCACCGGCGCGTTGACCGGCGCCTTAATAGAGTCCAGCGTTGTCCAGTGCGCTGCATCAATGGTCTGCTCACTGTCTTTGAGTGCCAGCAATTGTCCTCGGCAGGTTTTGATCAACTGGCTTATGCGGCGATTATCCAGGCGCGAGCGGTCATCGAGAAAGCGCCGCAACTGCCCCGCAAGTTGACGGTTGGTGGACATAACTTTATCCGCCGCTTCCATCAGGTTGAGTTTTAAGTCCTGCAGAAACCAGGCCTCCTGCCACTCCTTGACCGGTGCCAACTCGCGGGCTTGTAATAGCAGTTCGTCCAGCTCCTGCTGGTGTTGCAGGGACATCAGAAATTCCCAGAAAGTGGTAAAACTGCGCCCCTGGTCAGACTCGCGGATACTGTCGGAATCACTAAAAATGTCACTGAGAACCGCACCGCGGTGGCCGTCCTGCTGGGCGATGCGTTTGCGGCTATTCTGGTCCAGCTCATAGAAGTTCTGCTCGACTTCCGAAAAATCCCTGAGCAGCGCTTGAGAGGTGTCCTTGAGATGGGCAAAACGTTCCCTGATCTGGGTTTCATCCAGCACCGGGTAGTCGCCAGCCAGGGTGGCTTCAATCTGTTGCTCTATGGCTTGCTTTTGTAAGGTGAGACGTTTGACTCTTTGCTCAACATCGGTATCACTTTGCTGCACCAGGGAGCGCAGCAGATCAAAGACGGTTTTTAGCCGCGATTCGGTGCCGACAAAACTGCGACTTTGCAAGCTGTCTAACCAGCCCAGAGTTTTTTCTATCGGAGCGGTTAATTCCAGACGCGGTATATCGTCACTTTCAATATAGTATTTGCGCAGGTAATCCTGCTTGTCACTCCAGTCCTCGAGATATTCCCGTGCCGACTTGGGATACATATCCTCATCGTAGCGGCGCCGTAGTGTATACAGGTACTCGTCCAGCCTTTCAGCCAACTCGTCAAAGCGCCATACACGCTGGTTGTTGAGGATAAACTGCTGCCACAGGAAGCCGGCAATCAGCGGGAACAGTTTAGCCCGCAGCATTTTAATGCCGGTATTGGATTGCTGCAGATTGGTGACAAATTCATAGTCCATGGTGACGGTATCTTATTCTCATCTTTTTTTGGTAATTCAAGGTAGCGCAGCTTTGTCCGATCAGGGCTCAGCCCCCGCCGGGACGTGAAACGATAAAGTTCACCGAACCTTGTATACTATAACGCTTTACATAATGCCTGTGTATTGACAATCCATTTTGGACGAGTAAGCCTTACTCTTTTTCGAATGGATCACTATAATGGTTAATATTGTTGCATAATCTCCGTTTATTACCTACTATAGTGATCCAAAGAGTAATGCAAATATGACTGATAAAGCCACCGTTGAAATATTCCGAGCAGGCAAATGGCAACCTGCTGCGACTATTAAACCCGATGCTATTGATGAGGGACATAACGGTCATTGCCGCCTTGAGTATTGCTCAGATTATGCCTTTGAGCACATTGCAACTACTGTTGCTCAGGCTGCTGGTGTTAGCTGTCGTTACCCCGTTGACTTCGCCCTCCACGATGAAAACAACTGGCCCGCATTTTTGCTGGACATTCTCCCCAATGGCGCGGGTAGAGAACACTGGTTAAAACGACTTGACATCAGTGATGGTGCATCTGCGGACTGGCCATTACTGGTAAATGGTGCGGCGTTTCCACCAGGAAATCTAAGAATAAGGGAGGCCTTTGAAGCAAGAACTGCCGGCCTTTTTGCACCAACAGCAACGGGTGAAATTGTCTCAATTGAAAAACACCCGGGATTTTCAATAAATGATATCTATGAGCGCCAGGAACACTTCATCGAATATGCCTACCAAAACGGTGCTCAAACGGGTGGTGCTTCCGATGTACAGGGTGTCGCACCAAAATTCCTCATGGTTATGGACCATGCTGACATGTGGCACGCTGAAGGCGTTTTAGATGATACCGACATTGCCTCTCACTGGTTAATTAAATTCCCTCGGGGAACAACCGTTGATGACCGAAAAATACTGTGCAATGAGGCTGCCTATATGTCAGTGGCTGCAAAGCTTGGCCTGAAGGTACACGCGGATTTAGGCTGGAATAGCGACACTTTGCTTATTCCTCGTTTCGACCGCGTTATTAGTCACAATGGAACAGTAACGCGCATTGGTATGGAAAGCTTGTGCTCCCTGGCAGGTATCACAAAATACGGCATAGAGTATGGAGGAACTCCCTCACACAATACGCTTTGTGTAGCCATTGCTCGGTATGCAACCTACCCGGAAAAAGAGCTGCTTGAATACATCAAGCGGGATATCGTAAATGTCGTGATGGGCAATAAGGATAATCACCCTCGAAATACGGCTGTCTATCGATATGAAGATGGCAGCGTAGAGCTCACTCCCCTTTTTGATTTTGCACCCATGTATCTTGACCCGACAGGTATTGCAAGAGTGTGTCGATGGGAGGGTGACCTTGAGCATGGGGGAATCCCTATTTGGAATAGAGTCATTGATGCCTTACCGGTGGCTACGCCTCAAGAACACATCAGGGACAAACTGCATGAATTCGCAAAACATTTGGAGCAGCTACCAAAAATCATGGAAACAGCCGGAGTTGATAGCGATATTATTGATTTCCGTGCTCGAGCGATTGAAGAACACGCTATGCAACTTCACGCATTAAATGGGTCATAGAAGCTATGAAGAAGTCCGGTAATGCTACCGAATTAAAAGAGCAACTAAAACAGGACATAGCCGATGGAAAACTGTCTATCGGTGATGCCACACGGCGCATGCGCAAAATAGTAGGTATGAACCAAAAGGACTACGCAAGGAATGTTCTGGGGATTTCTCCCCGCATTCTTATGGAGATTGAAACCGGTAACGGAAACCCCACTGTCGATACGCTAAGGAAAATTGGTCGCCCCTTTGGGTTTGACATAGGATTTGTTGCAGCACGGAAAAATTAGTCAGATTTCGGATGTTCCAGGGCTGGACGGCGTCGTGAATCTCTTTCTTTAACTGGGTGGAATAGTAAAAATAGGGTGTTAATATTTCCTATTCTCTTTACGCGACGATGAAAAGCTCGAGCTGCTGGCAAAATTCCCTCAAAGCTTTGAATAGATTCATGCTACGAATAATTGCGGCAACACTACTCTGTTTTGCCGGTAGTGACCTGGTTGCACAAACTTCCGGTTCAGTCGCCGGGCATACTATCGAAGTGAGCCTGACTCCCGCTAACGGCGAAATTCTGATCAGCGACGAGGTCCTGGTCGCGGGCCGCGATCACTATCGTTTCCGACTGGCCGCCTGGCTCGATATTGAAAGCCTCCTGCTCGACGGGCGGGCCGTGAATCCGGTTCGGCAGGGACAGGAATACAGGCTTGCGTTGGTGGATACAAGGCAGCATCAACTCAGGTTTCGGTTACGTGGCCGGATGCCGCCGCGAGATGCTCAGCAGGACTCTCCGCCGGGCATGCACAGCAGCAGCAGTGGCGGCGATGGGGTTTACCTGCCGGCATACGACGCCTGGATTCCACAGGATGAAAGCGGGCTGATGACTTACCGCATGATCGTTACGGTGCCTCCCGGGCAGCGCGCGGTGGCAACCGGAAAACTCGTCGAAGAGCAGGTCACCGACGAGGCATACCGGGCGACCTTCGAGCTAAGCGATCCGGGCGAACCGCCGTCCCTGTTTGCCGGGCCCTACCAGGTGCGCGAACGACAGGGCCGGGGGCTGCGCCTGCGCACCTACTTTCATACCGGGCTCGCCGGGTTTGCCGATGCTTATCTCGATGCTGCGGAGGCTTACATTCAGCGTTACCAGGCGCGTATCGGCGCCTATCCATACGCGGACTTTCATGTCATCTCGGCGCCGTTACCGGTTGGGCTGGGTTTTCCGAACCTGACCTATGTTGGCCGCCAGGTCATTCCGCTGCCGTTCATGCGTACGCGCTCGCTCGCGCACGAGGTGTTGCATAGCTGGTGGGGTAACGGGGTTTCGGTTGACCATGCCAGCGGCAACTGGGCCGAAGGATTGACGACTTACCTGGCTGATTACGCCCTGGCCGCCGACCTGGGAGGAGCGGAGGCGCAGACCATGCGCGTGCAATGGCTGCGCGACTACGCGGCGCTTCCCGCCGAACGCGATCAGCCGGTAAGCGCATTCAAATCGAAGCGCCACCAGGCTTCCCAGGTGATTGGATACAACAAGGTCGCGTTTATTTTTCACATGCTGGAAAATGAAATCGGAAAGCCCGCTTTTGACGATGGCTTGCGCCGTTTCTGGAACCGGCATAAACATGGGATCGCCGGGTGGCGGGAATTGCAGGCAGCCTTCGAGCAGGCCGCCGGACGCGATCTCGACTGGTTTTTCGTGCAATGGGTGCAACGCGGCGGTGCGCCGCGCTTAAGTCTCGGTGCATATAGCGTGCAACAGGTAGAAGCCGGTTTTCGTACCCGCATTGAAATCCTGCAGCCTGTCACCGGCTACCGCTTCAGATTGCCCGTGTCGCTGACAACCGCCGCCGGTATCGGGCAGCATGAAATAAACATTCGCGATACGCTAACGCGGGTCGAGTTCATCACCCCGGCCAAACCTCTTTATCTCCAGGTCGATCCCGGGAGCGATATTTTTAGGCGCCTGCATCAAGATGAGACCTCACCGATCCTGCGCGACGTGACGCTGGATCCGGCGGCCGGCACGCTGATAGCCTCCGTGGATGCCGAGTTTGTATCAGTCGCACGGAAACTGGCGTCGAGGTTGATGGATACGCAGCCCCGTTTCGATAACCCGGCAGCCGCGCAACAGCCGGGCCGCTCGTTGTTGCTGATTACGAGCAACGACCGGCTGGCCGAACAGTTGGCGCAGTTGCGACTGGAAAGGCCGCCGGGCTTGCCGAATGTGGCATATTCCGCTGCGGCGTGGACCACGCGCCGCGCCGATGGCGCGGCGGTGCTGGTGGTGTCCGCCGTTAACGTCGACGAGTTGAAATCGCTACTGCGACCCCTGCCTCACTACGGGGGCCGGAGCTACGTATTGTTCGAGGCCGGCCGCGCATTTAAGCGAGGTATCTGGCCGATTACCCGCGGCGCTCTATTCCGCCAACTCGACGGCAATTCCTGAAAGTCAGGCGGCTTGCAACTTGCGCGCAACCCACTGGTGGAAATGATGGGTCGGATTATCCATACCCGGTGAAAAAACCTCGCCGCCGTAACCCGGCGAGCGCCGCCCGCGTTGCATGCCTTCGACCGCGTCGATGTCTTCGTTGAAGACCACGCGCCAGGATTCGAGGGTGGCGTTTCGGCTCGCCGCATGCTCATCGGAAAGCGCTTCGTCGCCGATATAATAAAGGCGCAGGTGTTCGATGGGTGCTGTCAAGTTGACAAACCCACCCCGAAGTCGCACAGGATCAGTTCGCCGAAATTATTCGCCATTGGGAAAACTGCAAGGTACTGGCAACGGATAGTTTGGGGCATAACCGGATTCTCAAGGATAAGCCGGTCATCGACGCCGTAGTCGATTATTTGAAGTCCTGAGTAACCCGGATCGAAGCGCTGCAATCCCTCTTGATTGCAAATGCCTTTACCCGGCCCCGCTTGAATGGGTCAATCGCTGAACAGGGCAGGGTCCATGGTGGCGAGGTTGTCGGCGATTAGCGGGGTGAAGCCCATGTGCGCGAGGATGTCGTGCTCGAGGTCGATTCCCGGTGCTATTTCGATCAGGCGTAAGCCTGCCGGGTCGAGCTCGAACACGGCGCGTTCGGTGATATAGAGAATTTTCTGGCCACGTTCTATAGCGTATTCCCCGCTGAAAGTGAGGTGTTCGACCTGTTCGATGAACTTGCCGATCCTGCCTTCGCGAACGATTCGCAGTTCACCTTTTTCGCAGGCTATTTGCAAACCGCCGCTGGTAAAGGTGCCGAGGAAATAGACTTCGCGGGCGTTTTGACTGATGTTGATGAACCCTCCTGCGCCGGCGGTACGGTTGCCGAAGCGGCTGACGTTGACGTTGCCTGCGCTGTCCGCCTGGGCCATGCCGAGAAACGCCTGATCGAGGCCGCCGCCGTCGTAGAAATCGAACTGTGCCGGCTGATCGATGATCGCGGCGGCATTGGCGACGGCGCCAAAGTTCAGTCCCGACGCGGGAATGCCGCCGATACCGCCAGGCTCGACGGTCAGGGTAACGCTTTGCAGGCGGCCTTCTTCGTTGGCGACGCCGGCGACCGCCTCGGGCATGCCGATACCGAGATTGACCACGGCCCCGGGCTTGAGATCGCGCGCGGCGCGGCGGCCGATAATCTTGCGCTCGTTGAGCGGCAGACTGGCGATCGACGATTGCGCCAGCTCGATCTCACCGGTGAAGGCGGGATTGTAGTCGAGGCCAAAGGTTTGCTGATGATGCTCTTGTGGCGCTAGCACAACCTGGTCGACCAGTATGCCGGGGATGCGCACCAGGCTTGGCGGCAGGCTGTGGCGATTGGTGATGCGCTTGACCTGGACGATGACGAGACCGCCGCTGTTGCGGGTTGCCTGGGCGATGGCCAGCGCCTCGAGCGGCAGCGCCTCGTGTTCCATGGTGATGTTACCCGACGGGTCCGCGGTCGTGCCGCGCAGGAATGCCACATCGATCGGAAAGGACTTGTAGAACAGGTACTCCTCGCCATCGATGTCGATGAGCCTGACCAGGTCCTCGGTCGTGCGCTGGTTGAGCTTGCCGCCGTCGACGCGGGGATCGACGAAGGTCTTCAGGCCGACCCGGGTGATGGCGCCGGGGCGACCCGCGGCGATATCGCGGTACAGAGGCGTGATCACTCCCTGCGGCAGGTTGTAGGCTTCGATGTCACCGTCCAGCGCCAGTTTGCCCAGTTTCGGCACCAGCCCCCAGTGGCCGCCGATAACACGTTTTACCAGCCCGCGGTGGCCGAGATGATTGAGGCCGCGTTCGCCGCCGTCACCCTGGCCCGCGGCGTAGACAAGAGTCAGGCCGGTGGGGGTGGCGCTGTTGCTGAAGCGTTGCTCCAGGCTGATGGCAAGCGCCTCGGGAAAGCCGATACCGACGAATCCGGCTGTCGCCAGTGTCGCCTGATCCGGGATCTTGGCGATCGCTTCCTCGGCGCTGACCAGTTTTGACATGCAACCACTCCAGATTTTCAGGTTTTCGTCTTATATACAGGGCTGCGCTGGCAAGTGCAATTGCGCGGGTGCTTTGATGGTAACGCCTGTTTCAGATGAGAGGTTCATATTATTGTCGATTATATTGATCCAGATCTTGTTGTGGCTGCTCCAGTGCGCAAAACTGTCGGTATGCGCAGGAAATTATCTTCATTGAAGCACACGGCGTTATACACGACCTGTGATTTGAAACAGCTCGATTTCACTACCACCGAGGAGCTCGAGTCACTGACACAACCGCTCGGACAGGAACGTGCGCTCGAGGCGATCGAATTCGCGGTCGATATCGAGCAGCAGGGATTTAACCTGTTCGTGGTCGGAGCCCCCGGTCTCGGCAAGCAGGAACTGGTCCAGCAGATCCTGTCGAAGCGTGCGCATGATGCCGATTCTCGTTGGGACTGGTGTTATGTGAATAATTTTTCCAATCCGCAAAAACCCCATGTACTCAAGCTGCCACCGGGCATGGGGCAGAAACTGCACGCCGATATGGAATCGCTGGTCGAAGATTTGCTGACTTCGTTGCCTTCGTCATTTCAAAGCGACGAGTATCGCAATCGTCGCCAGGAAATCGAACGGGAAATACAGGAACGCCAGGAGAAGGCTTTTCGAAATCTCGATCTGGAAGCCGAGGAAAAGGGCATTATCGTCATCCGCACTCCGGGTGGCTATACGATGGGACCGATGGCTGATGGCAAGCCGCTCGATCAACAGGAGTACGCAAAACTATCGGCTGACGAAAGGCAACGCATCGAGGAATTGATTTCCGAGCTGCAGCAGGATTTGCAGGCGATTATCCGCGATATCCCGTTGGTGGAACGCGAACATCATCAACGCGTCAAAGCTCTCAACCAGGAAATTACCCGACTCACGGTCGAGCAACTCATTGCGTGGATGGAAAACAGTTATAGCGATTATCCACAAATCATGGAATACCTGCGGGAGGTAAAGGAGAACGCGATCAAAAATGCCGACGCCTTTCTGCCTGCGGAGGGGACCCGCGAAGCCGACAATATTGCCAGCCGCGTCGCCGAGTTTCACGCCTACAGCATCAATGTCATCGTCGATAGCTCCGATAGCGAAGGGCCGGCGATCGTGTTCGAGGACAATCCCAGTTACCAGAGCCTGATCGGCCGGGTCGAGCATGTATCCCAGATGGGTACACTGATCACGGATTTTACGCTGATCAAGCCCGGCGCCCTGCATCGCGCCAACGGGGGTTTCCTGGTCCTCGATGCCCATAAGCTGCTGACCCACGGGTTTGCGTGGGAAGGACTGAAACAGGCATTAAAATCGCGTGAACTAATAATTCAGTCGCTCGAGCAAATGTTAAGTCTGGCCAACACGGTGTCACTGGAGCCGGAAGCGATACCCGTCGACGTCAAGGTTATCCTCACCGGTGAACCGAGGCTTTACCATTTGCTGCGAACCTATGATCACGAGTTTGACCAGTTGTTTAAAGTGTCAGCGGATTTTGCCCGTAGCACCCGACGCGATGCCGACAGTATCCAGCAATATGCGCGCAAGATTGCGGCGCTGCAACGCGCCCTCGACGCGCGGCCACTGGATAAGGCGAGTGTCGGCCGAGTTATCGAGGAAGCATCGCGTACGGCAGATGATGGCGAGCGGCTTTCGTTGCGGCTGGATGACATGCGTGACCTGCTGAGCGAGGCCGATTACTGGGCCGGAAAAGGGAATCGAAAAGTGATTGAGCTCGACGATATCGAACTGACCATAGCCAAGCGACGGCATCGGCAGGATCAGTACCGCGAACTGTTGCAGGAGCAGGTTCTGCGCGGAATCAGGCTGATCGATACCGAAGGCTCCAGGGTGGCGCAGGTCAATGCGCTGTCGGTACTGGAAACCGCCGGTTATCGCTTTGGCCAGGCTTCGCGGATTACCGCCACCGCCAGGCTCGGGCGTAGCCGCATTGTCGATATCGAGCGCGAGGCAAAACTGGGCGGCGAGATTCATTCCAAGGGGGTCATGATTTTATCGTCCTACCTGGCCGACCGTTATGCCGCAAATCAACCGCTACCGCTGGCTGCGAGTCTTGCATTCGAACAGTCATACGGAATGATCGACGGTGACAGTGCGTCAGCGGCCGAACTTTGCGCATTGCTGTCCGCGATTGGCGAGATTCCGTTACAGCAGTCGTTGGCCGTTACCGGTTCGATCAATCAGTTTGGAGAGATCCAGGCAGTCGGCGGT
>Ga0164315_10002122_pt1 | contig 15108 bp, 12 predicted proteins | sample GuaBasSedimGuay6_FD_113737 | JGI IMG/M metagenome (GOLD analysis project Ga0164315, IMG submission 113737) | Subseafloor sediment microbial communities from Guaymas Basin, Gulf of California, Mexico - Guay6, Core 4569-2, 0-3 cm | ecosystem: Environmental > Aquatic > Marine > Hydrothermal vents... | reverse complement strand
GTGTATATTACTGTGTTTAAACGCTTTTTGTTTATGGTATCATTATCAGCCTCTAAACTTTGTGAAAAAGTTTGTGTTACAAACATCAGGATTAATAATGTTAGTATAATTTTAGTTGATATGGTGTTATTGAACTTAATCATTATTGATACTCAGCAAGTAAACCATATATTATCTCCGTTTTTTCCTTCAATAGTTTTTCAGACTTGGCTTCTGCCAGAAATCTCAGGTAAGGTTCAGTATTTGATGGACGTATATTAAACCACCAATCCTGGAAGTCAAGACGGTAGCCATCAAAATCAAGATACCTTTCCGGAGAATCATTATTCCTGAAATAATCTCTTACCTTATTCATGGCTGAGAGTTTATCTTCTATTTTGAAATTAACCTCACCAGTATTCCAATAAGGAGAAATATCAGAGATAAGTTCAGAAAACTTAATGCCTTTATTCAGAAACTCTTCAGCAATATTCAGTACTAAAATTGCTGCAAGTAATCCACTATCAGAATAGTAGAAATCTCTAAAATAATAATGTCCGGCAAGTTCACCTCCAAATATTCCGTTTACCTCCTTAAGTTTTGCAGCCCCATAGGCTCTGCCAACTTTCCAAATATTAAGTTGTGCACCAAACTTTTCAAGATACTCTCCCACTGCTTTTGAAGTGCGAATATCCTGTACAACTTGTTCAGATTTTCCATTGTATTCAAGAAAATGATGCGCCAGAACAGCAATAATGAGGTCGGGAGAAACAAAGGCTCCTTTTTCATCGATGAACATAACCCTGTCAGCATCTCCATCGAATATTACTCCTATGTCAGATTTATTTTTTAAAACTTCAGCTTTTATCTGTTCCTGATTCTCAACTTCCAAAGGATTTGGCTCATGGGCTGGAAAATTACCATCAGGCTCGGAGTTTATCTGTTCAGCAGATGAAAATAGTTGCTCTGCAAACAATCCTGCCATTCCATTGGAAAAATCAATACTGATATTAATTTTTGGCGAGAACTTTATATAGGATTTTAGATATTTAAGGTACTCATCATATATTTCAAACGTTTGTATCGAGCCTCCATCACATTTATTAATGGGATAATCATTCTCAATTCTGTGCTCAACATCTTTTAATCCATTATCATAACCAATGGGTTCTACATTTTTTGAAGATACTTTTATTCCATTATATTCCTTTGGATTATGTGAGGCTGTGATCATTATAGAAGCATCAAAATCGTATTTGCCACTCCCCCAGTAAATCATTGGGGTAGTTGTAATTCCGGCATCAAATACTAAAACTCCGGCATCCATTAACCCTTTACATACAGCATCATACATTGCAGATGACGAGTTTCGAACATCACGTCCAACAAGAACTCTTTTAGCCTTTAATACTTCAGGTAAAAAAAATCCTACCTTATAAACTAAATTAGGTAATAATTCGGTTCCCCAAACCCCACGTATATCATATTTTTTAAATGCGTTCAAATTATTTATATATTTTAAGTGCGTTTAATGCTTGCTGATATTTTTTAGCGTTCTTATTATGCTGCGTAAGTCCTTTAGAAAAGGCATGATATCCAGATAAGTCGCTTCTGGCACAAAAGTAAAAATAGTCACCCCTGTCATAATTTAAAACAGCATCGATGGATGAAATTGAAGGTATACAGATAGGTCCTGGTGGCACGCCCAAATATTTATATGTATTATATGGAGAATCAATTTTCTTATGAACATTAAGAACCCTTCTTATTGATTGATCGTTTAGGATATAAAGCAGGGTTGGATCAGCTTGCAAAAGCCACTTCCTCTGTATTCTATTTATATAAACTCCGGCAATAGCAGCCTTTTCGCTGTTCTTTTGAGTCTCTTTCTCAACAATAGAAGCAAGTATGACTACCTCTTCAATACTCATATCCATTTCTTTGGCAAGATTTTTTCTCTTTCCACCCCAGAACTTTTCGTATTCTTCATGCATTCTTAAAACAAAACCTTCCGCAGATGTATTCCAGTAAAACTCATAGGTATTAGGAATAAAATATATAGATCTATCAGCAGAGTCTGTGCCCAGTTGACTACTGAATTTATCAGAATTAATAAAATCAACAATACTTGCTGAATCAGCCTCTATTTGCGGTGCAACTTTAGATGCCAGTTGATAGATATCTCTTATATTATTGAAAATGACATTAATAGGTTTTTGATCTCCCGATCTTAGCAAATTAATTAAATCGTTATTACTAAGGCCATTACGAATTTCATAATTACCTGCCTTAATGGATTTATCAAAACTTTTGAAGTCTGCAACCCACTCAAAGTTTTTCCTGTGGATAATCAAACCATTCTCATAAAGAATGTTCTTAACGTCATCATATTCAGAGCCTGTAGGGATTTTTATAATTACCACTTTACCATCAGTAGTCCAAACATTAGGTTCATAAATAACTCTATATGCATGGTATCCAAGCCCTCCCCCAACTATAAGAATAAATATAATAAAGCCAAAGAAAATTTTCCTAAATCCACTTTTCTTTTTTGTAGGTCTGGTGTATCTTGTATGATAATAATCCATTATTTATTTTGTTTTGGTTTTGTAAATTTTTTGTAAAAAAACTTCATCAACCCATATACCGTCCTTTAAATTCCACTCTTTTTTTATACCGCTTCTTAGAAACCCCATGTTTTCAAATAACCTTAAACTTGCTGTATTTGAGACTTCTATATTACAATATAGTTGATGAATATCCAATTTACTGACTGAATAATTAAACAAAATATCCAGTGCTGTTGTTGCATATCCCTTTTTCTTTTCGCTATCTTTTATTATTATTCCAACGCCTGCTCTCTTGTTCACTGGGTCGAAATTAAAAAGATCAATAACTCCTACGGTTGAGTTCGAATTAAGTTCTATAATAAATCGTAATTGTCTGGAATGAAAGATATCTTTGTTAGCGGTTAAAATATATTGTTCAAGATCGAAACGTGAAAAGGGACTAAGAGTACTACTCAAATGCCATAGTGATATGTCGTTTTCTATTTCAAACAGAAAATCCAAGTCCTCCATTTCAGGTGAACGCAATTTTATATTATTCTTTTCTAACAGCATTATAAATCAATTTCATAAATTCCATTATACACTTTTACTGCAGGTCCTTGCAACCAAAGATTAGTAAATTTCCCATCCTTATGAGTAAAACTAACTTTAAAATCACCTCCCGTAGTATGAATATCAATTTTTGTTTTAGCAGTTTTATAATAAGTAGCTATTGCCGTAGCAGTCACACCGGTTCCACACGACAGTGTTTCATTTTCAACACCTCTTTCATATGTTCTAACAAAAACTCTATCTTCCGATATTTCCGCAAAATTTACATTTGTCCCATGGGGATGAAATTTCTCACTATAGCGGGTTTTTCTTCCAAACTTAACAACATCAAATTCCGCCAGATGATCAACAAACTCAACATAATGAGGTGATCCGGTATCAAGAAAATAATAGTTAGTATTTATATCAACAGCACTTACATCAGCCAATTGCAAGGAAATATCAAATCCCAAACCTGAGACTAACTTACTATTAATCTTTACTTTATGCAGACCATCGAATGCCTTAAATATCATTTTATCATCAGCAATACCCTGAGCATAAGCAAAAGCAGCAGCACAACGCCCACCATTTCCACACATACTGCCTATATTCCCATCAGAATTATGGTAAACCATTTCAAAATCTGAATCATTAGATCTATTAATAAATATTAAGCCATCAGCACCAATTCCATATCGTCTGTCACAAATTTGTGCAATCTGCCCTACTGACAGGTCAGGAAACTGCTTATCAATATTGTTAATAATAACAAAATCGTTTCCATTTCCATGATATTTCCAGAATTCAAACTGCATATTAAAATTCGTTAATTACATCGTACTTATCTATTAAGCTTGTATATTTGGATGCTAAGCTTAACATTTCTTAACTACCATAGAATACTTTTGCATTAATCATGGCGTTTGTTAAGCAAACCTACGAATTTTTAAAAAATAATGGACTAAAATATCCATAAACAAAAAAAAATAATCTGTAAAAATGAAAATATTTATTAGAAGTTTTTTGGGTACGTCAGCAGCATTAGCATTTGTTTTGCTAATCAATGTTTACTTTTTTGACAACTCTAAGGAGGATATTACTACTAACATTGAGAAAATAGAATCCCAATCTCAAATTCCGGTACACACAACTTCCTACCCCATGCTTCCTCAAACTTTAAATTTTGTTGAAGCTGCTGATATGTCAGTAAACGCTGTTGTTCATATCAAGACCGAAATTAATGTCAGAACAAAAACTTATCATGATTTTTTCGATTATTTTGATGGTAATTCAGGAAGAAGCAATGTTTATGTTGCTTTTGGTTCGGGTGTTGTTATTTCTCCTGAAGGATATATAGTTACTAATAACCATGTGGTTGAAAATGCTGATAAGATTAGTGTTACATTTAATAACCGTGAGGAACTTGTCGCAGAAATAATAGGCCTTGACCCTACTACAGATTTGGCTCTGATAAAGGTTGATGCCAACGACTTACATTATTTGGTTTTTGGTGATTCTGATAAATTAAAAGTAGGTGAATGGGTTTTAGCCGTTGGCAATCCTTTTAATCTCACTTCGACAGTAACTGCCGGTATTGTGAGTGCCAAGGCAAGAAATATTCATATTTTGGGTGGTGGTTCATCAATTGAGTCATTTATCCAAACTGATGCCGTTGTTAACAGAGGAAATAGCGGTGGTGCTCTCGTAAATACTTCTGGTGAACTTATTGGCATTAATGCTGCAATTGCCTCTCATACTGGGGTATACGAAGGCTACTCATTTGCTATACCATCCAATTTAGCAGGCAAAGTTGTTGAGGACCTTAAAAAGTATGGAGAAATTCAAAGGGCTTACCTTGGAGTGCAACTGAGAGATTTGGATGCAGAATTTGCCAATGAATTGGGACTTTCTCATATTGAGGGGGTTTATGTATCAAAAGTTACTGAAGAGAGTGGCGCCCAGGAAGCCGGCATAAAAGATGGCGACATTATCATTTCCGTAAATAAGTATACCACTAACACTTTCTCTGAATTGGTTGGAACTATAGGACAATACAGACCAGGAGACCAGGTTATGGTAACAGTAAAAAGAGATGGAGAATATTATGAATATAACGTCATATTGAGAAACCAGAATAATACAACAACCATTGTAAAACTTGATGACTGGTTTTTCAATAAGGATCTAAATGTCTCCCTGCAAAGCATATCAAAAGTAAGGCAAAATGAATTAGGTATTAAAAGTGGATTACAAATAGTTGATATAGAAACAGGGATATTACAGCGGGGAGGTATATCAAAAGGCTTTATACTTACCGAAGTAAACGGATATAAAGTTAACAATCAGGAGGATCTTGAGCAGGCACTTTACAACTCCAAAAGCCGTAGAGTAAGGTTAATAGGGGTTTATCCCAACGGAATGAAAGTTTCATATGAGTTTATGTTATAATTATTTGCAATTTATATTTATTTTAAATAACTTGCATGCCCTTATAAATACAAAATCATTTTAACTCAATGCGTCAACTAAAAATAACAAAGTCAATAACCAATCGCCACATTGCTTCTCTGGATAAATATCTTCAGGATATTGGAAAGGAAGAACTCATAACTGCAGAAAAAGAAGTTGAACTGGCAAGAAGAATTAAATTAGGCGATCAGGTAGCACTTGAAAAACTTACAAAAGCAAATCTGAGATTTGTTGTTTCGGTTGCTAAACAATATCAAAATCAAGGTCTTAGTTTACCGGACCTGATCAACGAGGGTAATCTGGGTCTCATAAAAGCAGCAGGAAGATTTGATGAAACACGAGGATTTAAATTTATCTCATATGCAGTTTGGTGGATTCGGCAGTCGATATTACAAGCATGTGCAGAACATTCAAGGATAGTACGCTTACCATTGAATCAGGTAGGTTCATTGAATAAAATCAGAAAAGTTACTTCCAAATTAGAACAAAAATTTGAACGGCCTCCTTCCAATAAAGAAATTGCAGATGAACTGGAGGTACCGAATTACAAAATAGAGTTTGCCCAACAAATATCTGGACGTCATATATCTACTGATGCACCTATTATTGAAGATGAAGCAACATCATTTCTAGATTTATTTGTTTCAAATGACATTCCCGAGACAGATAATAGGTTAATTGATGAGTCTCTTGGCCAAGAAGTTAAACGATCGCTATCCACACTAAATGACAATGAGCGGGATGTGATTAATCTTTATTATGGTATCGGACAAACTCATGGATTCACCCTTGATGAGATCGGTAATAAGATAAACCTCACAAGAGAACGTGTGCGACAAATAAAGGAAAAGGCCATAAGAAAACTTCGACATTCCTCTAGAAGCAAGTTATTAAAAGCATATTTAGGTCAATAGCCTACGCAAACGATTTAAATCACTGTTTAGAACGTATAAAAAAAAGACATGTTTGTATAAAAGCGTGTCTTTTTTTTTATTTTTGTCCCAATAATTTCCCAAATGTTAAACTAAAAAAAATGCATAGCATGGCATCACAAAAAAACATTAATGGAGCTTTTGAAAGAGCCTTAAAAAACTGGGCAGAACAGGAAATGATAGCAAACGAATTCATTTCAGTACTTACTAAACTATTTTTCAATAAATCAATTGAATTAGTCCTTTACAGAAATCAACTTATTGACAGAAGTGCCAGTAAGATTCTTTATATGCATTCGTATGCAGAAAATCTTGTTGGTGCCAAGTTAGATATCTCATTGTCACTACTTCTTGCAAAATCAATACTTCACTGCAACGTTTCAGCTTCCAAACTTGATATTGGAAAATTAAATATGGAGTGGATTAGTGAAGAAAAAAATTACACTGATACGGATGACTTTATAGAAACTAAGCTTAAAGACTATATCAATATCCCTGCATCATATGATAAGCCAAGAGATATTGTATTATATGGTTTTGGTAGAATTGGTAGATTACTAGCAAGAGAATTAATTATACAGGGCAATGGCCAGCAATTGAGGGTAAGAGCAATTGTTACAAGAGGAAACGATGCCAATCAAATTGAAAAACGTGCCTCATTATTCCGTCATGATTCTGTTCATGGACAGTTTAGAGGAATTGCAATTGAAAATACTGATGAAAAATCAATTTATATAAATGGTCATAGAGTTTTAATGTTGGCTGCCAATGCGCCTGAGGATATCGACTATACTGAATATGGCATAAATGATGCTATACTTATTGATAACACAGGTGTGTATAGAGATAGAGAGGGACTTGGGCGTCATACTAAAGCAAAGGGTATTTCCAAAGTCCTACTTACTGCTCCAGGAAAAGATGATATTCCTAATATTGTATATGGTGTTAATCATTTGGGTGTGGATTTTAAAAAAGAAACTGTTTTTTCCGCAGCATCTTGTACTACAAATGCAGCAGCACCTGTGCTTTCAATAATTGAAAATAACATTGGTATAGAAAAAGGACATCTGGAGACAATCCACTCATATACAAACGACCAGAACCTTTTGGATAATTTCCATAAGAAATCAAGAAGAGGCCGTTCTGCACCACTAAACCTTGTAATTACTGAAACGGGTGCTGCAAAAGCGGTTTCAAAGATTATCCCAAGTATTAAAAACAAGTTAACAGGAAATGCCATAAGAGTGCCGGCTCCTAATGTATCACTTGTTATAATGGCGCTGAATCTTAAAAGAGAATCCTCACTGGAAGAAATAAATTCATTAATCAGGCAGGCAACACTTAATGGGGAGTTAGTTTCACAAATTAAATTTGGAACTTCTGCTGATGCAGTTTCTTCCGACTTCACCAGTGAGCCATATACTAGTGTTTATGATAGTCTCGCAACGAAAGTTTCACTCGATAACAAAAGTGTCGTTCTTTATGTTTGGTATGATAATGAATTTGGTTATTCACTTCAGGTAATTAGAATTGCGAAATTAATGGCCGGTGTTAAGCGACCAACTTATTATTAATTGATTATTATTGACCTTTGTTGTGTTTAAATAATGATAATTAGTATTTATTGCATTACAATTTTTACAATTATTTATTGTTACTTTGTATTCCTTAAAGTATAAGCATCATCATTCATGAAAAAGAAAGTAAAGTACATCTTTGTAACCGGAGGTGTTTCATCTTCATTAGGAAAAGGCATTATTTCAGCCTCATTGGCAAAACTACTTCAAGGCCGTGGTTTCTCAGTGACCATACAAAAATTAGATCCATATATTAATATTGATCCGGGTACTTTAAATCCTTATGAGCACGGTGAATGTTATGTTACCGATGATGGTGCTGAAACGGATTTGGATCTGGGGCATTATGAACGTTTTTCCAGCATACCAACCTCACAGGCAAATAATATAACTACTGGCAGAATTTATCAGAATGTAATTAACAAGGAGCGAAAAGGAGAATACCTTGGTACAACAGTTCAGGTTATCCCACATATTACTGATGAAATTAAACATTCAGTAAAGAAATTAGGAGAAACCGGATTATATGACTTTGTAATTACTGAAATTGGCGGAACAGTGGGTGACATTGAGTCTTTTCCTTTTGTGGAAACCGTAAGGCAGATGAAATGGGAACTTGGTGAAGATTGTGCTGTTGTACATCTTACTCTGGTTCCATTCCTGAAAGCTGCCGGTGAGTTAAAGACAAAGCCTACACAGCATTCCGTTAAAACAATGCTTGAGCAGGGAGTTCAGCCTGACATTATTGTTTGCCGTACAGAATACCCACTAAATGAAGGTATTAGATCTAAGATTGCTCAATTTTGCAATGTTTCGTTACAGTCTGTAATTGAATCTATAGATGCAGAAACAATTTATGATGTACCCTTGCTGATGCGTGAGGAAAAACTAGATATTGAAATTCTTGAAAGGACAAATACTCCTATTCCTGAAAATCTTGATTTGAAAAACTGGGAGAGATTTGTATCCCGTCTTAAAAACCCTGTATCAACTGTTAATATTGGTCTGATTGGAAAATATGTTGAACTGCAGGATGCCTATAAATCAATTAAAGAATCACTTATTCATGGTGGAGTAGAGAATGAATGTCGTGTAAATGTAATCGATATCCATTCAGAAAAAATTGAAAATGAAAACCCTGAAGAATTACTTAATGGACTTAATGGTATTTTGGTAGCACCGGGATTTGGTGGAAGAGGTATTGATGGTAAAATTGAGGCAATCAGATATGCAAGGGAAAACAATATTCCATTTTTGGGTATTTGTTTGGGGATGCAATGTGCCGCAATTGAATTTACCAGAAATGTACTTGGTCACAAAGATGCACATACTACTGAAATAGAGCCTGACACAAAATATCCGGTCATTGATTTAATGGAAGAACAAAAGGATGTTGAGAATATGGGTGGAACAATGCGACTAGGTGCTTACGACTGCAAACTAAATAAAAGTTCAATATCATTTGCTGAATACAATAAGGAACTTGTAAGTGAAAGGCACAGACATAGATTTGAATTCAATAATAAGTTCAGATCTGAATTTGAAAATGCAGGCATGAAGATCGCCGGAATTAATCCCAATAAAGATTTGGTTGAGATAATTGAATTAGAAAAGCATCCATGGTTTGTAGGAGTTCAATTCCACCCAGAATATAAATCAACAGTTAAAAGACCTCATCCATTATTTGTGGGATTTATCAAGGCTGCGATTGAGAATAAAGAAAGATAATTACCTGATACTGAGCATATAATACAGTTCGAATTCAGTTAATAGATATTCTAATAAATCTATTCCATCCAAATTTCCCAGGCTCTATTTGCCTGTACATCAAACATTTGTTTACCGCTAATCACTGTTGCACCATTTAACTTTGCTCTTTTGAGGAATAGGGTATCTTCTGGGTTATAGATGCAATCGAAACAAATATTTTTTCCATTTATATATTCATAGGGAATCTTAGGAGCATCATCAACATTTGGATACATACCAATTGGTGTACAATTAACAATTAGGCGATACTCTTCAACTAAATCTTTGGTAATCCAGTTATAGCCCATATGAACTACTTTGGCTGGCTTTCTGCTTATAAAATAATAAAATACACCCAGTCGGCGAAATACATATGAAGCAGTATGAGCGGCACCACCAGACCCTAATATAAGTGCTTTAATACCAGTATTATGATCAATTATAGGCTTAATAGAAGTTTCAAATCCTCTTATATCTGTATTATAAGCCTTAGTAATAATTTTACCTGAATCATGAATAAGTTTGATTGTATTTAAGGCACCTGTCTTTCTCACTTCTGATGATAACTCATCAATCATATGGCCAAATGATCTTTTATATGGGATTGTTACATTTAATCCTTTCAGATTAGGGGTATCTTGAATTATCCCCTCAAATTCATCAATTGTATCAATTTCAAACAAACGATATTCGGCATCAATACCTTTATCTTTAAACCGCTTGTTAAAATATTCCGGCGATCTAGAATGACTTAAACTTTTTCCAATAAGACCGTATACATCCATGGCAGTGTTATTTTTTGCTCTGTGATGCTGTCATTTCAATAACTGTAATCGATACTACACCTACAATTGCCACAATAATAGCTAAACCAACTTCAGTATTAAATTCTTCAGGTACAACACTAATATATTTGGCTACAACCTTCTCCCCATTTTTTATAAGTGTATCCCCAAATTCATTATTCAAATATACTGCATTTTTCCATGGCCACAAAACATTTAGTGATCCCAAAATAAATCCTGTTAAAATTGCAATTGTCTGATCCTTATATTTCTTAAATACCCATGATAATATATGAGAAAAGGCTATTAACCCACCAACAGCACCAATCATTACCGGCACAAGTATTTCCAAATCTCTGTTATTAATGGCCTCTATGGCTACCAACTGATAATTCCCCATAAGTATTAACACAAAGGATCCCGAAAGGCCTGGTAATATCATACTACACACAGCAACTACTCCACAAACCATTAGATAAAAGAAGTTTGAATTTTCAGCTGCAGGATTAATAAAAGATAGGATAACTGCAATTATGGTCCCTATAATGAATAGTGCTATCACACTATAGTTCCACTTATCTATGGTTTTTCCAACAAAGTACACCGAGGCAAGTACTAAGCCAAAAAAGTATGACCAGATAAAAACCGGATAGTTAACAAATAGAAAATCAAATATACGTGCTAACGCAATAATTGCAATAAAGACTCCTCCAAAGAGGCTTATGAGGAATAATAAATCAGTTTTTTTGGCAAACTCTTTAAACTTTCCCGTGACAAGCAATTTTAAAGCACTCAGTCCAAATGTTTTTATCGCATTTATAAGTCTTTCAAAAATACCTGTGATAAGTGCAATAGTTCCGCCGGAAACACCCGGAATTATATTTGCCACTCCAATTGCAAGCCCCTTAACAATATAAATCAAAATGTTCATTAGATCAGGAGTTTTTATAGGTATAAATTAAGTCAGTAAACCTAGACTCTAACATTATTTCAGGTAAATAATCCACTAAATCAGCATGTGCCTCAAAATCCAACTTCATGGCATTCTCAATATAATTATAGGCTTGCTGCACCTTTCCGCTTTTATACAGATAAGCAGCCAGTCGGTACCATAGAACGGCACTATCATTATTATTTTCAATGGCCCTTTCAATAACGTCTATTGCATTTTCAAAATCTTCGCAGGCGGAATAGCATATTGATAGATTCATCCAGGCATCAATATAATTTTCATCCTGCTCAACCAGGTTTTCAAGCAAAGTTTTTGCCACATCAAATTCTGAATTCTTTAAATATATAAGAGCAAGTTCATATTTATATTCCTCGTTATACGGACTTACATCAACTGCTTTTTTATAATATTTAATGGCTTTTTGATCATCTTGCTCAACCAACGCCAGTCTGGCAAGACCGGACCATGCTTCCTGGGATTTTTCATCTAAAATAATGGCCTTATTATAATGAATCAGAGCATTTTCGAAATCATCCAAATTTTCGTACGACTCACCAATATAGTTGTGAGTAAGTGCATCTTCATCTTCATAATTAAAAGTATCGCGATAATATTTTATGGCTTTTTTATAATGTTTAAGTCCACTATAAGAGTTTCCAATATTAAAATATGCCGAAGAGAAAGTCTCATCAATTACAAGAACAAATTCATAGGCTTCTATTGCTTTTTCGAATAATTCAACAGAATTATAGAATACGCCAAGGTTGAACCATGCTAATTTGGAATAAGGCTGGATGTCAACTAGTTGATTGAAAAACTCAATGGCCTCTTCCTCTTTGGAAGTTATCTCAAAAAAGAAAGATAACTCATGAATCAGATTCTCAGATTCAGGGTTAATACGTAGGGCGTACTTTAAATATTTTATGGCATTATCATAATTACTCAGATTTTCGTACTCAAAGGCTATACTTGAATATATTTCTTCTTTATCCTCAGAATATTGTAATGCACACTTATACTCCTGAATGGCCATATCGTGCTTATTCATTAAACTATATAATTCGGCTTTGGAAAGATAAATATCAACATTAGTGGATTCTATGAGTTCAATATTATTCAACATCTCGAGAGCTTCATAATATTTCTTATTATTACCAAGTACTCTTGCACTCCTGATTATAAACCCAATTGATGAAGGATGTTGTTCCATCGCTATTTCAACTGCAACTTTTGCATCATCATACATATTCCCTTCAAGGTAAAAATCAATGATAGCCTCAAAATCATCAACATCAAAAAACGGCTCCAATCCAGCCATATGTGCTTTTTGAAATCGATCAATCAACTCCTTTAATCCCTCGTCGTTTACCCAGTCTAAATTTAAATCCATCCTACAAAAATCCCAATAAATATGCTTCTAAAAAATTGGCGCAAAAATACGAATACTTTAAAACATCTAATATAATATCATAAATTGATTGCAAAAGTTTTATGAATGATTAATTATTAACCACAGAGCTGCAAAATTGTTAATAAGACAGACTGCTTATTTTTACCAATTATCTAAAATTAAGTAATTTAGTGCAATCATATAAACTATAATTCATGGGAAGACTTAAGAGAAAAAAATATAAAACGATAAGTTTTAAATTGTCCGCCCGACAAATGAAATCACTTAAGAATTACTGCAAAGCACGAAAAACAACTCCCATAAAACTAATTAAACGAAGTATCAGGACGTATATTGAATCTTATGCTGACAATGTACCTGAGAAGTATTATGTAACACACAACCAACTGGATATATTCTCAAATGAGGATTAAAGTTTTTGATATTCAAAGGTTGGAAAACCTTTCTCCCCCGTTGTAGGATCATAAAAATTGGTAAACCTCAACTTATAATAAAATGAATTATTATCCTTTAGTATATAAGTATTCTCTACCTTAGTTTCATAATAATAATCACCAGTTTCAACATCGCCAACAATCACTTTCCAGTCATATCCGATTTTATCTAAACTGGTTGAAAATTCAAATATTAAAGTATCAGAAAGACTAATTTTACTAAACTGAAGAGTTGTATCCAGAGCAACGGAACAATAATTATTGTTTTGCAAAACCCCTGTTACCAAATACGGATACGACAATCCTTCATTTGTAAAAAGTAATGTAGTATACTGGGTGAAAATTAAATCCCAAGCATCAATTTCAGGCTCAGTTTGATATTCATCAACCTCCCTCAGCGAATACTGAATACTGCGATACAAATCATTTTTTTCAATATTTACCTCCTGTAATCCACTATTATCCATATTTGAGAATGAGAAATAATACTTATTTCCTTTAAACTCGTTAAACTTTATTTTTTTCAAGCCTAACTGCAGGCCTAGTGCATTAATTCCCAGATTAATAACCCAAACTCTATTACTGTATGATGTATCTTCCTCATGTATTATGATCCAATTCCTAATTGCAAGAGAATCAGGATTTCCATCTGATTTATCATAATTCCAATCTAAACCTAATGTATCGTTAACATCCTCCAATCTTTCAAAATTAGTTACTGCTGCCATTGCAAAATTCGCAGTGTTTAAAATGATATGAGTTAAACTATCATTGCAACTAAAACTCAAATCAAAAATGGATCGATTATTTGATGAAACAATTTCATTGTTCTCCAGATTAAAATAGATTTGATCAGTATAATATTGTGTCATTGGAATAACAACAACATTAACTTCACCCGGATCATGAGGAATTATCATTCTATCCTCCTTAAAGCAAGAGGTAAATAATACTATAATCAATATTAATCCTATTATATTTTTATACATCTTATTTATTAAATCTAAATTGTAATTTCACAAAGAAAGTTCTGCCCCAGTTTACTGCTACTGCACTACCTGCGGTATGAATTCCACCTTGTGATCCTCCCACAACATCTATATTTGTGTTATTAAACAGGTTTTTACCTCCTAACTGCAGGTTTACCCTCCTTTTCCAAAACCATTTACTAAGATTTGCATCAAGTGTTTGATAGGCTTGCATGAACCTTAATTCCGGTTCTTCATCAGAATTTATAAAATAAAGTTGTGGTGACTCACCATTATATTTATAGTACAATGAGAAATTAATATCATACTTTCTCAACCAGTAATTCACTGACGCATTATAGTCTGTATAATATTCAAAATCAAGATCACTTGATTCAGAATAGTCAATTTTAACTCCTGTAAGAGCCACGCCAAATTTCAATGTTAACCATGGATATATATTGTTGTTAAAACCAAGTTCCACACCACGTGAAATATAATTAGAAACATTTACATAGGTATAAACAGTTGTGTTTTCTGATAATGGTATAAGTTGAATATTATCCTTAATATTATTATTAAAAAGGTTTAACTCCAGCCCCCACACATACAATTGTTCAGATGAACTATTATATTGAAGCAAGATATTAGTATTAATGGAAGTTTCGGCCTTGAGGTTTTCATTTCCATGAATATCATGATTGATATCAACAAACTCCAAATAAAGTTCCTTTAATGAAGGAGCCCT
>Ga0164315_10002121_pt1 | contig 15110 bp, 19 predicted proteins | sample GuaBasSedimGuay6_FD_113737 | JGI IMG/M metagenome (GOLD analysis project Ga0164315, IMG submission 113737) | Subseafloor sediment microbial communities from Guaymas Basin, Gulf of California, Mexico - Guay6, Core 4569-2, 0-3 cm | ecosystem: Environmental > Aquatic > Marine > Hydrothermal vents... | reverse complement strand
ATCACCAACGTCAATCAAACAAACATATAAGATTTATGGTGAAAAGATAGATAGAATAGTTGTCGATGATGTTCATAGTTTACCTTCGATACAAGATAGAGGAATAAAAAATATATTAGATGATATTTTAGAAAAAACAAATAAAGTTGAATCTAAGATAGAAGAACTGTCAAATAGGCCAGTTGTTTCACAGACTATAATTTCATCCGATGGTGTAGATAAAGTTAAATTGAAAGATAGTGAAAACACTTTTATTCCCAATATAGATATACAAGGAATGGGAATTAAAACTAAAGTAGAGGCAAAAAAATCAAAATCAAATACTGGTAGTGCTGACGTATTACGAGAATTATTAAAAGGAATCTGAGGTTAAATCATGAGTGAAGATAATGTGGAAATTAAAAAACCGATCTGTATTGGTTTAGATGTCGGAACGATGAATTTAGTATGTACTCGTTCAGATACCAACGAAACTAAAATCACAAGAAATGTTTTTTTACCTGTATCTAAAGATGAAATTGGAATGTCCGATTTATCGGAATTATCTCATATCGTAAATAGCGATGGAGATATGTTTATAATTGGGGAAGATGCCTTTAAATTTTCAAATATATTCGGACAAGAAGTTCGTAGACCAATGAAGAGAGGAGTTATTTCATCTGAAGAGATTGATGCGGTTGAAATTCTTACTTTGATAATTAAAGATTTGATCGGAGATTTGAATGGTCAACAAGCATATTGTACATATTCAATTCCGGCAGAAGTTTTAGACAGCGAAAAAAGTATAACCTACCATGAAAAGATTTTTGGAAGAATTCTTTCATCATTAGGAATTAATGCTACACCGTTGAATGAAGCTATGTCCATAATTTATGCTGAATGCCAATCAGTCGGATTCTCTGGTATCGGAATTAGTGCTGGTGCAGGAATGGTGAACTGTCTGGAAGAAAATACTATTATCCCTTTATTAAATGGTGATAAAAAAACCATGAAACAACTTTCAGAAGATTATCCAAATGGAGAAGAATTTTGGGTATATTCGAGAGATGAGAATGGTAATATAGTTCCCGGTAAAGCGCATCATCCGATGAAAACAAAAAGTGTTGGTGAGATTTATAAAATAACATTAGATAATGACGAATATTTCGAATGTACTGGTGATCATAAAATTCTTTTAAAATCAAATGAATATTGTGAAGCAAAAAATCTTTCTATCGATGATTCGTTATCACCATTGTATTTGAGAAATGGTGTTCCGTCTAATAGAAACTATATGATGGTGTATAATAATAATAAATGGGAATTTGTACATAGGTTAGTTTCTAGAAATATTGTTGGACAAATAGAAGAAAATATGATCGTACACCATATTGATGAAAACACGATGAATAATAACCCTACTAATTTAAAACAGCTAACTTTAAATGAACATCTGGCTATACATAGATTATATCCAGAAGAACATGCAGAAAGAACAACTGGTAAAACATATGATGAATTATATGGAAAAGATAAAGCAAATGACATAAAACAAAAATTATCTAAAAGTTATAAAAAAAATATAGACATCAATCATATGACATATCAAGCTGGGACAGATGCTTTGAAACAAAGACATGATTTTATAAAAAATAAATCATATGAAGAAATTTATGGGATAAAGGGAGCAAACAAAATAAAACAGAAAATGTCAGCCATGAAAAAAAATAAAACTTTCGAAGAAATTATGATAGATAAAGATAATGTGTATGAAAGAAAAGAAGCATTACGAACAAAAGCTTTAACACAAATAGAAAATAATGACGGTTTTGCTAAATATGAAAGAACTCCAGAGCATTTGGAAAAAATAAAAAATAGTTTATTCAAAGAAGGACAAATTCCTTGGAACAAAGGGAAATTTTTATCAAAAGAACAAAAACAAAAAATATCAGAAAATTCTAAAAAACAAAGTAACGATCCTATCAAAAAAAGGAAAATGATGATCGGAACTGGTATAAAAATAGCAAAAATTATTTTAGCACGAAATTTGACAATAAATGAAGAGAATTTTGAAATTGTTCGAGAAGAGATGAGAAAACCTAGATGGAAACCAATATCTTATGAAAAATGGATGAATTGGATACCAGCTAATACAGATATTCTTAATATGGTAAGAAATTGGAATCATAAAATTAATAAAATAGAAATCATAAATAAGCAATGTGATGTTTATGATATGACTGTTGACAAGCATCATAATTTTGGTTTAGATTGTGGTATATTTGTTCATAACTGTACAGTATCTTATAAAGGTGTCGGTGTCATAGAATTCTCAACAGATCAATCTGGTGATTGGATTGATAAAAATGTGGCAGATTCTTTAAATATGATCCCTAATAGAGTGACAAACATCAAAGAGAAATATTTAGGTTTAGATTCAGATTTCCGGGAACATAAGAATAAGAAGATACGTAGAGTATTAGAAGCATTGCAATATTATTATTCGGCTATGGCAGAAAATACTGTGAAGCGTATATTGAAAGAATTCGAATTGAAAGTAGATTTAGATTTAGATGAAGAAATCCCTATTGTCATTGCAGGAGGTACATCGATGCCAAAAGGATTTATCAAACTATTTCAAAGCGAATTCGATAAATACGATACACCTTTTGAAGTTAGTGAAATTAGACATGCTTCAGATCCAATGACAACAGTTTCAAACGGATTATTGATAAAGTCACTTGCATCCGTACCTAAATAACTTAATCGAGGTTTAGATGAAAAAGTCGAAAAAATCTAAGAATAAAAAAATAGTAGTAACCGCACCACATGGTAGTATCGAAAATATCCAACAGCAATTTGGAATGAAATCAAATAGTTTAGAAACTGTCGAAACTTTATCTGAATTGAGAAATGATCTACCGAATATTGTCATAGCGAAATGTAAATACGATTCTTACTTCAAACAAAACGATTTTAAGATGCAGAAATTGGAAAGAGGTAAGAATTATGTTATGTCACTATCCATATATAAATCGTTAGAATTTGATAAATATAATGTAACAAATGGTCAACCACGTCATAATTTATCTCCAGCTAAAACATCATTCAAATCGTTATATAAACCATACCAAGGTCAAGATTTAACACGTAAAAAATTATTGGTTATGCGAACTGGTGGTATCGGAGATCTTTTATTCATCCTTCCGAATTTGGTTCATCTGAAAGAAAAATATCCTTCATGTAAGATTTCATTTGCAACATCCCCCCAGTATCATTCGATGTTAGAATTATGGTTAGAGTGTGGATATATTGATAAAATATTATCTCTACCATTTGTCGATATGGAATTCAAATCATCTCAATATCATCTATCATTTGAAGGTGTTATTGAGAGAACAAAAATATCAGAAAGAACAAATGCATATAATTTATTCTCACAGTGGATGGGATTAGATCTTCCGAATGATAAATTACATCCAAAACAATCTCCAAATTATGATTTATGTGATAAAGTGCAGAATGAGTTATTCGATAAATTCAACATAGAAACCGATGATAAAATATGTGTAATTCAATTGAAGGCTAGTTCTCCTATTCGCACACCACATCCTGAACAATTCTGGTTGCCAGTTATAAGATTAATCATATCAAGAGGTTATAAGATTGTTATAACAGACAATCCACAATTACACGATCAGATAAATACTATAATAGATAAATATTTTCATTTCTTCAAAGATAAAATTTATAATTTTTCGAAATATTCTGAAACAATTTCATATTCAATCGCATTGGCTAAGATATCTGATATTGTAGTTGGAACAGATTCTTCGATGATTCATATTGCAGAATCTGTCGGAACAAAAAATTTAGGAATATACGGACCATTTCCAGGTTCTGTTAGAGTATCCAATTATCAATATGGTGATTGGATTGATTGTAAAAAAGAATGTTCTCCATGTTTCACACATGGTCATCGTCCATGTATTTATGGTGGAAATAATGGTGGTTGTTCGCCATGTTATAATAATATAGATATGTCTGAATTTAAAGAAAAATTTATAAAATTGACAGAGGGTAAATAATGTTTAAATTACAAGATTTTCCTGATTCACAATTCATCGATGGAATGCATCAATATAAACCAGTAGTTACATTAAAATCTGAACATGGTGGTATTTCTCATATTATAATAGATGATGGTTGTTATGTTTTAATGAACAAAATTGTTGGAGAATATCGATATTCTCCATATTGGTTTCCAGAAGCTGTTGATGCTATGAAATCCTTACCAACATTAGCGATTAAATAATCATGTACAAAATTGCGATAAATGTTCGAAATAGATTGGGTATAACGAAGAAATGTTTAGAGGCAATTCGAAAACATAGTAGAGTTAAACCGGAAATATATATTTATGATAATTTAACTAACTATAGATTAGATGAACATTTTAACTATTTCAGAAAATTATATCAGAGAAATATAATACATCAATATACTGTGAATTCTAATATATCCACATTTAATGCTTTTTCGAAAGTAGTTGGATTGAATCAATTTGGGCAGAGTCATTTAATGGACCCAAATAAAAATAAATATGATTTCTTAGTATTTCTCGATAATGATATGATTGTTACCCCCGAATGGGATACATATATAAGAGAAGCATGGGAATTATTGAAATCCGGTAATAATAAAAATATAAAAATTGTCACACAATATCCTGGAGGTTTGAAACCAGCTACGCCTGTGAGACATAAAGTGAAAGGGTGTCATGTCTATTCAGGAAAATTAGGAGGAAGTGGTTTCTGGGCAGTTAGTTCAGACTTCTTCAATACTGTTGGATTTTTAAATTGTGGTTCATTTGTCGGTCAGAATAAAAAACACGATCAAATGTACTGGTCAAAATTGAATAGATCTTCTTCTAATCAAGATTACATATGGGCAATACAAGCTAAAATGGCTATACATACCGGAGGGATATCTGGTAGTGTGTGTAATGTATTGACCAGAGGAAAAGATAAAAAAGCTGGATTGGAAAAAGTTAAATTCAAAGAAGTAGATTCTAAAATAGAAATGTTAAAATTTGATGATTTTTACAACGGTATAAAAGATAAACATAAATTATATAAATGGTGAAAAATTGATAAAAAAACAGAAAGTTATTTTAGTGGGACCATTTGTTGGAGAACTATATTGGGAATATTTTCGATTTGCTCCATATGTTTTTAAAAAGAATCCAAAGAATTATCCACTGGTTGTTTTAACTAGACCAGATAGATATGATATATATGGCGAAAGAGCTATTGAATTCTCTCCTTTAACAATTAAAGGAGATTCGATAAAAAGATTTGGTGAATGTTTTCGGATGATGGGTTTAACCGGAGATGATTATTTACGAATATCCACTGCATTCAGAAAAGAAATGGAAAAGAAATATCGTATCATCGATCATATAATACCTCCCATTGCAAAACCAGATTATTTAAATAAGGATTATTTTCCAATAAAAGATCGATTATTTGAATATATTCCACGGGATAAAAATGTAGATATCATAGACAATTTCTTGAAAGATGTTACAAAACCAATAGTCATCATAGCTCCAAGATATCGAAAAAATTTCAAAAGAAACTGGCCCTATTGGCAGCAATTTTATGATAAGATATATGATACTAAATGGAATGAAAAATTTGAATTTATTATATGTGGTAAGGAACATGAATATGTACCAGATGATAAATTTAGATTTAAAGATCTATCATTTATAAAAGAACAAGATGGTATGTCATTATTTGGATTATTGTTGGAGATAATGAAACGATCAGAACTAACAGTCGGATCACAATCAGCTATTCCAAATATTTCATTAATGAATAAAGTTCCAGTTATACAATGGGGAAATCAGAGAAAATTACATACGGTGACATATAACATTCATAAAACACCAGTTAGATTCTTTGATAGTCCTAATTTTGATATTGATATAAACAAAGTATTCAACGCCATGATAATTCAACTAAATGAAATCATGAAAACAAAACAGATGAGGAGATAAGAAAATGTCTAAAAAAGAAAAGAATCAACCAGTGAATATCTATCCATTATTTGACAATCTTTGGTCACATCACAATTCAGATAAAATCGAAAAAGTTATTTATCGATTGAAAGAATTGAAATTACAAGGTCAGTATTATGAAGAAGTTAATATGCCAGATGTTGATAAGACCATAACTGGCTTGATGAATGATATAAATATCTTGAAGAAAGATAAAACATTATTATTAGCTGCCATGAAAAACATTAAATAGTTATTTGATTAACATACCTCCTGTTATATATATTGATTTATAGTAAAAGGAAAATTGATTCTTTTTATAATTGATAATCAATAATGATTATTACTCTCAATGGTGGATGCGAGAGAATAAAGTCCACTATTAATAATATACTTAGGAGGTATGTTATGGAATTCTTTAAAAGCAGTATCGCAGCATTTATTTCGATTTTTATCAACGCTTTTGATTTTAAAGGCGTGATGGCGAGGGGAGATTTTTGGAAATCTCAGATGGTTCATCTGATGATTTTCCTACCTCTGATGGTGGCTGGTTTGTTGAATCCTGATGTGATGCTGTTCAAAGCATTACATTGGGGATATGCATTGGGAGTATTTATCCCAATAATATCATCAACATGTCGCCGGTGTCGGGATGCAGGGTGGAATGTGTGGTGGATTCTCACCATGTACATTCCAGCAATTGGTTGGATTCCGGCGTTTTTCATCTTAACCCGCCGCCAGAATATCTGTTAACATCAACCATCTCAACCACATAACTTTATTAGAGTTATGTGGTTGAGGTGTTTAGTGAAAAATTTTAATATTTGATTATGGGTTTCTTTTTTCTAAAATTTTGAGGTTAAATGAAAATAATATTTAATGTTATGAATTGTGGTTTGGGAAATAATGGCGGCTCACAAACAATAGTTCAATCAGCTAATATGTTATCCGAATTGGGAAATGATGTATCGATAATTGATTCTGGTAGAAATAAACACACATGGAATAAGTTAAAAGTAAAGCATATTATAATTAAAGATATTTCACATTGTCCGAAATGTGATGTCATTATCGGAACAGGAATTAAAACATTTGATAATGTGGTTAGATGTAAAAAAGCAGATAGAAAATTCCATTGGATTCGTGGATGGGAAACATGGCAAATACCACATAAAAGAATGTTAGATATGTTTAAATCAAAACCTCAAGTGAATTTATTGACAAATGGAACTGGTATAAGAAATATTCTAAAACAATCTGGTTTAAAATCTAAAATTCAATTAGCGGGTTTAGATAACTGTATTCAAAATGTCACACATGATTATAAGAAATCAGATGTTTTAAGAATCGGAGGATTGATAAATACCAGACATAAAACAAAACAAACAAATTATATTTTAAAAGTTTTTAAATATTTGAAAAATATTCTCGATAATGTTGAATTATATACATATGGCAATGAAATTTTAAAATCAAAAGTTTTTTCAGATCATCATCATTGCTACAATCCGACTGTTAAATTAAAAAATAAAATTTATCGGAAAGTTGACTTCTGGTTATCTCCGAGCATCAGTGAAGGATTTCATATACCTCCAGCTGAATATATGTTAACAGGAGGAGTTGTTGTTGGTGTAAAACATCCATTAAATGGTACTGATCAATATCTTAAAAATAATAATTCCGGTTTTACGTGTGATGATAATTGGAGAACAATGGCTGATATTATCATAAATAATTTTCAGAATTATGAATTATTAAACGAATATGGCAACAATGCATATAATACTATTTTACACGATATTGGTAGTCGAAGAACTAATATGAAAAAATTTATTAAAATTCTTAAAGGATGATTATAATGAAAACTGATATTAATAGATTACATGATGTGGCATTGGGTAAATATGATGGCGTTAGGAGAAGAGGCCACACTTTCTTAACACTACATTCAATCGTGTCTAGTATCGAATTGGGGGATTCGCATATTTTTTATAAATGTCATATACATGCCAATATTGAATATTTAATGGATGAACTGATGAATATTTTAAATGATTTTAAATTAGATTTTAAAAAGATAAACAGAGATTGTTTATGCGTAGGAAAATCACATATAAGATTCATAGGAATGAAACAATTTGATAGTATAGTCAAAAATATGGATTATACATTAGTAGAAATGGAAAATTTGACATGAAATATAGAATATCTAAAACATCTGAAATTTTAAGACATCTGTCAAAATCAATAGAAGATAAATCACCTTTTTCATTGATGAGATTTGGTGATGGTGGTTTAAAGATGATGAATTCTATTTTTAAAAATAATAATAAAAACATCAAAATAATAGGAGAGAAAGAAGGCATACCAGAAGATAAAATAAAAGACATTTTAAATTTATGGGTAAAATACGCCAACGATGCAGATTATATTGATACTCCATCAGTATATGATAAAAAGTATTTTTGGGGACGATATAAGAAAGAACAAATACCAATTAATAAAGGAACAGCTAGATTATTATTAAAATGGGAAGCGGTATATAATAGATGTGGAATACGAACAACCGATAGAAGATATTGCAATCCAGAATTCAATTGGTTAGCTATTTTAAATTCGAATTTTAACTTATTGAATTTATTAACGAATAAAAAAATATGTTTTATATCGATATATGATAATCTTCCGAGGTTATCTAAATTTGATATAACATATAAAAAAATAGTTGGACATTATGAAAATCAATTTAAGAATAGTTTTCAATCAACTATTGAATATATAAATGAAAATGCGAATGAATATGATTTATGGTTAAATTCATCAGGTGAATTGGGGAGAGTATATTCTGGAAGGATAAAAGAATTAGGAGGGCGAGTTCTTGATATGGGTTTTGTAGCACAATACTGGAATAACTTTCAAAGACCAGAACGATTTAATAAATTCATAGAACCAGATATATCTAATTCTCTGATGATGAAATTAACTTCTAATGGATTGGTTTATAAGAGGAATATCTAAATGATTGATATCACAATAACCGCTACTATTCGTCCTGATCTACTATATAGAACATTAAAATCTTTTTATGATAATTGTTTCAATGATTATTCATATAAGATCAAAAATGATAATCTCCATATCATTATAAATATCGATCCAGTTGGAGATACGAATAATTATAAACAACATAATATCATAGATGTTTGTAAGAAATTTTCAAATAATGTTACATATAACAAACCTCTTAAACCAAATTTCACAAAAGCGGTTAAATGGGTATGGTCACGATGTAAATCGAATTATGTCTTTCATCTAGAGGACGATTGGATATTAACAAGACCAATTGATTTGATGAAATTGATATCTTATTTAGATTCAGATGAAGTGGTTGCAGTTAAATTATTTAAAAAGAAATATCCTAAGAAATCCCCATTCACAATGTTTGATGTCGAATATAAATATAATGGAGATGATTTATTTATAGCCACAGATAGTGGAACACAGTTCGGATTAAATCCTACTTTAATTAAACGATCATATATTCAAGAAGCATTGCCATTGATGGTTGATAATTTAAATCCAGAAAAACAATTCAGAAGAGCAAATCCGAATATGAAAGATTTTGTTCTGAAATATAAATATGGTATTTATGGTATACCGGGTGATGAAGCAATGGTAATTGACACTGGTACGAAATGGAGAAATAAGAGAAACATCAAAAAACCAAAAGGCACACAATTCATAATATGGGAATGAAAATGAAAACATTTTATCTTTTTAGAAGCAATTTAAGACATCTAGAATATTATCATAAATATACTGAATTGAAAGAATTTGAAGCAAAATGTCATGATTTTTATTTATTATTCCCGTTAGAATTGTTGAAGATGGGAAAATATGATAAAGTTATTATATGGAGATTGACTAATAAACCAAGGAAAGATATCACTTTTAAATTTAAAAATGAATTAGGTAAGAAAGTATTATTTATCCAGAAATTTTGTTACAGATCATTCGATGAAGTTTTTGCTTATGATAGACCAGACGTTTCTATCTTCAGAGGAGGGTTTAAAGAATATGATAATTTAATAAATCGATCTCCAGGTTTCTTTGGAAAGACATTCTATCTGGGGGCTAGTAGAAGATTCCTTCCATCATATGGTGGGAATTACGATGTGATATTATATGAATCTGTGAAAGATCTCCCATTGAATTATACTAACAGCCAATATATATATAAACCATTCTACAAAACAGCCAATCCAAAAATATTCTTTCCTAAAGATACTAAACCAGAATTCGATATAATATGGCCCTGGAAATATACATCAGATCATCGCAAAGGTGAAAAATTCTTTTTAAAAGCAATTAAAGATCATTCCGGTTTGCAACAATTAAAAATATATCATTGTGGTAATGAAGTTAAAAAAGCACGAAAATTATTCGCATCGTTTGGTGTGACTAATATTATATGTGATGATATTAAACATTATCACGATATGAATGATGTTATAAATAATGGAATATGTGGTATTTTAACAAGTGATAAAGAAGATGGTTGTCCACGGTTATCCACTGAAATATTATCATGTGGGATACCATTGTTAATAAGAGATAAAACCAGAATTCTTGATTATTATAATGGTAGCGGTAATATAGGATACACCGATGCGAATGAATTATATTCAAAATTTATGTTTATAAAAGAGAATAGAAAATCTATAATGAAAAGTTTAAGAAAAAGATTGAAAAAAGATTTATCTATTCGAGAAATATGTTTAGAGAATATAGCTGAATGGGGAATTTGATAAAAAAAGAATCCTGTGTAAGCGATTCTTTCTCCAATGCCATATTGGAATTAATCGTTCCAATATGGCATTGTTTTAGTTTCGATTTCACCATTTTGATCAATGGTGATATCAAAACCATTCGATGCGAATCTCAGACTCTCACCGGTTAGGGTTAAAACAATTTTAGTGGGATTTTGTATCCCAATTCCCGGTTGGGATATGTATTTACCTCCCCGTTCTGGAACAATCAATCCCAAACTGATAAACTTTTTCCCGCCATTATCACGGGAGATGAGAACGAAATCACCGTCCTCTTTGGTGAGATGACCGCCAATATATAAACTATCAAATTGGCGATCACGTTTATCATTTCCCATAAATCTTGCCAGATCACGGAAACGATTTTCAACGAATCTCATGTCGCAATCGCTGAAATGTGCAAGCAGATTTCTGTCTACTTGCACAGAAAAACCAACTTCTGTGACTTTCCAAAACGGTCTGATATGCTTCTGGAAAGTATCGGCAGTCTTATCGACTGTCGAAGAAACTGTCGTGGAAACAGCTTCTACTTTATCTCCTACGACAGCATCGTAGAATGTTGAAGTGGCTTGATGAAAAACCAACAAACCACCAACGATCAGACTGGCGGTGATGGCACAATGCCGAATACCGCCAGTCTCTTTATTCGTCATCATCATCCAGAGGATACTACATGCATAGTATCCTAGAACAACGATTCCAACCATCGAGAAAAATCGATAGTTGGCAAAAAGGGGAGTCATCAAAATTGATGCCAACCCTCCAAAAAATACAGCAAATGTACCGACTGTGATATAAAACTTTCTTTCTGTCTCACATATCGGATGGGAACATACTACTATGCCCCAATATAAACTTGTTACACCTGACACTATAACAACCAATCTGATGAATGTAAATAAATCGAACATAACACTTCTCCTTTTAAACCAGTAGATTTTATCACCTCGCATCTACTATTGAGGTTGATTATCGTTGTTGATAATCGTATATAAAATTTAAAATCGTTGTTGTTGTACTAATTAATATATATACGAACGATCATTGAGTCGGATAAATGAAAACTAGGAACATAGTATTGAAACAAAAGTTATTTAATTCAAAATAGGTAATCAAATTAAAATGGCTAAACAAAAAAAATTGACCAGAAAAGAAAAAATTCAATTATCGAAACAAAATATTTGTTGGAAATGTGATGGAAGTATTTCATATGATAAAGAAATAAGATCATTGAAATGTGACGATTGTGGTTTGATAGTTGATGTCAAAGATAGGATAAAAATTAAAACAGAGGTGTGATAATGGATTATGATGTATTGATTCTTTTTTCCGGTGGAGCAGATAGTTTATATTGTTCAGAATCAGCTATACAATCTGGTTTAAATGCTTTTTATCTTATGATAGATTATGGTCAACTACATAAAGAAGAATTGAAATATGCTAAGAAATATTTGAAAAATATTAATAAATTACATCATACACAAACAGTCGAAATCAAATCTTTAAATATTAAATCTGGTTTAACAACATCTGATAAAGCATTATATGATAATGTTCATGATATGTATGTACCGAGTAGAAATATGATGTTTACATCAATAGCTGCTTCTATAGCTGAAAGTATGAACATACCTCTTATATGGTACGGTGCAGATTTATCTGATAGTGAAAATTCATTTCCAGATTGTAAACAAGATTGGATTGTTAAAGTAAATGAATTATTAAAGATCAATGGAAGTAAGGAAATAGTTCTTGAAAGCCCGACATTAGGAATCCGGAAAGAAACAATTATAAAATCATTGAAACATTCAATCGGTAATAATTTAAATGATTTTATGTATTCTGGTTATGGAGAATTTGAATAAATGAAAGAATATGGATTTGATATAGATGCAACACATTCGGCGATGATTTATGAAAAAGGAACAGAAGCGCACGATAATGCTGAAAAACGTAAAACATCATCACCCAATACAGAAGGTTTGATCGTTGGATCTTCCGAATGGGCTTGGCTCGAAAAAGATAATGGACGACGAATATGTGCCGCTTTGAAATATTTTAGTGAAACATCCACCGAAGAGATTATAAGAATATCGAATGAAAAATTTAAATAGATGGTTTTCTATTATAATCGATGGAATAATTTATAATAGAAAAATATTTTAAATTTTTCCATTTAAATTAAGTCGAGATGAGGTATTTAAATAATGAAAGAATGTCAAGCAAACAATTATTTTTTAAGGAACAAACAACAAATGAATAAATGGAATAATCGATTCATCAAATTGGCAGAACATATATCAGAATGGTCAAAAGATCCTAGTACGAAAGTAGGAGCAGTTGTAGTCGATACACGAAATAGAATTGTTTCAGTTGGATATAATGGATTTGCTCATGGTGTCGATGATTGTGAAGAAAGATATATTGACAGAGATTTAAAATATCCATTAACTCTACATAGTGAACTCAATGCCATTCTTTTCGCTCAAAGAGATTTAACTGATTGTTCTTTATACGTTTATCCGATTCCACCATGTACTAGATGTGCAAGTGTCATCATTCAAACTGGAATTAAAAATGTTTATACAATCAGACCATCTGACGAAATATTTAGTCGATGGGGAGTTGAAATTGATTTGAGTGAAACTATCTTTAAAGAAGCTGGTGTTAATATGGAGTATTTATCATGAAAGAACAATCATTATTAGAAAAATTAAAATATGATTTTTCTCAGATTATATCAACATCATACGGGACAAATATTGAATCGTCTGATAAATTCATTGATGATCTTATTAATGTTATAATTGATAAATTAGAGAAAAAGGAAAATACATGAACTATACAGAATATTTCTTCGAATTAGTTGATAAAATAATTGAATTTAAAAAAGATGATCAGAAGATTGTTACTTTAGGATTGGGAGAATGTTATTATTACAAGCTTCCATATATTTACTATAAAAATCAGAAAATTAGAAATTTAGATATTAAATATTTAGGAGGAATACGTGAAGATAGTTATTATAAGAGAATGGATCTTATCGATTATGATGATGTTTCGTTATCTAATGATATTCTAATATTATCACGAGTTGGTGAACATCTGGTAGATTTTCAACATCAAATTTATGATATTTATAAATCAGGAATTGCTGGTGAAGTGGTTTTATTGTTGCCCACGATGAATGCAATTTCTCAAGAAATTTCTAGAAATATTAAAAATTGCGTTTCGAATAATTCAATTGATTTCAAATTACGAAGATCTATAATTGAATTATTAAGTATATCACCAGATACGATTGAAGATTTACACCATAATTATACATCTCCTTTGATGTTTAAAAATCTATTAAAACCAATTGATAAATATATTGATAGTGTGGCATTTAAAGATTGTGAAGAGTATATAAATGGATTTCCTCATTTTATCGTTCATTTAAAATTTGTTACGAATTCAATCGTTGAAAATGAAAAATATATTCAAGATATTCCCATTGGTGATAAATATGTAAACAAGAAAGATGAAAATTGTTACTATATCGGATATGAGGATTGTTACACTCCAATAAATATGCATTTTAAACAAGCGTTAGATATGAATGCTTATGACACGATAGTTTTTAATCGTTGTTTATCGAGAAAATATGATTTCGAATTCTTTTTATATGATATATGTTCACATATAAGACCCGGAACGAAATTGGTAATTATAGAAGAAGATATGCAGAAAGTTATGCATGATATTGAATTGATGGATGATGATACTGAAGAATTTTGGAATTTGAATTCTTTACTCTTTGGAAGGAATCATCAATATAAATTAAATAATAAATTAAATACTTCTATATTATATTTCAGTAAGCAGATATTCATGACCCCCGATCTATTAGATGTATATATGACACAAGAAGGGTTATACGAGAAAACTAAAAATGATAAAAATATAGATTTCGAATTTTCTACAATAAATCCATATACTTTTATCAATACATATACGAGAACATAAAACAATTCTGACACAAAAACATATATGTTTTTGTGTCAGAAAAATTTCAAATAAAGGAATTAAAAATGCCAGTATACGATTATAAATGTCAATCTTGTGATCACGAAATGATGGATGTTAAACAAAAAATAAATGATGATAAACTAAAGAAATGTCCCGCCTGTGGGAAATCTGATTTACGAAGATTAACTGGGAATAGTTCATTCCATTTAAAAGGTGGAGGATGGTGT
>Ga0164315_10002119_pt1 | contig 15120 bp, 15 predicted proteins | sample GuaBasSedimGuay6_FD_113737 | JGI IMG/M metagenome (GOLD analysis project Ga0164315, IMG submission 113737) | Subseafloor sediment microbial communities from Guaymas Basin, Gulf of California, Mexico - Guay6, Core 4569-2, 0-3 cm | ecosystem: Environmental > Aquatic > Marine > Hydrothermal vents... | reverse complement strand
GAGTCAACCGTCAACGGCAGAACATCGACATTGGCATCGACAAAAGACTCGTACAGGGCGTATTGCTGCGCATAGGTAGGAAAACCGCCTCTGGGCTGAACCAGCATTTTGCCTTTCTGGCTATAGTGGTGGGAGATAAAGAGGTCCTTGCTGGCATTGGTGACAAATTCCGTAACCTCGGCAAAGTCAAAAGCATCCACGTACTCATTGCTGAGAATGATTTCTCTTTCTTCTTGCAGCAGACTCACTGGCTTCTCTCTTCGAGAAAAGCGGCCAGCAAATCAAGCCCGGTATTCAGGTCTACCTGGTGGCATACCAGGTCGAAGCCATAGTTCTTGTATCTCGCCACAATATCCTCGGTATTGCCACTGCCGACTACCAGATTTCCACCAATCATCATAACGAGGTCATCCAGGGTTTTGTAACTCGCCTTGAGCAGCTTCACCTCGCGGCCCCAACCCTCCGCTTCGCCGTTGAGGGACGATATAACCAGTACATCCGCGCCGGTTTCCACCGCCGCATCAAAAAACTCCTCGAGATGCGTATTCACGCCCAGGTTAAACACTTCATATCCCCTGGCTTGCAGAGAAAGATCAATGAGCCTGTTCGCCACAACGTGGATGTCGTTGCCCACTACGCCTGTTACGACCTTCATATCGCCTTCATATTCAGTATGTGTGTGGAGTCGTCAGCATAAAACTGGAGAGGAACAATTCAGACCTCACTACCCTGCTGAGAGATGTCGATGGCCCCGGAAAAGTCATTGCTGTCGGATTACTGTTTTCGAGATCCCCGGGTGGCTGCTGGCTCACTTCTACTCATCAACCAGGTGCAGCACATCCTTGATTACCGACCAACGCGGTGTTTTCGGTTTTGCGTTCTCGCCCAGAATCCAGTAATTGTAGAGTTTGTCGATGTATCCCGAGGAGCGCTGCAGTTCCAACCAGCTGTTCAGGAATGTCAGCAGGTTGTTATTTTCTCCAGCAACCACGTAGGATGCCGGGAATGACTCGATCTCGTCCCGGTTATAAAGAGTCGTATAATTCGGGTAAAGAATGGTCCAGGTTTTCCCGGCTTCCAGGCTCATGATCAGGCCATCCCAGGTGTTACCATCATCGTCAAAGAAATCACGGTCTGAGTCGATGCTCTCAAACGTCCAGTTGGGAAATCTTTCCTTCAATTCAGGTAAAATAGTGTAATCACCAACCGAGGCAAAGTTTAAATTTTTCTTCCTTTCCTCGATCTCAAGCATAATTTCATCAACGCGATGGTCCTTGACCACCAGGGTATAATGCAGGGTCAATACAGGGTCGGTAAAGGCTGCTATTTGTAGCCGTTTGGTGGTCATCTGTATGCCGGAAACACCAATATCGAAATGCCCCGCGTCGAGTGCCCCGGGGACGTCATCGAGGTCATAAGGGATAAACCTGATATCGACGCCAAACTCGAATGCCAGTCTTTCCATCAACTCGATATCGAAACCGACGAGTTCGCCAGCGGAGTTGAAATAAGAAAATGGCACCTGTTTCGGATTGTATCCGACCCGCAATACACCACTTTCCTTTATTTCCCTGGTAGTTCGCGGCGCAATTGCCCCGGTACTTATGTCGCGGTGAAATGACTTGATATCTTCAGGTAATTCACTCGATGAAGTCATACGTGCAACTACTTCATTCATCGTATAGTCAGTATTGACAACACGGTCGAGCAGTAAAGCTGTACCCACTAAAATCGTGCCGAGTACAACGGGTGTCAGGGCGCTATACAGAATCAATCTTTTCATGCTGATTTTAGCAATTCCAGCAAGCATGGCAGTGCCGCCCACGGCCAGGATAAAGATATTCATCGCCGCCAGCAGCGAGGTGAAACGGCTGGTGAAAAGGCTCGATACTATATACAACTGAAACAGATCCGAAGACAGTTCGAGCGAGTCGAGCAGCATGGGAACGGTCAGATAAACACTGCCGAATAAACTGATCAGGCCGTTTACAGCCATCGGCAAATAGGCGAAAAAGCTTAGCTCTTCACCGGAAAACCAGGCTGCGAAGAGCACGAATACTATGGTCAGTAATTTGCCCAGGTTAGGAAAGCTGAAGACCACGGGAATAATAATAGTGGCGTAATCATCGGTGTCTTTATTGCCAATGTCATATTTGTGAAACAATTCCTTGGTACGTTCGATCAGTAGCGGGAGAATGATGAAAATGTTGCCCGCAGCAAAGGCCGTAATCATTGCGTCCCTGGCGATACCGGTAATGTCCCGGTAGGAAAAAGGCGTAAACGACGCCAGGATTGCCGGCAGGGCCCAGTAGGTCAGGATAATCGTCATCACCACATGAGCGGCAAAATATACCTGGAGTTTTTGAAACTCTTCGAATTCCATGGTACCGGCGGTGGCCGCGGTCATCGCAAATATGCCGATGGGCATTAACTTGACAATATACTGGGTAACCTTGTTGAACGATTGACCCAGCAATTGCAGGGGTTTCATCAATGGTTCTTTTTCGTCGATGGAAATCAGTGCGATTCCAGTCGCGATGCAAAAAAGCACGATGGCGGGTATATAACTCTGCGACATGGAAAAGAAGGGATTAGAGGGAATATACAGATCCAGTATGTCGATGGATTTAGGATCCTGCAAAGCCGTCAGGCTAAAGAATTCTCCCGCTATCCAGGTTGGAAAGGTGTACCAGACCAGGTACATCAGGACCAACCCGATACCCCAGATAATCAGCATTAACTGACCCACCTTGACCCCCAGCGAACGGGCCTGTTCATAGGTGAGGTTGCCCAGGCTCGATATCAGGGAAACGATGATATAGGGGATAATTGTCATCTGCAGTAACTTGATAAAGGCATCACCAATGACAGCCATCCAGCCGACTTTTTCACCAAAAAACAGGCCGATTAAAATGCCTGCCGCAAATGACAGCAAAACCAGCGTGGACATGCTCATTTTCTTTCGTTTATTTTCGGGCTTTATAACTTCAGTCGCTGTGGCCATACCTGTCTGATCCCTGGTTTCCGATTATATCTGCTGGTTGTCGGTTGAACTGAATTCAGCGATTGCTGACTCGTAGCATTCAATATATTGCTTAATTTTCGTTTCCGGGGCAAATAAATTTGCCGCGCGCGCGCGCGCCTGCTTCCCCATCTGTTGATGCAACCCCGCATCGGAAAGAATGCCGATCATATGGCTGGCCAATAGATCAACATCGTCGGGGTCCGCCATAAAGCCGGTTACGCCCACTTCGACAACTTCGGGAATTCCATCGATATTACTCGATACCGTTGGCACGGCGCTTGCCATGGCTTCGAGCAGCACCATGCTGAAAGATTCTGTATAGCTGGGCTGGATGACACAGTCGGCATTCGCAATATAAGATTCGATATCAGTCACGTGACCGATAAAGTTAACCTTATCGATTATACCGAGTGTCTGGCATTGCTTCTTTGTATCCTCCAATTCGGGTCCCGATCCAACCAGTACTAACCTGGCGTTAATTTTACCCACTACCTGGTGAAACGAGCGAATCACCGCGCTGATGTTCTTCAGGGGCCGGAAAGTTGACACGTGCATGATGATTTTTTCGTCTTCATTCGCCAGGGTATTACGTAAATCCCTGGAGGCGCGTTTTGGGGAGAACTGATTCAAATCTATAAAGTTATGTATCACCTGAATCGATTTGCTGATTTCAAAATTGCTTCTTATATAGTCTCGCTGATAAGCGGAAACGGTAGTAACGCGGGTACTCTTGTTAATACTGAACTGGTTTAACGGATAAAGTGGCTTGTCCTGGCCTATCACCGAGACATCAGTGCCATGGATAGTGGTGATAGTAGGGAATTTCCTGGTACAGATCTGGTTGGCCAGGTAGACACACAGCGAATGAGGAATCGAGTAGTGGGCATGGACAATATCCAGTTTGAATTGCTCCACTACCTCTACAATTTTAGCGGTTAGCGCAAAGGTATAGAGCGAACCTGAAAACAAGGGGTAATAAATAGCCTCAACATCATGAAAATAGACATTGTCACAGTTATCCAGCAATTTAAAAGGTCGCGTACTGGATATGAAATGGACTTCATGCCCCATTTCGGCAAGCCCCAGGCCGAGTTGAGTCGCGACCAGGCCGGACCCCCCTATACTGGGATGACAGACAATTCCTATGCGCATACTTTTACAGGTTTTCCTGGTTGGTCCATCATCAGTAGTGGTCAGGATTTTATCGGCCGATTAGAGAGCAAACTAGATTTATTGTCCACAAATGTCCTTTTCGTAGTGGGCCGCTATACCCGATTCTATTTTTTTGGCTTCATGCCAGTCGTTACGGCGCATGACATTCGTGACCGTGGAAAAATGAATATATAAGAAACATCACTCATATTCAGTATGTTAGCTGGATTCACTCTATCCACTGGCTCCCTCGGACCCGGCGTCAGGACGCCTGCCACGATCCGAATCCAACCTGTCCGACCGGGTTCGCGGACGCCGATGATACAGGGTTGGGCCGGGAATTTCTGCTTCCCGGTTTTAGGCCGCAACATGGCCTCTTCCTGCCGGCCGCAAAGACACGAAAGCGCAATAATATCAAATGCTTATGAAAAACGGAACGATGGTGCTAGAATGCCGGCCGACACCAATAAAGGGGACCTGTCGATGACGTTTTTTACCGCGGATATTTGTGACGAGCACAGTGACAGGGTAGCTGTACTGGGGGCCGGGTACAGCAACTACGGTGGTGCGGAAAAGTGCCAGGGTGAAGTTGTCACCATAAAACTGGACAGGAACATTTCAGATCTGATTCCCCTGCTGAGAGATGTCGATGGCATGGGAAAAGTCGTCGTCGTCGACGTGGACCAGGCCTACTACGCCGTTGTGGGTGAAAATCTGATGAAATTCGCACACCAGAGCAACTATGCGGGCATTATCGTCAACGGTTACGTCAGGGACATCGCACTGATCAGGCACATCCCGGTCGCCCTGTATGCCCTTGGCACCTGCTCGCGAAAATACATCCCCGCCACTAAAGGCGAACAGGATGTACCACTGGTTTTCGGAGGTGTTGAATTCAATAGCGGTGACTACCTGTATGCCGACACCGATGGTGTGATTGTCGCCGCGGAGAAAATTGTCTAGCCCGAGTATCTCAGAGGAACGAAGATGCAACGAAAAGTCGTCAATTAGGTCAACACCGGCACCGTTTGCAGAAATCCCGTTATCTCGCGCCACATCACTGGGGGATTGGAGTACATGGGAAAGTGCCCACACTCCGGAATTTCCGACAGCTTGACACCTCTGGACTTTATAAGACTCAAGTAAGACAGTCCCCGGTTTTGTTCTCCATACATGAACATTTTTGGGCAGGGTAAGTCCAGGAATTTGCCCATAAGATCACCATGATCAGATAAGGACACCATCGATGAAAAAATACCTCGGATGGCTTCGGGTCGTATCTTGTGTTTTAAACTCGCAGAAAAGAGGGGACTGGAGTATGCGGGCGTATGCAGGGCACGCTCTATAAAATGCTCAAAAAATTCATTGGGATTGGCTGTCGGGTAGTCGATTATTTGGCGGCTTAAAAAGCAGTCTTCGGGCGCAATATTGCCTTCAATATCGATGAAACTGCGGACTCTGTCGGGAACATGGTGCGCCAACATCAATGCGGTTAATCCGCCCATCGAGTGCCCAACTAAATGAAAGTGTTCTATATTCGCGTGATCTAAAACCGCCAGAGCGGTTTCGAGCAGAAACGGAATGGATACCTTGTCGAGATTCGAGCAGTGGGTTTCTCCGCAGCCCGGTGCATCGTAAGCCAGAAAGGGATAATCGCTCAGGCTTGCTTGGCTGACGATGTCCGCGTAGTCCTCTTTTGTGGAACCAAAACCGTGCAGGAACACAATGGGGAGCTTATTGCCTTCACGCGATATCGTAGAGACACTCAACTCGGCGCCATCAATATGAATGGAGATTGATTTCTTTTCGAATTCTTTCATAGGATTGTTTTCAGTTGGCTAGAAATGGGGCTCTTGTAAAGAGATCTAATTGCATAGTGCAGCACAAAATTTTTGTATTTTGATACAAGCCAGTCTTAGCGATTCGTCATCCAGGGCATAGGCGATACGTAAATAGGGCCCGAGACCAAAGGCACTACCCTGCACTACTGCAACATTGGTTTCATCCAGCAGAGCGTCGACGACGTCCTTGTCGCTCTCGATCAGCTTGCCAGCTGCAGTCGTCTTGCCGAGCAGCCCACTGCAATCCGCAAAGATGTAAAAGGCCCCGGATGGTGCTTCACAACTCAGGCCCGGTGCGTCGTTTAACATGTTGACAACCATGTCGCGGCGGCGCTGAAATACTGTCTTTGACGAATTGATGAAATCCTTAGGTCCCAGCAATGCAGCCAAAGCAGCATGCTGCGCGATACTGCAAGCACCCGATGTCTGTTGCCCCTGCAACTTGATCATGGCATTGATCAACCATTTTGGCCCGGCTCCAAAACCGATGCGCCAACCCGTCATGGCAAAGGCTTTCGAGACACCATTCATGGTCATGATGCGATCTCTCAGGTCTGGCGCCACCTGGGCCATGGTATGAAAGGATTCATCATCAAAAATCAGGTGCTCATATATGTCGTCTGAAAGCACCAGGATATCGGGATGCCTTGTTAAAACGCCGGCCAGGTTTAGCAGCTCTTGTTTAGTGTAAATTGACCCGCTCGGATTAGAGGGCGAGTTGAGCATCAACCATTTGGTACGATCAGTAATGGCCGCTTCAAGGGCTTCGGCTGTCAGTTTGAAGTTACAGTCTTTGCCGCATGCAATCGTGACTGGCTTGCCACCGCAAATTTGCACCATTTCCGGGTAACTTACCCAGTAAGGCGCTGGAATGATGACTTCATCGCCTTCGTTAAGTGTTGCTGCAAGCGCATTGAAAATAACCTGTTTCCCTCCTGTACAAACAATGGTTTCATCCCATGTGGCAGGGATGCCATTTTCTTGCTGGAATTTCCTGGCGACAGCCTGTCGCAACGTTTTCAACCCGGCAACTTGCGTATAACGAGTAAAGCCAGCTTCAATCGCCTGGATAGCAGCCGCACAAATATGTGCAGGCGTATCGAAGTCAGGTTCACCTGCGCAAAGCGATATGACCGCTTCCCCCGAGGTCATTTTGTCAACAACACGGTCGATTACCTGGTAGGTTGCGGACGGCTGTGAGCGCTGCAGAAACCGATTGAGCTTTGCTGATGAATTTCTCATTGCTCGCCTCTCCAGGCGGTAAGACCCATCAGTTCAACAGTGGTTTTACCTTCGCTCAGCTCCCTCATCATGACAGCTTCCTTCGCTTCACGCGTCTTGCCTTGCTGAATAATCTCCAGGGCACACTGATGAGGAAGAATCACTACGCCATCATCATCGGCTACCACCAGATCCCCGGCCTGTACGGAGGTGCCCATAATTTGAATCGGCTGTCCAACAGAATTGGCCGTATCTTTATGGGTACCACGGACCGATATTCCCCGGCTGAACACCGGAAACCGAAAACGACGTAGCGCCGCAATGTCACGAACACCACCGTCGATAACAAGCCCTTTAATACCCACGGCCTGTGCTGCAACCGTCAATACTTCGCCCCAGTATCCGGCAACGAACTGGTCGGTTGTTACCACCAATATGCTTCCAGCAGGTGCTTTTTCCAGCGCGAGTTGAATCGCCAGGTTATCTCCCGGCGCGCATGCTACCGGATAAGCCGGACCCGCCACAGCAGCACCTTCCCACACCGGCCGAATGCTGTAATCCAACGCACTGTTTTTGATGCCCGATGCCTCATAAAGTGTAGAGGCGCCCAGGGCTTTTGTTAACTCGATTATTTCATCAGGATACTCACACATGTTATTGCTTCCTTTGCAGGGTATGGTACCCAAGCTTTTCACGGGCTTCGCGAATATTGTCACCCGCGGCGATTAGATCCCGAATGGCGCTTTCCACTGATTCTATTTCATGCGCCGTTTGAGCTACCTGACGGGCAAATTTACCAGGCACGATAACAACACCGCTTGCGTCGGCCACTACAATGTCGCTTGCTTCAACCCTCACTGTGCCAACCGATATCGTGGCATTGACCGACTCGACCTCGATCCGGTCTTTGCCGGTACGCATAAATCTGCCCGCCGTAAATAACGGATAATGCTCTCGAATCGCCTTGTTCACATCACGGCATACCCCGTCGATAACGGTGCCCGCAATGCCATGAATACCAGCGTATTGGGTAAGAATATCGCCCCACACCGTGCAATCGGTACGACCATCATTGTCGATGACAACGACATCACCCGCTTTGACATCATCGATATAGTCACCCACGGTTCCAGCAGGTGTGGATGCAGGAACATATTTCACCGTAAACGCAGGACCTATGATCACCTCTGAATAATCTCTCAGCGGCATGATTCCCATAACTTGACCATGAACTCCGATCTTGTCCAATGCATCGGATACGCTGGCCGTATCCAGTCCGTTGAATAGTTTAACCAGTTCCTGTGTTTCGATTTCCTGCGAGTTATTTGGGGTTGGCATAGGTGAATCTCTGAGTTGACGTAAATCTAGCTGTTCTGAATGGCTTCAAATTGTTTGTCGTGCATCACTTGCGCAACCGAATTTCCCGCGCAGACCTCGTTAACCATTTCCGACTGTCGAGTTTTGATCTTTTCAGCCAGTTCGATCACCGGCCCGATTTTTTCCGCCGCAATAAAGACGCTGCCACATCGGTCTGCAATGACATAGTCATCTTCGCGAACCGTGACGCCTGCGACTTGTATGGGGCATGCAGAATCAATTTGAACTACCCGGTTGCGTGCGCTGATCATGGTGATACCCCGACCATATAATGGGTAGCCAATCGATTCACTGCCGTCTATGTCGCGGCTAACGCCATCAATGATGGTGCCCCGGATATTCTTTTGCCTGGCGGCATTGGCCAGAATATCGCCCCAACAGGAAACCCCTTCGATTCCACCCGAGATTATGAGCACCCGATCGTCACTCGTGACCGCATCAATTACCGGAGAAATGAGGTGTACGGTTGGCTTACTGTTCTTTTTTGGACCTAATTTAATGGTGCTTGCGCGCCCCACAATATGAGGGCAGTTCCACAGGGGGTGTAAACCGAATGTTGCGCCTTCCAGTCCCAGGAAATCCAGGGCATCAGAAACAGCATTGGTATCAAGGGCGCTGAGTCGCTCTAAAAGTAGCTTGTTTTCTGTCATGGCAAACTTCGCTAAATGAAATTGAACTGCATTATTAGAGCAGATCACTGATATGTAAAATCGTATTAAATTAACTCTGTAATACGAAATTCATATTAGCTATAGTAATATCCGGACCCTCGCTCCTGTAACAGGCGAACAAAGGATATGAGCACAATCAATTTCAGGTTGATCAAACAACTATGGATGTTTCTGGCGGTAGCGGAAGAGTTGCATTTTGGCAAAGCAGCAACCCGGCTTGGAATGTCGCAGCCTCCATTGACCGAGCAAATCAAGGTACTGGAGCACTCTCTCAAGATGATGCTGTTTGAACGCTCTCGACGAGGGACTAAATTAACGCCTGCGGGTTTAGCGATATTGCCTGCGGTTAAAAAATTTTCTTACCAGTTAGAAAGCCTGGAAAAAGTGGTGCGTGAAGTGGCTCGCGGACAAACCGCTGTGCTGCAGGTGGGTGCAATTACTTCTGCCATGCTGGAAACGGTTCCGCCACTGCTGGATGAACTTAAGTTGCGTTACCCGGAGCTAACGGTATATGTACGAGAAATCGATAGTGTTGATGCTATCCCGGCGCTCGAAAGCGGTGATCTGGATCTTGCATTCGTTAGACTGGATGGAGAGACAAAATCAGGAATTGAGACGCTTAGCCTGGCGCAGGACCGGCTTGCGGTCGCATTACCCAGGGATCACACATTGAATAATCATTCGCATGTCTCGATTGCTGCACTGGAGCCTGAGCAGTTTGTGATGTCGTCCCGACAGGTCAGTCCGGCTTATTTTGACATGCTGATATCAATCTGCAGAAAACATGGTTTTAGCCCGCGAGTCTTGCAGGAAGTCAGGTCTGTTGCCTCACAGATTGCCTATGTGGGCTGTGGACAGGGTGTTGCATTGGTGCCCTATGGCATGGCCAGGCTGGCCCCGGACAATGTCGTGGTAAAGCCATTAGCGGAAGAAATCATGGTTGTCACCTCAGCCATGGCGTGGAATAGTCACAGACATCACCCGATGACTGACACTGTCAAAGAAATACTGGGGGGGTGGACAGGGTCCCGTGCTGTCCCGTGCTATTCTCCCTCGGCGCACCCGAAACGTTTATCGAGATAGCGGATAATATCGTCGGATCCATACATCCATTCCATCGAACCATCCGCCTTAACCAACCGTAAACAGGGCACCTGATACTTGCCTCCCTGATTGACCAGCTCACTGTTCCATTGGGGATCGTTGCGCGCATCGCGTGTTTCTATATTCAAACCGAGTCGGCGCATGGTACGACGGGTCTTGACACAGAACGGGCATTGTTTGAATTGGTAAAGTTTCATGGTCGATGTCGTTGCATCCAGCTCGGCCCATTTTTCCGCAGAATAATCCGGCACCCGGGGACGCGTTATCCAGTCAACAAAAATTACGATTTGACCCAGTGGCCAGCGAATCAAGCGGAATACATATTTCATAAGATGGTGGGGTTCGAGCGGTTTGAATTGCCGGGACAGTATACCGATTAAATTTACCGGGACAGTACCCCTGTTAGCCAAACCAGCTATTTGGGAATAGGTATACTGTCACCGGGATTTCCTCGACCTGGATTAAAACTTCTTTGCGTTGGGCACGCGCCGCATGGCGTCGAATACATTCAATTCCCAGGGCCGAATCGCCATGATCAGGCTGCAGCCGAAACGCTCGTCCAGCGGCAGGGAATCGGAATCCTCGCGGAGGTCGTGCGCATCCTCGGCGAGGCGTTTGATTTTACGAATGATTTCCGCATTGGCGCCGCGCGAAAACATCCCCGAAACATAGAGACGGAACTCGCCGCTACCACCGAAAGACGAATTGAAAAACTCGCTCTGCACGACTTTTTCATAAAAACGCTGAATCGGTCCGTTGGGCAACAGCTGGAAGTTTTTCGAGATCATCAGCTTGACGCGGTTGCCCGGCTGCAGTTCGATGATTTTCATGCGATCGAGCCTGGCCAGCAGACGGATTCCCTCGGTCTCGGAAATATCGTAGATATCGATGATTTCAGAGAACTCGAACTTGTTCATCAGGAAATGCGCCATCATCATCAATTTCAGATCGGAAACCAGCTCGGTTTCCTGTTCCAGCGTCAGCTGGTGGGTCAGCTCGACGCCCTTTTCCATCGCGTGGATCAGGTCGGAAATCTCGAGATGAAGTATTTCGCAAATCTGCTCCAGGCGCGACAGCGTAAACGCGTTTTCGGCGAACAATCGCTTGATGCTGGCTTCGGAAAGATCGAGCGCTTTGGCGACCTGTCGATAGGTAACGCCCTGCTTGCGCAATTCCTGCTTGAGAGTTTCAACAATATGCCTGGTTTGCGACATGGTATCGACCAACGCTACCGACAGTTTTGAATATCGCTACTATGCCCGAACGGGTTGCGCAATACAATCCCGGAGCCCAGTCTCACGCTACTCATTGAACGTCAGCAGTACCCGTACAGGCCTTCCTTTAGACCTGATTAGGAGTAGACTCGATGCTACCGGGCTGAAACAAAATGAAACGAAACCTGACTTCCATGCGCCACGGCTGGAAATGCGCAACGGCAATTTTTCTACTGTCAGCCACCATCACGGCACCGCGAGCGGGCCTTGCCGACGATGCCGAAGTATTGCCTAAGAACGTATCGCGGTTCTACTGGGATTTCTATCGTTACCACCCGACAACACATCGTTACAACGCCGATGGCGAGCGCGAAGCGCTGGCCCACCCGTTTACCGACGCCGCGCTCGACAGCAGCGTACTCACCAGCCTGGCGCCGCTGGACGCCTTCGTGCCCGGCAAGGCCACGCTTGGCGACGTTGCAATCAAGTACGAGTACGATATCGACGTGCTCGATCTCGGTTACAGCTACGGCCTGACCGAGAGCCTGTCGATCGGTTTTCACATTCCCTACTACTGGATCAGCAACAACGTCGATACCGCGCTGGATACCAGCAGCGCCAACGTCGGTCTCAACCCGGTCACCGGTGAATGCTGCATTCCGCTTGCTCTCGGCGGGGTGGTGATGGATACCGACGATGTGCAGAACCTGGTCATGGACGAATACGGTTTCAGTGAAATCGACGACTGGTCACGCGAGGGTATCGGCGACACCGAACTCGGCGCCAAGTACCGCTTTTACCAGCAGCAGGACTCGGCCTTCGCGATAACCGGCGGCCTGCGCATTCCGACCGGATACGAAGACGATGCCGACAAGCTCAACGATGTCGCCTGGAGCTACGGCAACTACGCGTTGCTGTTGCGTTTGCACTATGACTACCTGCTCAGCAACCTGTGGAGCAAGTCCGCTTCCAGCCTGCAAACTCTGCCTGCGCGCGGCGATCTCGTCGCCAACCTGGCGCTTCGTTACGACTACATGTTGCCCGACAGTAAGATCATGCGCATCGGCGATACTCCTGACCAGATCCTGACCAGCAATCGTGAAAGAGTCGATCGCGAACTCGGCGATCTGTACAACCTCGAAGCCGCGCTCAAGTACTACGCCAGCGATGCAATCGCCTTCGGCCTGGTCTACACCTACGGTGGCAAGTTCAAGGACGATATCGACGGTGACGAGGGTTACAACTACTCGAGCCTGGAGAAAGACACCGATTCCAGCCAGCAAATCGTCAAGCTCGAAGCGAGCTACTCGACGTTGCCCGCTTACCAGGCGCAACGAAGCCGTTTACCGATGGAATTCTCGCTCGCTTATCGCGAGCGTTTCAAGGGCGATGGACCAAGCAGTGGCCAGGCCAACCCGGTACTGTACACGCGCTGGGTCGTCGCTGGCATGAAGTTCTGGTTTTAACGAGCCTGCCGTGTACAAGCCACAACAATCAACTTAAAAACATGGCGTTTAGCCGCCGCGTCAACACGCTACGCTGATGAGCGCTTAGCGCACGTAGCCGATGACCGACACGAAGTGGCAGGCGGATCCGGCGAGCACAAAAAAGTGCCAGATACCGTGCGCATGGGTCAGGCGATTCATCAGATCAAGCACGTAAAACACGACCCCGCCGGTATAAGCCAGGCCGCCCGCGGTCAGCCACCACAGGCCGGCCTCGGGCAGGACCGCCTTGAGGCTGGCAAAATCGAAGGCGCAGGCCCAGCCCATGCCGAGGAAAATGACCATCTGCCCGATCTTCACCCACCGCCCGGACAGAAACACTTCACTTAAAATGCCGGCCAGCGCGAACGCCCAGATCACGGCCAGTATCAGGAAACCGTTACCGTCACGCAGACTGACGAGCATGTACGGCGTATAGGTTCCGGCGATCAACAGGTAAATCGCGACGTGATCGAGCAGCTGAAACAGATCTTTCAGTTTTGGCGGGTGAAAACTGTGATAGAGCGTCGACATGGTGTAAAGCAACACCAGCGAAAAACCGAAGACACTGAAGCTGGTAATTATCCAGAGGTCTCGCGATTGTACGCCGACGGTGAGCAGCGCACCCAGGCCGACCAGCGCCAACACGGCTCCGACCAGGTGGCTGACGCTATTGAGTTTTTCGCCGTAATACATGATTAACTTGAAGCTGCAGCGGTTTACTCGAAAGCGATCATCGCATCCTGCAGCCACAGCAGCAGGTAGTCCGCGAAACTGCGTCGAATGATGACTTCGAAGCCCGTCTCACCGGCGAGCGGTGACAGCGTCATACCGGCCTTGGCAAGCCGGGTTTGCGCACATTGCCCGTGTTTGAACTCGCGCGGGTGCAAATCGAGCGGGCAGTCGGTGGCGAGCAGGTTGGCGGCGTTGGCGCCGCTGATCCGGATCATGGTGAGGCCGCTGGAATTGTCCACGACCGAGGAAAACACGCCGTCGAGCGCCTTCTGCAACGCGTTCTGAAGTGCTTCCTGCTGTCCAGCCGGAGTAACGATCAGCCATTCATCCGGTCCCAACCAGTAAATGCGATAATCGCCGGAATCAACAACCGTGTTCGCCTCGGTCGGCGGCTCGCAACCGAGAACCTTCAAGGTAGCGGCAAGAAAACCCGTGTTGTCAGCGCGACCGCGCAGGTTGATAAACCCTAGAAACGGATTTTCCTCGATCCGCGGCGCAGCACCGCGCGGCTCCTGCAGTTTGATCTGCACCAATGGGCTCTGCTGTTGGAATAAATCAGGCATTGGATTTGCTCCCTTCCTTATCGTAGAACACCGGCTCCGTTATGGTCGCCTTGATTACGCGGCCGTTGGCGAGCGGCGCATAAACGGTTTCGCCCATGCGATGATGCCCCCCCTTGACCAGCGCCATCGCAATCGAGTGGCCACAGCAGGCGCTGTAGTAACTCGAGCTGACGTGACCAACCATCGGCATTGGCATCGGCGCCTGCGGATCGTTCACCAGTTGCGCCCCTTCCGGGATTACCGTGACCGGGTCTTCGGTGAGCAATCCGACCAACTGCTTGCGATCCTCGCGCACCGTATCCGGCCGGTCCAGCGAGCGCTTGCCAATGAAGTCCTGCTTGGCCTTCGACAGGGCCCAGCCGAGGCCGAGATCGTTGACCGTGACCGAACCATCGGTGTCCTGGCCGACGATGACATAACCCTTTTCGGCGCGCAGCACGTGCATGGTTTCTGTGCCGTATGGGGTAATGTCGTAAGACTCACCCGCCTGCATCAGTTTTTCCCACATGAAGCGGCCATAGTTCGCGGGGACGTTGACCTCGTAGGCGAGTTCACCCGAAAAGCTGATACGATTCACGCGACACTCCATATCGCCGATGCTGCCAGTTTTCGAACCCATGAACGGAAACGCCGTGGCCGAAAAATCAATGCTGTCGCAAACGCTGCTGACCACGTCGCGACTGTTCGGGCCGACCACGGCGGCGGTCGCCCAGTGATCGGTCACCGAGGTCAG
>Ga0164315_10002117_pt1 | contig 15127 bp, 13 predicted proteins | sample GuaBasSedimGuay6_FD_113737 | JGI IMG/M metagenome (GOLD analysis project Ga0164315, IMG submission 113737) | Subseafloor sediment microbial communities from Guaymas Basin, Gulf of California, Mexico - Guay6, Core 4569-2, 0-3 cm | ecosystem: Environmental > Aquatic > Marine > Hydrothermal vents... | reverse complement strand
GAAACTGGAAACTGGAAACTGGAAACTGGAGACTTGATGAGTGAGGTTGCGTTGGGAACTTTTTTTCGTGTCATCTGCTCACGTGCTGATCTCGGACGATCGAAGTACCTGATCGGCACCCTCACTCTGAACGACACCGTTGAGCTTCTGGGTCGAGTTTCAAGTTTCGAGTTTCGAGTTTCGAGTCACCGATCCGAGGATTCCTTTCGAACAGAGGAGCAACTCAAGGGTCGGTGGCTCCAATGATCGGTTATCCCTTCGTCGTACAGGTGACGGTTAGATGGCGGGACATCGATGCCTTCCGCCACGTTAACAACGCTGCGATCGTCTCCTATTTGGAAATTGCCCGGTCCGAGATGTGGCACGAGGTTTTCAAGGGCTCCGATGCGATGGACATTCCCTTCGTCATCGCCAGGCTCGAAGTTGACTACAAGAGACCGATCAAGCTCTACGAAAAGGTCCTGGTGGGTCTGAAACCTGCCGATGTCGGCCGGTCCTCGTTTGCCTTCGAGTACCGGATCGAGGCGGAGGGCCAAACGGCCGTCATCGCACGGACCCTCCAGGTCTGCATTCGCCACGAGACTGGACGGCCAATCCGGGTCCCTGAGGAGGTCAGCCTCACCTTGGGCCGATTAGCCGAGACCCCGCGGTGACCTTGGCCGTCACCCTGCTGATCGTCCCTCCTCCAAGCGAAGCCGACTCAGACTTGAGCCTTCTTGACCCTGGGGAACGCGCCCGCGCCGCCCGCTTCACCGTTGAGCATCCCCGACGTGTTTTCATAACAGCCAGGACAGCACTCAGGCTGGCGCTTGGGGAGCGCCTCGGTCGAAATCCCACATCGTTGGCTTTCGTTCTCGGCCCTCACGGAAAACCGAAACTCAAGCCGGCAGGCGAGACGTCGACCTCCACAATTCAGGCGCACTTCAACCTGTCCCACTCCGGAAATACGATCGTTATCGCTCTGACCGAAGGTGTCGAACTGGGAGTCGACGTGGAAGAACTGGACCGTGATACGCCAACCGAACGGCTCGCTCGGCGGTTTTTCACTCAAGCAGAAGCCAGTGCGGTGGAAAAGGCACAAGAAAAGGACCGAAACCGTGTCTTCTTTCACTGCTGGACCGCCAAGGAGGCCGTACTCAAGGCCACCGGCAGCGGCCTGACCGTCCCGGTTCGGGAGGTCGAAGTCGATCCCGACCCCGACGCCCCACCCCGATTGTTGGCTCTCGGCGGCGATGTCACCGAGGCCGGACGCTGGACTCTGTTGAGGCACGAGGTCCCAGGCCGATGGATCGCCACCGTTGCCTACCGTGGCGAGGCTCGGGCATTAGTCGTCAAACACTCGTTGCCCGTCAGAGGGTAGCCCGCCGATCGCACTCCGTGAGGTTTCCCGGGCTCGGACTCGGACTCGGGTTCGGGTTCGGGTTCGGGTTCGGGTTAAGACATATCAGAGACCTATCCCGTCGAAGGGGAACAGAATACGACCCGAGTGTGTTGTTTGTTTCCAGTAGGGACCTTATGAAAATCAAACACCTCGACCACATCAACCTTTCGGTTGCCGACTTTGACAAAACCGTCGACTGGTACGGTCGAATTTTCGACTTCAAACTGGTCGAAGAGGCCCTCCAGGACGGAGTGCGCTGGGGTGTCATTCGTTCCGGCGAAGCTCTGCTGTGCATCTTCGAACACCCCGAGCGGCGCCACCTCGATCGGTTCCAGTTGGGGGACCACACGCTCCATGGCATGGCCCACTTCGGCCTGCGCATCACAAGCGAAAGCGAATGGCTCGAGATCGTCGGGCGGGAACAGGTTCCGATTCTCTACGACGGCGTCATCCGCTGGCCCCACTCCCAGGCGTGGTATGTCAACGACCCGACAGGATACGAGATCGAAGTTGCCCTGTGGAATAACGATCAAATCACATTCACCAAATCAACTGACTGATGCGCGTGCATAACACAACGACAATATCCGCAGAGGCTGGAAGAAAATGATGAGTTCAATCGAAGAATTGTCCTGTTTCTTTTCCAGCCTCCGTACTACCAGATGACGGCCCGCCCTGGCGAGCCGGAAAAAACCAGGAGGCAAAAATGCGAAAAACAACTCTCTTGATCAAGGCAGTGGCCCTGACCGGATCGCTTCTGCTGGCCGGCCAGGCCATGGCAGGGCTCTACTGCGAAACCGAAACAAGAACCGGCATCCTCAGCCGACGCCGCCCCAATGTGCAGCAAGCCAAAATGTGGGTCGATGGAGATTTCGGCAAAGTCCTGTTCGACCAAAAGGACAAGGACAACCCTATGGCCAACGGCAACTATCTCTTGACCCGGGACGGCGGCGCCACCGTGTACCTGGTCAACTCCAAAGAAAAGACCTACGCACCATTTTCCATCGCCAAGGCACTGAGCGTGCTCTCCTCCCTCACCGAAGCCACCGGCGGCATGATCTCCATCACCTTCTCGGACGGATATGGTGAGATTCTGGGCGAAGAGCCGGGCGAACCGATTTTGAGCTACTCCACACAAAAGGTCAGCCTCCGCCATGGATTCACCCTGACGACCAACATGAAGATGTTCGGCCGGAAAACAGTCAACAAGATGGACACCCAGACCGAAACCTGGATTGCTCCCGATCTCAAGGACGCCGCGCTCAACCTCTGGCTGCGAAAGGGCCCGCCCGAGACCGGAGACTCCGAGTTGGACACCGTTCTGCGCACCGCCATGATTCCGCTGGACGGATTCCCCTTGAAAACCGTCTCAACCACAACCACAACCGACAAAAAGGGCAAAGAGAAGGTGGACCAGACAGAGATAACCGTAACGGTCTTGAGGGAAGAAACCGTGCCGGCATCGGTCTTCGAATTGCCGGCCGACTACGAGGAGATTTCCCTGATGGATCCAGCCGGCGCCATGGCCGCGGGGAACTCTGGGGAAGACTCCGGTTCGGAAAGCCCCCTCAAGGGTCTCAAGAGCCTCTTCGGCGGCAAGTAGACTGATGTCGTTTGTGCCAGCATCTTCCGACGATCGGGTCGCGGCTCGCCGCCCCAGCCTCCTGGTGATCCTCGGGGCCGCCATGGTCCTGTTCCTGTGCCTCTCCACAGCTCAGGTGGCGGCCGAGTGGCCCACCACCCGTTGGACAGTGAAGTGTGTTGACCCGAAGGACTGCGCTCCAGCCGACGAGGTCTACGCCGAGGATCTGGGGGCGGTGAGTACCTGGCTGGAAGGCCTGGGATTCAAGGCCCCCGTCATACTTTATGAGGAAGGCGAGCAGACCGAGGAGGGCGAGCAGACCGAGGGGTCCTTCCAAGCCCAGGTGTCCGATGCCAAAAACAGCGAGTCGTTGGCCATATACAACCCTAACGACAAAATGATTTACCTGAACAGCGATCTGTATTTCGCGATGGGAGAGCCGGGCGAGGACTATGACAGCCCCAATTTCCGGTTGGAGATCGCCGGCACCTTCACCCCAGCCCACGAACTCTTTCACGCAGTCGAGACCGCGTACCATCCGGCCCTCCCCGACGAGCAGGACTGGATCTGGGAGGGCATGGCCGACGCCGTCATGCGCGCCTATGCCGACGAGAACGAGCCAGGACACGGCGGGGGAATGGCCACCCGAAAATTCGATGACCCCCTCCACTATCCGGGGCGTACCAACAGCGACTCGGACAACAGCGAGGCCTACGGAACCTGGCTCTTCTGGCTGGGAGTCGGTCGTCAGATCGAATCACCTGCAGGGATCGCCTACCTTCACAACGTCCTCGAACATAAACTAACAACCGGGCGCGGCCTTGAGGGCGTGGATCAGGCTCTGGCGCCGTGGAAGGGCCTTCATGACGTGCTTCCACAATTTTTCACCACCCTCGACCACGTCCGACACTTCCGTAAGGTCGTTCGACACCAGGCGGTCCTGCCCAAGGGCCAGAGAGAATCCACCAAAAAGATCCGGGGAAACGTGGACATGATAGCCGGCCGGGCCATCGATCTGAAGCTCAAGGAGAACACGAGCAAACCCGTCGAAGTGGAGATCCGGTTCAAGGAAGACTCCCCCGACTTGCACCTCCTCGTAGACCAAAACCGATTCGATACCGACCGGACGGGTCCCCGAAATATTTACCGAGGACTGCTCCTCGAGGATGAACCCACCACCCTTAAGATCATTGTCGCCAATGTGGCGAAGAAGGCTACGAAGACCAGGGACCACCGTCCCTTCGAACTGGAGGTCACACTCAGAGAGGTCGGCTACTGCTCGATGTCGGCCTCTTTCAGCGGAGATCTGACGGGTTATGTTTTCGGAGACGTAGCTCATTTCAGCACCAAAGGTGGCGCCACCACCTACGGCGCCTTCGCCAACCCCGAGTTCGTCGGAGAAATGATGGAAGGCATGGGAGAATTCATGGCCGCCCAGACTGACGAAGAGAATGGAGAAGCCATCCGGGAAGGTATGGCCGAGCTTCGCCGCGAGTCCGAGGCCCAGGCCGGCCAGATTCCCCGAGAAGCCCTTGGCCTCAGCCTGGGGGATCTTAAACTCGAGGGCGAGGAGGGAGATGCCGCCGGGTTGGCCTTCCTGACCGGCGGGTTCACCCTTCAGCTATCGGTCCTTGGGGCGCCCCTTCCCAAAGGATTCACCGGTTCCCTCAAGCCCGCCATGGTCCATGTCATGCCGGGACCACGAGCGGAGGCCAATCTGGACAAGGTTGCCTTCACCTGGGCGCAGGGCGAGCCAGGCGCCGCGAGTCTGACCATCACCTACAACCAGGGCGGCGTCATGGCCGGAACCCTGCGGGCCTCCCTCGAGGCCGAGGGTTTCGTCAAGGATGACGGCTCCAAGCCGCTCATCAACGTGACCGCCCAGTTCATCGCCAACGAGGGTCCCTTTGGATGTATGACGCCGTTTTAACCCCAATACTGTTCTCTGAACCGTGCATCCGAGGCGGCTGCACCCACAACAACACCTTGCTCATTGTAGAGGTAGGCGTCCCGCCTGCCTCGGACACCCGAAACTGAATAATACTGAGACTAATCCAACCAATCCGGGGTTTTCTTGGTCTCCAGAAAGGACCGCACGCCCCGGCGGCACTCCGGATGCATCCGCTGTTCGGCATTGGCCTCGGCAGCCACTGCCAGAGCTTCGCGCCAATCCATACCGACAACCCGGTTCATCAGGGCCTTGGTCGCCGCCAACGCGGCCGGCGAGGCCTTGCGGCAGATCGACAGGGCCAACTCTTTGGCCTGTTCGAGGGCCTGACCCTCATCGGCCAATTCGTCTACCAGACCGAGGTCGAGCGCCTTTGAACCGTCCAACATCTCGGGATCCAGGAGCAAACGCCGCGCCCGATGACCGGGGACCCGCCGGGTCAAAAAGGTCGAAACCAGCGCCGGAATGAACCCTATCTTGACCTCGGTGTAGCAGAATTTGGAACTGGGTTCCGCGACGACAAGATCACAGGCCGTCGCCATACCGCAGCCACCGGCGATCGCTGCCCCGTGCACCGCGGCCACCGTCAACTTGGGGTGTGCCAGCAGAGTGGCGAACAGCTTTTCCAGGCGGCGCGAATCCACCAGATTGTCTTCAGCACTACCATCTTCAGCCGCCTGCTCAAGAGCTGCCAGATCTGCACCGGCACTGAAGTGCTTGCCCGCGCCGATCAGAATGACCGCACGTACGGCAGGATCGGCAGCAGCTTCTTCGAGGGCCACAGTCAACTCGGCCGCCATCTCCGGCGACAGGGGATTGGCCCGGTTGGGCTCGTTGAGGGTCAGGATGAGAAGAGGTCCGTCGGCGTGTTGCAGCAGGATATCGCTCATCAACCAATGGTACCGCGTTCCGACGACATCAGCATTCACGCTCCCGAAAGGCTACCATAAGGGCATGATGAACGGGAGGCACTGGATCACGGTGGCGGGAATCATGATTGCTTTGATCGGAGTGGTCTGGATGAGCAGATCCGACTCTCGAAATCGGATCGATCAACAACGAAACGTCGTTGTGATCCTCGTAGACACCCTGAGGACCGATCACGTTGGATTGTACGGATATGGAGAGCGAGCGACGACTCCCAACATCGACCTGATCGGGCGCCGCGGCCGGTGGTTTGAGAGCGCCTGGTCAACGGCGCCCTGGACGACACCCAGCATCATGTCCTTGATGACCTCGATGCACCCCGCGGTTCACGGCTTCAACCTCGAAGGTCACCGCTATGCCTCGGTCGTTCCCGTCCTTTCATCTTCGATCCAAACCCTTGCCCAGGTCCTCGGGTCCAACGGCTACCGGACAATGGCGGTCACCGGTGGAGGTGGTGTTGGCAGTGTGTATGGATTTGATCGAGGGTTTGATCGATTCTTCGAACCGGATGTCGTTACCGGGGAGGACGTGGAGAGTGGCGTCGATCTCGCACTGCAGTGGTTGAAATCGGTTGAAAATGAACAATTTTTCTTGTTTTTCCACACCTACGAGGTCCATCTCCCCAATACCCACCGTGTTTTCGCGGAGGGACTTTCAGCTGCTGGCAGGGCTGCCTCGGCCTACGATAGCGATTTGGCCTTTGCCGATCAGCACCTCGGTCGCCTTTTTGAACATCTCGAAACGCAAAACCAACTTGATGACACCTTGGTTATCATCACGTCCGACCATGGAGAAAACCTCCATGACCGGATCCTCGGCGAGCGTCCAGTCGAGCACGGTCACCACCTCCACGACGAGTTGTTGTCTGTGCCACTGATTTTCGTTGCGCCGGGACTGATTCCCGCGGGACAGGGCCTATCGGAACCGGTTCAGTTGACCGACGTCATGCCGACAATTCTGTCCCTGGTAGGGATCCCCACCCAAGGCATGAGAATACAGGGCAGGGATCTTCGAGGCCGACTCCAGGGCTGGGCGCCCAGTATCGACAACCGTACGATGTTCGCAGGAGCACCCCTTCAGGGATCCAATTGGCACTCGATTCGCACATCCGATGCCAAACTGATGGTGACACCGCCAGTCCACGGCACGAACTGGTGGAACAACCTCAACCAGCCTTCAGAAGCCCTTTACCTCCTCGGAGACGACCCCCACGAGAGGGACAACGTCTTCGACGCGCTGCCAGATATCGCCAACAGCCTCCAGACGACCCTCAAACAGCATCTCGCGGCCGACACCGCTCTGCGGCAGGAACTGGGGCCGGCCGAATATGTCCCCGTGGAAAACGACAGAACCAAACTGGAAGCGTTGGGCTACATCGAAACAAGCCAACCCGGACAGGATGCTCCGCAGGACGGCTCCTAGCCCAACTGCAATCGGTGTTATGTTCTGCTCATGGCGTTCCTCTTCAGAAAACTGGTCTACCGCGCACGCATGCTGACCTATCGGGCGCGATTCGCGCTTGGTCTGGGCCACAGTCTGCACCGGAACCGCCCCGGGGGCCGCATCCTGATCTATCACGGGATCGACCGTGTGGGTTCGACGCGGTTCAACTCGAGGTTCATCTCCCAGGACTGCTTCCGGCAGCATATGACCTATTTTTCCGAGCATTGCCACGTCATTCCGTTGGACCGGTATTTCGCCGGAGAACGCGCTCCCGATCGATTGACCGTCTCCCTGACCTTCGACGACGGATACCGCAACAACTTTGAACTCGCCCTCCCGATTTTGCAGGAATTCAACGTTCCCGCGACCTTCTTCGTCACGGCGATCGGAGCCCTCGGCAAGGATCACCTCTGGCCGGACTGGGTCGACCTCGGCACCTCTTTGACCAAAGGTCCTCTGGAGCTCGGGGGCCGAACCTACCGAAAAAACCGGCACGGTCAATTCGCCTCAGACCAGGGTACGCTCAACCGGTGGCTGATCAACCACCCCGACCCCCAGTCCGTAGCGGTGGACCTGGTCCTTCCGTCCGAAGAGATCCGTTCGAAACCTGAGTTGGAGCTCTACTGGCGGCTGATGGATCAGGATGATCTGCATCGTTTAGCGGCCTCGCCCCTGGTGACGATCGGCACCCACGGCCTGACACACGCGAGCTTCACCGCAATGGGTCGGGACCGGGCCCGAGACGAAATGCAGCGTTCCAAAGCCTGGCTCGAAACCGTGACACAACAAGAGATCACAGCTCTCGCTTTCCCCTTCGGGCATTACACTCGAGGGATGCTCAATGATGCCGAGGCACTCGGATATCGCTATCAACTGGCGGTAGATTTCGCTTTCGCCGAAGATCTATCCGACGATCGTATTCAAGCCCGTTTCGGAATCAATCCGTTTATCGGATGGGACCTTCAGCTGGCCGCTATTCTCAGGGGACGATACTGATGCCGGCCGCAAGCTCTTTTCGCTTCGAACGCCTCTGCGACGATCATTGGCAGGCACTTCAGAGTCTTTTTCTGGAGGTTTTCCACAAACGGGTCAGCGTCGAATACCTCCAGCGGAAATACGACACCTCGTACACCGGCGTAAAACACCTGACCTACCTCGCCTTCGACGGCGGAAGGCCGATCGCCTTCTACGGCGCCCTTCCCCAGACCTTTTCATTCGGAGACAAGACATTCCTCAGGGTGCACACCTGCGATTCCATCACTTTGCCTTCCTACCAACGTCGGGGCCTGCACGGAACCCTGGCCCAGAAGGCCTACGCCCTCATGCGCAACCACGGTGTGCGGTTCGTCTACGCCTTTCACAGTGACGCCACCTTGAGAGCCTGCGCCCCCCTGGGATGGCAGAGTCATCACCGAATGCAAGCCCATCGCATCCCGACCGGCATCCCACCGCTGGCCACAGCGTTCCATCGCACCTCCCTGCTGGGCCGCCTTCACGACCGGTTGGGCAGACGGACCCTCCAACCTCAAATCTCAGACCCGAATACCTTCGAAAATTCAGCCGTCACCCGTGGTGAGATGGGCGTTCGTTATTCGGCGGAATTCTTCGCCTACAAGGATTTCACACCCAACGCCATCCTCGATTTCGGGGGGTGTCGGGCCTGGGTTCGATCAGGACCGGGGCTGTGGGTCGGTGACCTCCATTTCGATGACTCCGAATCTCTGGATCAAACCATCATCGGCCTCAGAAGGCTGGCACGGCGACTTGGCTGCGGCCACATCCTCTTCCAGACATCACCCGGCACGGCCCTGAATACCGAGCTTGGTTCGAGGTTTCAGGGGATCGATTCCTGGATCGTCGGTTGGCTGCCATTCGATGACAGCCTGCCCTCCGGCTCCTGGCAGACCAATTTCGGAGACCTCGACACCTTCTAGCCCGTTCTTCTCACCAGTGATCCCGACGAAATACTCCATACATGAACCTCGGTCGTGACGGATCCAACATGGCCCGAAGTTGCGAGCGCCAGAGCCGCAGGTCCCTACGGATGACCATTCCAACATCGCGGAGGTTTTTCAGGCCTCGTGAATCCAGGTAGCCCTTCATCGGCTTGAAGAAGAGATCGCGCCCGGTCTCTTCTTCGAACTCGTTCCGGACAGCCTTGAAGTGAGCCTCGATTTTTGAAATGTCTTTGAATACGGTCAAACCGGTGGCAATCACCATTCCACCGGGCGCCAACAATGCCGTGGCGTCCGTCAAGGTCTGGACGGGATCGATGAATGTAGGCAGGCCTCGGTTGAAGATAATGATGTCAAACGGCCCTTTGAGGACGGAGAAATCCTCCAAATCCATTTGCACAGCCCTCCAACCCGCTTCCGGGTAGTGTTTCCGAGCCCGCAGACCGTCAAGCTGATGCACGAAATAGTCCACTGCTAAAACCTCGTGGCCATCCTTTGAGAGCTGATGGCTCAGCCAGCCGTTCCACGCCCCGATCTCGAGCACACGCTGTTGGGCACGGCCTCGCAGGAAACGCCTGATTAAGCGCAGGTCCAGGGCTCTCAGGTTCCATAGACCACGGTCGCCTCCCGGCGGACAGTCCGGAAGCCGTGGGTATGAGCCCGGATCGGTGATCAGGTCCCCACGATCCTGCCGCCACCGCTCGAAGGCTCTCAGGTAGAGATCAAGCCCATCCCGTCGCGCGGTCGAGAGCAACGAAATCACCCTGTCAACCGTCTCAAGAGTATGACCCCCGGCACAGCAGGCAGTACCGAGATCGACCGGTTTGCCGCACTCAGGACACAGAATCGACATCGGCCGCCTCCACCTCGAGTCCCAGGATCATGGCCAGCGTCAGCCACTGGGCGACAACACTGCCAATCAGAGCACCGATGGCCCCGAGGGTCTGGAGCAAAATGAGGGACACCACCAGATTAATCAAGCCACCGGTCAGATTGATGATGACAACTGCCCTTTCCCGTCCGGCACGAAAGAGCTGATAGACCCGTGGAGCGAAGCCAAACACCGGCAAGACGAGTAATGCCCCAAGTCCGAACCACGACAGTCCCAAGCCGAAGTGATAGACCCCATTGAGCAACACCCAGGCGCCCCCGATCCCAGCTCCGGTGATACCGAAACCGATCAACCACACCGATCGCGCGAACGCTGCAACGATCGCCTCCTTCGCCCGATAGAGCGTCTTGGCGAAGGGCACGACCAAAAAGGCGCCGCCGGCCTGCAGCATGATGAAGGTGTTGACGATCACCTGGTAGCGGCCCACCTCGGCGTCGTCGAGCATGAGACTGGCCATGTAGAGATCCATCTTGGACTGGAGCATTCCGGAGAGACCCAGCAGAAAGAAGGGCGCCGCCGCTGCGAAGTACCGGGGTTCAACCTCGGGAACCTCACAAGGACCCAAACGTTTCAGCAATACAACCAACAGGAACAGGGCTCTAACCAGTGCCCCGACGGCCCAGGCCCTGATGACCGTCTCTGCCCCAAGGTCCGCCGGTTGCATCAGCAGCAGAACGACGGCCGAAAAAGCCGCCATTTCGATCACAATCGCCGTTTTGAACCGGCGGGTGATCAATATCGGGGCATCGAAGCTCTGAGCAAGAAAGGCCGCCAGAATCCACAGGGCCACCCAGATGGCCGTCGCCAGATCATGTCCCAGAAACGGCACGATCACCAACGCCGGCACAAGAAACCGAGCCCGAGCCCACAGGGCCCCCTGCCAAAGCCGACCCATGGATGCCGGCTCCTCTGCCGCCCGCCGCAACAACCACTCCTTGTTGCCCCACGACAAGGCATGAACCATCAGACCGACTACGATCTGGGTGCCGACAAATGCACCCCATTGGGCAGCGCCATCCCGGAAGACCACCACCAACCAAGCCGCCCCGAGGTTTTCCAGAGGCACCATCAAATGGCGCGTGGCATTGACCAGAACGATTCGACCACGACGGACCAGGGGTGAGTTCAACACGGTGGTTATTGTGGCATGGAGAGCGCTTGTATTAGGAAAAGGCGGCGTTCGAGCGCCAGCTTGGCGTCCTTATTGGCATTTGTGAAGCAACCTGTTTTCCAAGGGTCACCGTGCCAATAAGCCCACCAACCTGCCGCTATGTGCGCTTCGCGCAAAGGGGTTGGTTGTGGGCCGGGCTCAGATGCAAGAAAAACTCAGGGCCAAAAGACTTACCCTCCCGGCAGGCCTATAATGCCCTTCCAAGATGAAGACCACCTCTCAATCCTGTGACGTCCTCCTTTCCCACGGCTACTGCCTGGAGGAAGACCCCCACGAGCGGGAGGTGATGATGCCCTATCCGCCTCTGGGGTTGTTATACGTCGCATCCCACCTGGAAGCCCAAAATTTCCACGTCGATATCCATGATCTTACGTTTTCGTCACTGGAAGAATTCCGGCGACGGCTGGTTGAATGCCGGCCCAAGGTCCTGGGTCTCTACGGCACGCTCCTGACGCGGCCCACACTGCTTCAGATGATCACCATGGGTCGTGAGGCCGGCGCCCGGGTCGTACTCGGCGGACCAGAACCGGCGCCCCACGCTGAGGAATACCTTGCTCGAGGCGCGGACATCATCGTCTCCGGGGAAGGCGAAGAAACTCTGGAAGAGCTGCTGCGCCACCTTCCCGATCACGGTCTCGAAGGTGTTGAGAATATTCAGGGGATCATCTTCAAAGATCCCTCGGGAGCCATCATTCGAACGCCGCCTCGACCCCAGATCAGGGATCTTGACCACCAGCCTCTGCCGGCCCGGGGGGAAATCCACCTCGAACGGTACCTCGAGACCTGGCGCAAACACCACGGCCACTCGTCGGTGTCGCTGATCACCTCGCGCGGCTGCCCCTACACCTGCACCTGGTGTTCCCACGCGGTCTTCGGACGTTCCCACCGGCGACGCTCACCGGAGGCCGTCGCCGACGAGGTCGCCCATATCGTCGCGACATACAACCCTGACCGCCTGTGGTACGCCGACGACGTCTTCACCCTCAACCGGCCGTGGGTCGTTCGCTACGCCGCCGAACTCGAACGACGGAAGCTCCACATCCCTTTCGAGTGCATCTCCCGCGCCGACCGACTGACCGAAGAGGTCATCAACGCCCTGGCCTCGATGGGCTGCCGCCGTTTGTGGATCGGATCGGAGAGCGGTTCACAAACCATCCTGGATGCGATGAAACGACTGACTCAAGTCGAGGACGTTCAGACCAAGAGTGCCATGCTCAAGGCTCACGGCATTGAAGTAGGAATGTTCATCATGCTCGGCTTTGAGGGCGAGACCGAAAAAGACCTCGAAGCGACCGTCGAACACCTCAAAAACTGCGACCCGGATATCTTTCTGACGACAGTCGCCTACCCAATCACCGGCACCGAATACCACGCACAGATAGTTGACCACATCCACGCAGTTCAACCCTGGGAGGCCCGGACTGATCGAGACCTGATTGTCGAGGGACGCCGGTCGGCCCGCTACTACCACTGGGCCACTCGGTGGATGGTCAACGAGGTCAAGCTCCACCAACTCCGGAAGGCGGAAGGCGAATCACCACTTCGATTGGCCCGCCACCGCCTGGCCGCCTGGCGCGGCCGCCTGGGGATGTACCTGACTCGTTACCGACGAGATCCCGCCCCAGGCCGGGGCTGGGCCGATGTTGAAGCTCGAGCCAGAGAGAGTCTGACATGAAAATTTCCCGCATCATCCTGTTCAATCCGGTCTCCAGTGCTCGCCGAACACCGGTGCTGCCGATGTCACTTCTGGCGATTGAGGCTGCTCTCGAGGGCCGGTGGCCGACCGAAATCGTCGATGGCAACTTGATGACCGATAGCCTCGAATACCTCGACGCCGAGATCGATGGCGACGGCGCAACCACCATCCTGGCAATCACCGTCATGCCGGGCCCGCAGCTGGAGCACGCGACGCCGCTTTGCCGCGAACTCAAAGAGCGCCACCCCGAACTGACGATCATCTGGGGTGGCTATTTTCCCAGCCAACACTGGGAAGCCTGCCTCAAGGACTGCGCAATCGATTTTGTCGTCCAGGGCCACGGAGAAGCGGTATTCACTTCGCTGCTGGAACACCTGGAAACCGGCAGCCCCACTCTGGAGTCTATTGCCGGATTGGCGTGGAAGGATCAGAACCAACCACGTTCGAATGAGCGCCCACCGGTCCCCCACCCCGCAAAACTGCCGGAATGGAATCTTGAGAGTGTGGACATCGGTCGCTACCTGCGCCCGACGTTCCTGGGCTCCAAGACAATCGGCCTTCATTCATCCTACGGCTGCCCCTACTTCTGCGCCTTCTGTGCGGTGGTTACAATGGTCGAGGGCCGCTGGATGGCCTGGTCGGCCGAGCGCACCGCCGAGACCGTGCACCGCCTGCACCGAGACTGGGCCGCCGACGCGATCGAGTTCAACGACAACAATTTCTTTGTCGATGAACGGCGAGTGGTCGAATTTTCCGAACGCATCCAGGACCTCGGCATCAACTGGTGGGGCGAGGGACGCATCGACACGATGATGGCTTTTGAAGACAGTACCTGGCGCGTAATGCGGGACTCAGGTCTCAAAATGGTCTTTCTCGGCGCCGAAAGCGGGTCGGAGGATACCCTCAAGCTGATGGACAAGGGTGGATCGGTATCACCGGAGATGACTCTGGAGATGGTCCGGAGAATGCGCGAATGGAGCATCGTTCCGGAGCTGAGTTTTGTGCTCGGCAACCCGCCGGATGCCGAAGCGGATGCCCTGAATACCATGGAGTTCATTCGACAGGTCAAGGCGGCCAACCCGGCGACCGAGATCATCCTCTACCTCTACACCCCGGTGCCGTTGGCCGGCGCCCTTTTCGACCAGGTCCGGGCATCGGGCTTCGCCTTCCCCGAAACCCTGGATCAGTGGATCTCCGGAGATTGGCTGGACTTCGTACAACGCCGCTCCGATCTGCCATGGGTCGGCCCCAAACTCCAAAGTCAAATCAAGAACTTCGAGCGCGTACTCAACGCCTACTATCCGACGACCACGCTGCCTTCACTGACTCCCCCCAAACGCCTCTTGCTGCGCGCCGCCTCAGCCTGGCGCTATCACCTCAGGTTCAATGCAGCTCCTTTGGAACTGGCCGCCCTTCACCGCCTGCTGCGGTACCGCCGCCCCGAGTCGTCAGGGTTCTGATAGGTTCATTCCTTTGGCGGTCTGTTTATAGCCTAGAAATGCCTGTTTATTCCATATTCGGACATTCCGTGGGAACCCTCTCCGACGGGACGTGCCGGGTGCGAATTTCTTCACCGGGCAGACCTCCCAATCGAGCCGTCGATACGGAGAAAGTCGACACCGGGCAATCCACGGCGGCACCCTCAGCAATCGAGTCTCGGCCGACGTCGTAGGCCGCCGAGGTCATTTTCCCCAAGGGCAATGCTCTTCCGATTATTGAAATGTAGCCCTTGGGGAAAATGCGCCGAGCGGGAATGCCGAAGGCGCTCCCGAAGGCCGGGAATGGGAAACAGGGAACCGGGACCGGATCCGTTGACCGCGTCCGGTGACAGGGGCAGATGACCGCGACAGCGTCAGCACCCGGCGCGGCGTCAAGAGTTCGGGGCAGGAGTACGACAGTGTCCCTTCTTTCCCTTTTTCCTGTCTTTGTAGCTACTCCTCTTGTGGCTTCTCACCAAGGCCGACACTGTCGGCCGACAAAAAACCCAACCGCCTCAAAATCACCGGATCGACGCACTGGATATTCTCCGGCTCGAACGAACGAGACCGATAGGGCGTCAATTCACCTTCGGGCCGCGACTTGAATCGTTTGTAGCTCCACTGGTATTGCTCCGGACAGTGCCGGATGCAGCG
>Ga0164315_10002116_pt1 | contig 15127 bp, 28 predicted proteins | sample GuaBasSedimGuay6_FD_113737 | JGI IMG/M metagenome (GOLD analysis project Ga0164315, IMG submission 113737) | Subseafloor sediment microbial communities from Guaymas Basin, Gulf of California, Mexico - Guay6, Core 4569-2, 0-3 cm | ecosystem: Environmental > Aquatic > Marine > Hydrothermal vents... | reverse complement strand
GCACAACAACAAGCCATCTTAATATAATCTATTTCATTATTATTAAATGCGAATAATAAAAAACCTCGTTTAATTTTTTTCACGATACGACCTTTTTAACATTCCTTGCTTTTTTTAATGTTTCATATTTATCATAATATTCATCATATGCCTTATGATAGATAAGTAAAAAATTATCAAGACAGTCTTTTAATTGATTAATTTTTACAGGATTATTATGAATATCTAATATAACAACTTCATCATAATTATTATCTATACATGTTTGTATAAAATTAATTATACTTATATTACACATAAAAATATTATTATCAATTTTTACTAAAAGCATATGTTCAAGCCTTAACTTTAAACTTTCTTTTTGTAATTGTAAAGTTTTTTGATAGTTTGAAAATTCTAAAGCTTTTTCTAATTTTTCATCCATTAACTTATTCCCCTGTTTTCATTTTATAACTATTAAGAACCTGACCAACTACCCGCTGTGAAAGATGAAAAACCAGTTATTGCAAAAGCAACTGTTGGAGTTGTTTCAGACTCGTCACTAGCAATTCTATGATCTAAATAAATAGTAGTATTTCCATCTACTTCTTCAGCATTAGGATCATCATTGTTCATAGTAAAAGTAATAATAACTTGAGTTCCATCTGAGTTTCTAGAAGCTGATGCTCTAAAATCATTTGAAGTATATGGACTTTCATCAAGATTTATATTATAAACTTCTGCTGGAGTTGTTGTTAATTCATAAAAACCAGACCCTAATGTTACATTGCCAGGTCTTGTTCCTGTTTGAGAAACATCTTCATAACTAAATATTAGAGTTCCCATATCATCAGCTGACCATAAATCATCCCATGCTAAAGCATCGTCAGATGTTCCAGTATTATCAAATGAAAATCTAAGCTGTCCGCCTGAATTAAAGAAATATCTTGCATGAGCATAGGTAGCAAATGTAGCTGTAGCTGTAATAGATATAGCAGTACTCCAAGAAGCTCTACCTTCACTATCATCATTTCCACCACTAGTTATAGTATGGTTAGAAGCTTCTACTCTATTAGTATCAATAGTAGCGGATTGAGTTTCTATATTATTATGTTCAGAAGCTAATATAGTATTTCCTGTTGTAACTTTTGTTATACTACTACCATAACCAGTTTCAACAACACCCATGTTTATTCTATTTATAAGATGGTTAGTTTGTTCAGCAGTAATAACATTTCCTGTTGATACTGCTGCTACATTAGCATTTCCCCATCCGTATGAGTTTTCAGCTTTTGTATTTGCTGGAGTATTACTAGAATATGAATCCCCAAACCATTTGTTAACACCATCTTTCAATATATTGTATTGAGATGCTGTGATTATATCACCAACTAAGACTGTCATAATTGATCTCCTATTGTCTAAAAATTATTTTTAAATTTTTATAAAATCATGCATTCTGTCCCCTTGAGTTAATAGAGATTCAATGCATAATTTAAAAAAGTTTTTTTGTATTTTCTGTTTAACTAGTAATCTTTTTATTTGTTTAACTTTTGGATCTTTGTGAATATAGAATTCTTTAATTTCATCAGTGTTTAAAGATCTATCAAATTCAAATTTATACCAATCAAATTGTTCTGATATAACTTCTTGATATAAATCTTCTAATTCAATATATCTAGATTCAGCTATAAAATATAGTTTTTTAAAATTAAGTAATTGAACACAATTATCTTTAATCTTTTCTTTGATATTTTTAGTATTAAAATTCATTAACATGTCAACTGGATATTTTAAAAAGTATTCTTCTATCCCAATTGATTTCTCATAATCATCCATATGTTTTTCAATTTCGCTTGTTTCCATTTCTTCTCCTATAATCTTTTATTTAATTAAACATAAAACTAATTTTATATTTTCATCTGAATTATTTTCTAATGATATTCCAACCTTTAAAGCATACTCAAGAGGTCCTGTTGCAGCTCTTAAACATCCATTACCAGCACTAACAAGAATATCTTTTCTTTTTACTGATCCAATTATTTTAGTTGGTATTCTACCAATTAATCCTACTAATGATCCATCCTTCAAAACAGAGTTTAAAATATAAGCTGGATCATCAGATATAACTCCAATTACAAAAGGTGATAACTCTTCATCACATTGTTCAACTTCAAAGTCTCCATCTGACATTTCTATAACTGTTCCTGCTTCTAAAGAAACATTTGGATCGCTTAAATAATACTCGGCTATATCACCATAAGTTCCTGATCCATATACATCTGTTCCATATACTGCTGAGCCAGGTGGTGATGGAGCATTAATATAAGTAATATTTTCAACCTTAAGATTTTTAATCCAAAATTCATCAAATCTATCAAACTCACTACTACCAACACTATAAAGAGCAGAGCCAATACCAGTAGTATCTTTATCAGTAGAAACAAAATTTCCAGCATTAACTCCAACAATAAGATCAGATCTATTAATTCCTGGATCATCTGGATCATAATCTAATAAATCATCAATTTGATTTCCAGATCCTGGATTATTAACTTCTAAGCATTTTAAGAATAAATGTTTTGTAGGATCATATAAAGATGCTTTTTGAGTTGGTAAAATTACTTTAACAGATGACTCTGGTGGTGGCGATGTTTTGTTATATTCATAATGTAAAACTAATAAATAATATCCTGTTTCATTCCATATTCCACCAGTTGAATCAATGTAAAAATCTATATCAGCAAGATCTACAACGATATCTTGAATCTCTATTAATACGTCCTGCATAATAGCTTTTCCTGCTTCAGCTTTTACAGTTGTTGCGCTAATAGAAGAAACATCAATTGGTGAAGGCGATAAAAGAATGTTTTCTCCATTAGATACAATTCTAGTAAGTTTATTAACTACATTAGAATCATAACTTGCGTATGGATCAACACTTCTTATTTGAGAAGGAACTGGGTTTCCCATAATTTTATACCTCCAAAACTATTGTTTATTTTTTTATATTAAACTTTAAAATCTCATAAGTCGATTAAACTTCAATAATAACCATATATTTATAATATGTTCTGTTTCATTTTACATTCTAGTTCTTTATATTTAAAAGTAACATTCTATATATATTAATACATAATATAACACAAAAGATTATTGCGGCGGAAAATTTGGGGTGACATAAGTGAGTTTTATGTCACCCCAAGTAACATCATAAGTATTTAATAATTGAAGCAAAATAATTGATTGGTATTTATAATATGTTCTATTCATAATGGAACTTAGTCGCTTATAATATCAGTATCTTGAAATACATCTTGAGCCGTTGGATAATGTTTATCAACTATTATAACAATCCAACCATCATCTTTTAACTTACCATATTTTTGTGGATCTGGATATGGATCTTCGTTGTGCCAAAAAGCATCTGGAAAATCAAATAAAACTTTTTTAACTGGATCAGCCATATCAGTAATATATTTCCATAACAACCTATCATCATGAAAATGTCTTTTTTCTATACTATAGTTATCTTCAAGATAAGGATAAGCATCATGCAAGAAAGTTAATATATCTGCTTTGTTTTTTGAAACGCCTACTAAATTTAATACAGTGTGTTTAATATTACCTTCTGATAGTTCAGCTAAAGCAATATCATCATCTAATGGTTCTGATGGTAACCCTTCACTTTCTTTAAATAGAATACTATCATGATATGTGGTTTTAGTAGCTTTATACTGAGCACCAGATATAGGACATTCAGGATATTTCAATCTATATTCAGCCATAGTTATACCATGTTTCTTAAGATGAGCTGGACTGATTAACATAAATTCACCACCACACTCTTGACAAACAGCTTTACCATTTTTACCTTTAGGATACTTGAGATCAACTTCCATATTTATATTCCCCTTGATTCAATAAATAATAACATATGATTTATATTATGTTCTATATTTGGAAGGTAATTACATATAAAAGAACATATTAAAAATAATAATAAAAGGAGTTTAAAATGAATGATGAATTGAATAAAATGAAAAAAGTTTTTAAAAAATTTAAAATTGAAGAAGAAACAAAATTCTGTATGGATTATGATGACTTCAATGATCTAGTAGGTGAATATATACCACCACTAGTTGACAATCCAAATAGATATGAAGATTTTGAATGTATTGCAGAATTTGAATGGAATAATGATTCAAATTATGATACAGAGATAACAGAGAAATATAAACTTGATGATTATGAAAGAAAAGATATAATGAAAGGTTCACACTATCTTGGATTTCATCAAATATTAACCTTTTTAGTTGAACATAAAATACTTCCATATGGTAAATATGAAGTGAAAGTGAGTTGGTAATGAATGATAATTTATAAAGCTACTAATAAAAATAATAATAAAAGTTATATTGGAAAAACTATTCATTCATTACACCAAAGACAAACAGAACATTTTAATGATGCATTTAATCATAATTCTAAATCATATTTTCACAATGCTCTTAGAAAGTATGGAAAAGAATTATTTTAATAATTGCAAGGAGAAAAATAACAATGAAAAAAGAACTTCAAGATAAACTTTATAAAAAATATCCAAAAATATTTAAACAAAAAGATGATGATATGACTACTACTTGTCTTTGTTGGGGACTTGAGTGCGGCGACGGCTGGTACTGGTTAATTGATAATCTTTGTAATTGTATACAAGGTTATATTGATAATAATAAACATTTAAAATTACAACAACTGGAAGCTACTCAGGTTAAAGAAAAGTTTGGTACACTATCATTTTATACATCAGGTTCAGATTCGATGATACATGGAATGGTATGGTTAGCAGAACATATGTCAGCAGATACTTGTGAAGGATGTGGTTCAACTAAAGATGTGAGTCAAACTAAAGGTTGGATTAAAACAAGATGTAAAAAATGTTTGGAGAAAAAAAGATGATGATTAAATGTTCTGCGTGTGGGTATGATGATCATGATACAACAGAAATAATATACAAAAATAAACAAATACCAATATGTCCGGATTGTAAAACTTTAAAAGAAGCATTTGAATTAATGCTTGGTAAGGAACTAGGTATAAGGAGAATTGATAATGGCGATTGATAATTTTAATGGCGACTTTGATTTTTTAAGTAACTTCTATAGAGACAATGGTAAACCTACAGTCGAACATATATATCAAGCTGCTAAAACATGGCATGATGATTGGAAACGACAAATAATGGCTGCTGAGACACCTGGTCGTGCTAAAAGACTTGGTCGTAAAGCTCCAATGAGAGATGACTGGGAACAGGTTAAAGTTCAAGTAATGTTTGATGCAGTTAGGGAAAAGTTTAAAGATTCAAAACTTAGAGTTAAATTAATTGATACTTTCCCAATCATATTAATTGAAGGTAATAACTGGCATGATAACTTTTGGGGAGAATGTTCATGTATGAAATGTCGTGGTAAAGAAAAATCAAGCATGCTTGGTTTTATTTTAATGGAGATTAGAAAAGAATTAATGGAGGAGATTTTTAAAAATGAAAGTCCTATATGCTACTGATCTTCATGGTCAATATGATAAATTTAAAGCAGTGTTGAAAGTTATTGACGATCATAAAATATTAATACTTGGTGCTGATATACTTCCAAAAGGTGAAGGAACTACAAAAGGAAAGATTATGGATTTTATGCATAATTATCTTTATGATTTCTTTCTATCAGTTAAAATTCCTATTATTATAGATTTTGGAAATGATGATTGGATGATGTATTATAAATATTTCAAAAAAATTGTTAATGTATTTCCTAATGTACATATATCTCATATGAATGAAATTAGAATTGGAGATTATATTTTCTTTGGAATGCATTATGTTCCTGATTATCCTTTTGGAATTAAAGATTGGTGCCGAGAAGATGGTTCTAAGGTTTGTGATTCAGAACAAATGAGTTTACCATTTTCTTCAAAGACTGGTAGCATTGAAAGGATTCCTGATCTATATGTATACTTTCGTGAGCAAGATTCTATTCTTGAAGAATTAAATAAATTATCTAAACCAACTGATAAAACGGTTTATGTAATTCATGCTCCACCAATTCAATCAGGGTTAGATGTTTGTTTTAGGAATGGACCAGTTGGATCTCATGATGTTAGAACTTGGATAGAAACCAACAAACCGTTTTTAACTTTGCATGGTCATATACATGAAAGTTATGAAATAACCAAAACAGCATTAACAAAAATAAATGATACTATATGTATTAATCCTGGTCAGAAAGGTGGATACGGATACTCAAATTTTGTTTGGTGTGAGTTTGATTTAACTGATGTTGAAGGAACCTTTATTAGAAAGGAAATTAAAGAATAGAAAAGGAGAAAAATAAATGGAGTTGTTTCATCAATTAATATTAATAATAACTGGGGTTTATTTGTTAATAGGTACTTTTGCTTTGCATACAGAAAATCTTTATTCAGCAATGATGTTTAAAGTTGTTCCTTTCTTTTTAGGAATGGGATGTTTATTTTCAGCAGGTAAATTATTAAGGTGGTATTAAAATGAATAAAATGTATTTAGTTTTAGGAGACTGGTCGGAAGATGGTCATAACCAAAGTGATAAGATTTTGGTTGAAGTTAATAAGACTGTTGAAGAAGTACAGAATGCTTATAAAGCTTCATGTAAGTTAACTGGTATTTCTTTTAATAATGGTGAAGACTATACTGAGTCTGGTAGAAATTATAAATCAGCTGGTAGATTTCATGTTGCTGTTGAATATGAAGATTCTAAATTAACACCTGATGTATTAGATGTATTAGAAAAGTTTAAATGTCATAAAGAAATCGTTGAAAATTATAATGAAGAAGCATATGAAGGAAATTATATTGCTTTATGGTTTTGGTTTGTTAGCTTAAGTCTTCCAAATCTTAATTATAAAATACTCAACGAAGGTGATGGGATTCCTTGTATTAATGGTTATTGGAATAAAAATTTAAATGCCAGTTTTGGATATGGATTATACAACTAAAGGAGACTAAACCTCATAAAAGAACTCTCCGGTATTTCAACATCTTCTCATGATGCATGGCATAATGTTTTAGCTAAAATTGAAAAGGAGTTAATTAATGCGTAAAGATCAAGTACAACAGATAATAGATTTTTATAACAAAGATGATGTTATAATAATGTATCTTTTTAGAAATGATAATTTTCAAGGTTTATGTGAAGTTGATATAGAAGAGGATGATGGCGGCGACTACCCAATATTTGTTGTTAGAGGTTCTCATCCAAAAAATCAAGTTTCTAATTATTTGCATGAATGTGATATCAGCGATTTTAGATTTTATAAAAGGGTTGACATATTCCAAAAACCTGTAGGTAGATATAAAGATGTATTCTAGAGCGAGAGGCGTTAATTGTAAAAAGAAACAACTTTTACCATTAGAACCAGGTATGCTACATTCTCAAGCTATTAGAATTAGAACTCATCGTGGTGAATCTATTTGGTCTCTATTAAAAAACTATGTTAATAGTTTAGATACTACTACTATATTCAATAGAAATAATTTATTATCATGTGTATATGTTGATGAAGTTGTTAAACCAATAACTGCATGTCAAACTACTGTTGATCAATATAGAAGATATCTAACAATAGGTAAAATGTTAGAAAGAGTATCATGGGGTAAATATAGAAAACTTAAAAATATACCTGACCATTTATCAATATATAAATTAAAAAACCATGTTTATAGTCATGATTGGAGATTATGGTTTATACCAATTGAAGATTTATAGGAGTTAACAATGGGCGAAAGAAAATTTAAAGTAATTAGAGTAACTATTGAAGAAGATTATATTGTTGAAATGTATGATGATAAAAAAAGCATGATTAACGGATGGTCTTTAAAACGAGTTGTTTTAGACTGGTTTAAAGATCATAGTACGTCCTATCATGCAACAAGAGACGCTCATCAAATTGGTGGTACTCGTAAATATATTAAACATGAAATTGTAAATCTTGAAGATATAAATAAAGGATAATTATGAATTTACAACAAATTGAAGATAAAGAGTGTCCAGTTTGTGGTAGTCGTACTGTTGCTGAAACTAAGAATAGAAAACATACAAACGGATATTGGAATGAAACAAGAACTTTTGAATGTGGAGCTTGTTTAAGTTTTTCTCCTAACTTTATGAGAACAGAAATACTTAAATATCATCAATGTCCTTATAAACCAGAAGAGCTTAAAAAAAAGGATAAGCGAAATAAAGCAGTAGAAAAATTAATAAACTATATTCACAAATTAAAAGTAGATGAAAAATTTAAAGATACACTGGTGGTAGAAGTAAAAAGAACTAATAATTTTATAATACCTTAGGGACAAAAAATAAAAAACCAAAACATATAGGAGAAATACGAACAATGAAAAGAACCGCAGAAGCAATTCAACTCGAAAATGAAATCAGAACTCACGATCAAGCTTATTGGACTTTAAATAAACCCATTATTAATGATCCTGATTATGACAAAATTGTAAATAGACTTTTGAAGATTGAACCTAAGAATGAATATCTTAAAAAGGTTAGAACTCCAAAGGTAGAGTCATCTGGAAAAGTAACTCATCTTATTAAGATGCTTAGTCTGGACAAAGCATATAGTTATGATGAGATTATTAAATGGTGTAAGAAAGTTGCCAGATCAACTGCAGAGGTATTTAGAATAATGCCTAAACTTGATGGTGTATCTGGTCAGAAGAAAAATGGTGTTTTAGCTACAAGAGGCGATGGTGAAGTTGGTGAGGATATAACTGATAAATTAGCATTTATGAATATCTTAAAAAAGCATTCTGATGATGATGTGAGAGGAGAAATTCTTTTTACTAAATCAAAATTTAAGCAAATCAAAGATACCATCACCAGGAAGAGTGGTGAGAAATATAAAAATGAAAGAAATGCTGTTGGTGGGATTCTAAGTCGTGATGATTTAGCTCCAACTAAAATTCTTACCTTTGTTGATTTTGAATATATTTATTCTGATACAACTTTGGGTGAACTTGAAGAGATGGGTCAAATAAATTGGGATGATTTAGTTCTTGGAACTAAAGATTTAAATTTTCCGACAGATGGTATAGTTGTAAAAGTTCTAGATTCTGATTATGCTGAATCTCTTGGAGCAACAAGACATCATTCCAAATCTGCAATTGCTTTTAAATTTAAGAATCTTTTTAAATGGTCAATATTAAGAGAAGTTGAATTTAGCCCTGGAAAGCATGATATAACTCCTGTTGGAAAGATTGATCCTGTTGAAATAAGTGGAGCATCTATTGCAAGTCCTTCTCTACATAACTGGAAAAATATTCTTGATAGAGATCTTCATATTGGTGATCATGTTAAAGTTGAAAGAGCTGGAGATGTTATTCCTTATATATCCGATTCAAAACCAGGTGAAAATAGAACTCCAATTGAAATACCGGATTGTTTTGTATGTGGTTCAAAATTAAGATATGTTGATCCTAAACTTGAATGTTCAAATATTGATTGTCCAGGTAAGCTTTTAAATAAGTTATCTGATGCAGTTATCAGAATTGGAATTGACAGACTCGGTAAACCAACCATTCAGAAGATGATGGATACTTTGAATATTGAGAATTTGATGGATATATTTAAAGTTACTGTTGAAGATTTAATGACTCTCGAAAGGTTTGGAGAGATTTCAGCTCATAATCTTTATTATGAAATTGGAAAAGTTTTAAATTCTGGAGTTTATGAGTGGCAGCTTTTAGCAGCTCTTAATATTCCTGGTATCGGTAGATCTTTAAGTAAGGATCTTTTAGCCAATAGAAATTTAATTCAATTATCAGGATTGAATATAACAGAGTTAACTAACCTTCCTAACATTGGTGAAGAAAGAGGGTTAGCTATAATTGAAGGTATCTTTGATAATTACAAGCTTTTACAAGAACTTGGTGAGTTACTACCAATTAAGAAACCAGAAGTTGTGGTTGAGGGATTGGTTAAGGTTTGTTTTACGGGTCGTTTCCCTGAGAAGAAAGCTCACTATTATGATCTATTAGAGAAAGATGGAGGGTATGAAATATTGGAAAAGGTTAAGGATATAGATATGTTAGTTGTAGCTGATCCTTCTAAACAATCAAACAAAATGAAAGCTGCAGAAAAGAAAGGAATAAAAATTATTGGAGTTGATGAATTACTTGACAAATTAATTGGAGAATAAAATGGATGATCTTATTAAAGCTTTACAGATTTTCAGAAAGTATGATAATCCGAGTTATCCTACCAGTTGTGAACATGATGTTATGTATATTCATATTGAATATGATAAAGTTTCACAAGATGATAAAGATAAGCTTGCCGTGCTTGGGTTTGAAGAAAATGAAGAAGATAATGGATTTTTATCTTTTAGGTTTGGTTCTGCATAAGGAGGATTAAATGAGTGATGGAACAGTAAGAGTATTATATATACCAGATTGGGTTTCATTCCATTGGTGTAAAGAACAAGAGGAACATTATCATATATTTCTTCAAGATTATGCCGAGTATCATGATGAACCAATTGATCATATTAAAGAAGAAGCTGGAGTTAAAGCTTACGATTTATTAAAAAAATTAAAAGATGTTGGTTCAACTAATATGGGTGGATACTCAGGTACAGATGTTGATATGAATTCATTTATTCATTATGTATTATCTGACTTTATAGTAGCAACAGAAGCATGTGGTAGTGGTAGCAAAGACGGAAGAGTTATAAATCTTAACTCTAAAAAATATGAAGAGAAGTTATTGAAATTAATTGAAAAGAAAGGAAATTAAAATGGACGTTAGATTATTGATTATTGATCCGCAAGAAGATTTTTGTAATCCAGATGGATCATTGTTTGTACCAGGAGCAGTAGAAGATTGTGAACGTATTGCAACAATGATGAATAGACTTGGTAAAGTGATAGATAAAATTTATGTTACTTTTGATAGCCATAGACAATATCAAATTTTCCATCCAATGTTTTGGACTAGAAATACTGGGAATGATGTTAATCCATTTGATCTGATTACTTATACAGATATTAAGAATGGTGATATTATTCCAGTTGATCCAAAAATGATGGACTGGTGTTTGTCATATACAAAATCTTTGGAAGATGGTGGAAGGTATCCATTGGTTATCTGGCCATATCATTGTTTAATTGGAACACCTGGGTGGAATGTTAATCCGGATATTATGAAAGCAATCCTTGAATGGGAAAAAGCAAATTACAGAATGTATAACCCAATTACAAAAGGATCCAACTTTAAAACAGAACATTATTCAGCAGTTAAAGCTGAGGTTGAAGTTCCAGAAGATCCTACAACTCATTTAAACCAAAAGGGTATTATTGAACCTTTGGAAAATGCTGATATCGTTATAGTTGGTGGACAGGCGCGAAGCCATTGTGTTGCTAACACTGCTCGTGATATTATGGCTAATTTTTCAGATCCGGTATTCATTAAGAAACTTTATATCCTTGAAGATGCAATGTCTGATGTTCCTACATTTGAACATCTTGGTGATGCTTTCTTTGATGACTTTAAGAAAGCTGGTGGAAACATTACAACAACTGATAAAATTCTCGCATAGGAGGAGAAATGACTGATTCAATTAAAATTGAAATACCCGAAAATACTGCATTTACTTTTTCTGCAGTTGACCCTGAAACAATTCAAAACCTTGAAGATGAATATACTCTCGTTACAATTGCTGAAGATGTAAGTCCTTCAACTGGATTACTTAGAGATGAGATGTGTCAAGGTATGAAAACTGTTAACCTTGCATGTAAGAAAGCTCCAAGAGCTGATAAAATTATGGTACATTGTGCCAGGTTCGGTTCTCAGATTGAAGAAATTCATGGATTTAAACCTGTGAATGATATTGATGAAAATGATTATACTCCATCTGCAACAATTGGTGGATCTACATGTTTGTATGATGCTATCTTTAATGGAGTTGCTGCGGTTGCTAGGTATGCTGAGATATTAGATAAATCTGATATTGGTTCTAATGCAATTGTATTTGTCTTGACTGATGGTATGGATAATTCATCTTCTCTTGGACCTCAATCTATTCTTGATAAAATTGAAGAAATTAAGATGAAAGAGATTCTTGAATCTGTAAAGATTATCATTATTGGTTTTAATGATCCTAAATCAGGATATGCTAAAGAGATTGCTAAATATCTTGATGATCTTGTTAAAGATCTTAATCTGGATCAATATGTTGATGTTGGTTCAATGACTCCAGAAGCTGCAGCTAAAGTATTTGGATTTGTTAGTCAATCCATATCTGCTCAAAGTCAGCATCTTGGCACTGGTGGTCCGAGTCAAAACCTAACGTTCTAAATTAAATAAATGGGGTCTCAGTTTTTATGATTGGGATCCCATTTTTCCGGAGGCACATGATTGAAACTAATATAACTAAAAGATGGGAAAAAGGAACCAAACATCATTTAAAATCAAAAGAGTTAATGAGAGCTCTTAAAGATTTAGATTTTAAATATGGTGGTGATTTTTTCTGTTTTAAATATGGTGGTGATGGTGATAATGGAGAACATCTAATGTATCTACTAGATATATATTTTGAACAAAAGGAGAAAAAATGACGGATACATTAAAACAAAAAGATCAAATACATTTACTTGAAAAATGTAAAGAATTTACAGATTATGGAAAGGATATACATATATTTACGTATCCAAACTGTGGGTGGGATCTTGTTAAACAAGGTCTTGTTACAGAAAATCAAAAAATAACAATTGCTGGAAGAGCAGCTTTATGGTTTCTTAATAAAGGTGAAGATCCAACAGATTCAAAATCTGTAATTGAAGTAAATTTTGGAAAAAAGGAGAAAAAATGAAACTTATACTTAGAGACGAAGTTCAAAAAAAAGAAAATCCAAAAGCGAAATATCAAATTCATGTTAAAAGTATGCATGGAGATGGAGATGCATATACTGAACAGACAAAATTACTTGATACCTCTGAGGAAGTAATTCAGTATATTAAATTTTTGACAACGGTTTGGACAATGGCTGGTGATGAATATAATGATAATGAAGTTAGAAAAGCAATAAAAGAAGCTGCAGAAGAATTAAAAATACCAGGACATGGTGAGGATATGTGGATGGACTTAGTTGATTTTGATCAAACACGTAATGATTCTTATGCTGCTGTAGATGAAATTTGGGTAACATACTTTTCAAACAACCGTATTGAATTTCAGGTTGATATAGATATTGGAGAAGTCTATGAAAAAATAGGTGAATATAAATATACAGGGAAAAGGTTTTAAGATGAAATTTAAAATATGGTTTGAACATTGGATATCAGGATGGCTTGATATGTTATGTGGTCTTATTAGTGTTATTACCTTTTGTTATTATCGTCCATGGTGGGATTTTAAATTTAGAATATGGGCAGCAAAAAAAAATATTAATAAAAGAATACAAGAAAGAGGTATTAAATGAATAGATATGAACAACTGGGTGATAGTTTTCTTCAAGATATGTTTGACAATACAGGAGATTTATCAAAAGAAAATAAAAAAAAGTGGGAACATAAAAAATCAACAGTTGAAGATAATTTTAGAGATGCTACTGTAACTAAAGGATTTCCATCTTCAGCTGAATATAATACAAATGTTGATATTGATAAAATTATAATACATGAAGAAAGAATGGTTGTAATTGAACATACTTTTATTAGGAGAAAAAATGAAGATTGATAGTTTTTTAAAAATAGGACATTCTCATGAACAATGTCAAGATTATATTTTAACAGGAACCGATCCATGTCCTTATATTATCTTAGCTGATGGTTGCTCAGGTGCAGAAGATAGTGATATTGGAGCAAGGTTATTATGTCATACTGCTTTGAAATATTTAAAGAAAAATCAAAGCAGGTTGGATAGATTAGATGCTCCTGAGAAGGTTGGTCAGGATATTATTGTAGATTCTGCATTTGCATTAAAGGTTCATTTTAATACTAAGATTGATTGTCTTGATGCTACATTAATAATAGCTTATAAATTTAAAGGTTATTATCATATTTATATGTATGGAGATGGTGTTGTATTTAGAGTTGATACTAATGATGTTATTAAATATACTCGCGCTTATTATAAACCAAATGCTCCAGGTTATCTTAGATATAGAATTGATGGTTATGAAAAATATCAAAACACAAACGTTGTTAAATTAACTGATTCTCATTTTGGTTTGAATAGTTATGATTCGATGGAACCCTGGCATCATATTATTAGTGAAGATGATATTAAAATTCTATTGGTTGCAAGTGATGGAGTTGAATCTTTCTTATATAATGATCAAGTTATATTTAAAACATTATATAATGAATTGCTTAAAACAATAAAAGATAGTAGATTGATGTCTATTAATCTTGTTACGCCAGATGTGATTACTCCAAAAGAAAAAGAACTTAACTGGGAGAATGTTGTCGGGGAAATGATTGCTTTTAAAAATACCAATGGGATATTCTTAAAAAGGCGAGTGAAGAAAGTCCTGAAAAATTATTTAAAGAAAGGTTTTATTAATGACGACGACCTTTCAATAGGTTGTTTTTATGAGGAGTGGTAATGAAATATTCAATTCGTGGAAAAGGAAATGTTAATCTTACTAATAGCAATTTTGTAACATCAGGTGGAGAAGCTAAGATCTTCAAGAGTAATAATACTATATATAAGATTTATCATAACCCATCTGAGATGATTCCTGATGGTAAGATTTATGAACTTCAAGAGATCAAAGAACCAAATGTATTAATCCCTAAAGATATAATTATCAACAATAAAGGTAATAGAGTTGGTTTTACAATGGATCCGGTTGACAAGGTTATCACTTTATGTCAACTGTTTACAAACAGTTTTATTAACCAAAATAACGTTTCTAATGGTACCATTATATCTTTGGTATCTCGTATGCAGGATACAATACATAGTATTCATTCTGCTAAATGTATTCAAGTTGATGGTAATGAATTAAATTATTTGGTTGATGAAAACAAATTTGAAAAATGTTATTTCATTGATGTTAATTCTTATCAAACTAAATCATTTCCAGCAACTGTTATAATGCCTTC
>Ga0164315_10002115_pt1 | contig 15131 bp, 9 predicted proteins | sample GuaBasSedimGuay6_FD_113737 | JGI IMG/M metagenome (GOLD analysis project Ga0164315, IMG submission 113737) | Subseafloor sediment microbial communities from Guaymas Basin, Gulf of California, Mexico - Guay6, Core 4569-2, 0-3 cm | ecosystem: Environmental > Aquatic > Marine > Hydrothermal vents >... | reverse complement strand
CCTCGCCACCAGGCAACATTCCAGTTAATCCAATCTGAACATACCACATACGAGTTAATTAAAATATAATCTACAATGCTGGTATAATCCAGGCGGGTTTTTACATATTCATAATTTGCCTGAACTCCCATATCATTATATTTGATAAAATCATGCAGGTCATTCCAGTCATCCCATGCCGCTTGTCCACCATATTCAGCCCAACTACCGCCCCATAACATCAGGAAATATATATCATATTTCCCCTGGTCGTAATAATATTTGGTAAAATCGTGATCATTAACCTTCTCGCGGTATCCATAAACTCCCCAGTATTCTCCATTCACATATAGCAAACCTTTTTCTCCTTTCCTAACATCCAGGTTTAGTCCACCTCGATGTGCACTGTTTTGAACAAAGAAATCCCTTAAGTGAGCACTTGTATCAATTCCGGGATAGTTATCATCACCAGCTGCTCTTAAAATTATTCTTTGAAATTCATCACGATCAGTAAAAGGAATTAACTTTTCACGAATCGTATAATTGTATCCACATTCATCGCGTGAGATATAATCGATAGAACGCTGGTCATGTACCCATGAGTCTTGCCCATGTTCATTAAACTCTCCGTATCCAAAGGTTGTTCTCTCCCCTTCAGTATTGAAAAATTCAAAAGTTCCAAAAGGCCTTAAGGATTGATTACCATTCAGAAGGTTATCCAATTGCCCTGCTGAACATGACATGATTGCCATGCTATGAGGGTCGTTGATAAAATAAGTATTGAACTCGATAAGACTATAAAGGACATCTGGGTCTGCACAGATAGTAACTGCTTTTACAATGGTTGTTTCATTAATAGATATTGGTCCGGTGTAGACCGGAGAAGTAGAAATGGGTTTGCTTCCATTAATTGTATAATGAATTTCGGAGTTTGGTTGGGTAGTAGTGATCGAAATTGTAATTGGAGCATCATAAAATCCAGCAGTCTCACTCATTTGCGGTTTGTCAGCGTACTTGGTATATGCTGTGGCTGTATTATTTGAATTGTTGGGTGTTGGGTAAAGAAAAAGACTCCAGGTCTCTCCCCCATCAACTGCTCTTCCCAATGAATGTTCTTTCCTTGTTATCCCCAGCTGGATTTGATCCTGAATAATTCCTTGCGCATTAGAAAATATAATGGATTCCGTATTGTCTTTTGTTTGGGTTAATTTAAAATTTGTATGGTAATTATTTCCAGATACTTCATCCCGACCAGAAGCCCATACACGTATAAACCCTCCTTCCGGTATGGTAACATTTAATGGGAATTGCCATTTGAGCGAATCATTCGGATTATCGCTCAAATAATATCCTCCAATATTTAATGATGTTGTCCCTGCATTATAGAGCTCAATCCAATCTTCATATTGATTGTAATTATCCGTAAAACTCTCTAGGTTTGAACAGGAGTACTCATTGATAACAACCTGCGCATTTGTTAAGTTTGATTGAATTAAAAGAATTGCAATAAGGAAAATCGAAAATGTAGTATAAAGCTGCTTCATTGTTAGGGGTTTAATCATTTATTAATTTGTGATAAGGTAATCGACCATAAATCAACTACTAAGACAAATTAAACCCTTGAATAGTTGTTTCAATGCAGGCTAAAATAGCCATTTTTTTTTATTCCAAAACAATAGCCTTTGACTATAACCAAAGATAAAGCCCCGATCTGATGATATCAGAACGGGGCTTTTAAATCGTTGAAATTTTAACTTTTGTATATCTTAAGCTAACTTAACTTCTACTGCGTTTAAACCTTTTTTTCCTTCTTGGAGATCAAATGTTACGCTATCTTCATCTCTGATTTCGTCGATTAATCCAGAAACATGTACAAAATAATCTTTACCTTTTTCATCATCAATAATGAATCCAAATCCTTTGGAGTCGTTAAAGAATTTAACTTTACCTGTTTTCATTGTGTTGTTTATATTAAAAAATAAATAATTAAAATTGGCTGCAAAGATAGTATTATAAATATAATAACCACACAAATTTATTAATATTCAATAATTTTTGAAGATTTCACTCCATCCAATTGCTAAAATTATTTATGCTTTTCTAATATAAGTTTTGACTTTAATACACTGCTTTTACAATTCACTACATATAATCAACAATTCGAATCAAAGCACTTTTTTGTTATAACAAGAATAGGCAGCTTTGTAAACCAATAAAAATTTAATCTTAAACAAAAACAATTTACCATGAGAACCATTAAAACTTTCCCATTTGTTCTGGCCATTTTCCTCTCACTTGGATACATCGCTTTATCAGCGCAGGAATACAGTTATAATTACTGTTATAACGGTACCAAAAAGCAATACAAATATTCTGATAATTTTTCTAACTACGAGGTCCAGGTAAAAGGCACCATTAAAGTAAATGATGATGATACCGGAATTAAAAGCATTTCACCGGGCGGATCATTAAAAATTAGTAAGAAGACCTTTGGAAACAAACGAAGCATCATCATTGAAAGTAATTCAAAAGGAAATTTGAATTATGAATATTATGAAGGCCGACAGGAAATTCCATTCGACCCTGAAGGCAAAAAATGGTTGGCCGATGTATTATTGGATGTAGTAAGGTTAACGGGCATAGATGCCGAAGGACGAACAAAACGCATTTACGCTAAAAAAGGTATAGATGGTGTAATTACAGAGATACATGAAATATCTTCTAATTCTGTAATGGCGTTGTATTTTGGAGCATTGCTTGGCAATGAGTCCTTAAACAACGATGAAGTAGTTGCAGTTTGTGCCTCCATCTCCCACGAAATGAGTTCAAATACTGAACGCGGAAGACTGTACCGGAAATACAGTGATATCTTTATGAAAGACAATACTACAGCAGTAGTTTTCTTTTCAAGTGTTTCAAGATTAAGTTCCAATACAGAGCGCGGATCGGTTTTAAGAAGTATTAAAACAAAGATCGATTTTGATGATCCCAAAGTAACCGAAGCATATTTTGCCGGTGTGGATAAATTGTCGAGCAATACCGAAAGAGGCAGCGTTATGCGGGATGTTGAGCGCTCTCAGGATTTATCCAACAATGCCTATGCCCGTTTCTTGATGAGTGTGAAAAAAATGAGTTCAAATACAGAAATGGGATATGTGATAAGGTCTATTTCCAAAATAGACATGCAAAATCCCGAAATCAGTAATGCTTACTTCAATGCCATAGATGCCATGTCGAGTAACACAGAAGCAGGTAGTACCATGCGGTATTTAATCAAAACACAAGAACTCGATGATCACAATTATATTCGTTTGTTAGGCAGTATCAAAAAATTAACATCCAACACAGAAATGGGCAGTGTCCTGCGCTATATGCACAAGATCAATTTAAACAATCCCCAGATTGCAGATGCCTATTTCCTTTCAATAGGAAGTATGACAAGCAATACTGAAAGCGGAAGTGTTTTGCGGTATACGTTGAAAGAATATGAGCTTAACTCCAATTCGTGGGCACTATTCTTTTCTGCAACAGGTAGATTGACGTCCAACACAGAAATGGGTTCTGTGTTATCTGTTGCTTCTCAAAATATGCCTTATGACGAGGAAATAGTTATTGATGGTTTTTTTGTTGCGACCAATAAATTTTCAAGCAACACCGAACATGGCAGGATTTTAAGAGGTGTGATCAACAATCCTGAATTCAATAAGTACACAGCATATAAAGTTTTGGAAAGTACCAGGAAATTAACTTCCAATACAGAGAAAGCAAATGTGCTCATTAAAGTTAGCGGATCAGAACAGATCAAAGATCCTGAAATCAGAAAGTTGTATTTGAGTACAGCCAAAACATTGACTTCCGACAGTGAATACCGAAGGGTGGTTGACAAACTGATGGAATAAAATTTATCCGCTGACCACGGGGAGACCAAATTCAGATAGCCTTTCTCTTGTGGCAGCATTTTGAATAAATAGTGTAATTTTAACTGATCAATAAATACGTCATTGCGATGACAAGGAATGAGGAAGAAGCAATCTTACAGTAACATGGCAAAATCAATTGGAAGATTGCTTCGCTCCATAACTATAGGCACCGCAGAGGCGGAATGACGGTTGTCTTTGTGTTTCGTTTTTAAATAAATATGTTTTTAAAGCCAAATAGATATTAAATGCACTGGATCCTCCGAAATACTATCATTTGTACTTTGCTGGCCGTTGGAGGGTTCGTATTCCTTTTTTATAGTGAAACAGGATCATGGCCAATTTTCAACGATTTTTGGCTTGAGTATATTTTGGCAATCCTGATTGTAAATGTCGGGGGAGCACTAATGTATTATGCCAGCAAATCAATCAATAAAATTCTACCCTGGAACAAAAACCGATCTTTTAGATTTTTGGCAGAAGTATTTTCTGGTTTTCTTATTTTTTCAATATTGGGATTACTTTTTGTCTATATCTATATTGGCCATGTTGTATTGATCGAAGATGCTGACAATTTCTGGGTTGAGCATTGGGATGGCCTCGTGAAGTTTGGCATTTTAACACTTGTATTTGCATACATCTTTTCATTGGTCAACTTTTCCATATTTTCATACAATCAGTATGCAGTGGTACAAATCGAAAAAATGCGCATCGACCGCAACCAGTTAAAGCTGCAATTTGAAGCACTCAAACAACAATTAAGCCCGCATTTTTTATTCAACTCCCTAAATACAATCTCATCACTCATCTATAAGGATATTAAACTATCTGAGGATTATATCAGGAAATTGGCTGGTACATATCAATATATCCTCAATACGAATGACCAGAAACTGATTCCATTAAAACAAGAATTGGAAATGGTGAATGCCTATTATTTCATGCAAAAAATAAAATATGAGGAATGCATCGACTTGGACGTTCAGCTTTCACCTGAAATGAATAAAAGTTTAATTCCTCCCCTTTCCATTCAAATGTTGGTTGAAAATGCATTTAAGCACAACCTGATAAATGATAAACAACAATTGAAAATTGAAATTTTTGACGAGCAGCATAAATATATTGTGGTAAGGAATAACTTTATCCAAAAACCGGAATTATTAAAGATTGGAAACAATTTGATCGACAGACCGAAAAACGGAGACTCCCATAAAATTGGATTGAAAAATATACGCAAACGATATCAGTATTTTGCAAATAAAGACATTGAAGTGGTATTTGATGATCTTTTCACAGTAAAATTACCAGTTATAAACAAATCTATTGAAGACTAATTATTTCTATAATAGCTCCCTGTTCAGGTTAACGGCACCCATTTTATTCGGGATGTTGACCTACTTGCTGGTATTGATGTTCTTTGATTCAATTGATATGTTGCTGGAGAATTTTTTCAGCCGGGAAGTGTTGTTTATCATAGGGCTTACATTCTTGTTTTTCGAAGTAAATCGCCTGGTAATTATCCTGAACAATAAGCTGTTTCCAGAAAATAAAAAATTAAAGGCCAGGATTATTACACAATATGCCAGCTCATTTATAGCTACCCTCGTTTTTGTGAGTATTACCCTGTATTACTATTTTGTTTATATAGTAGGCTTCAGTACCATAAAAACTGAATTGATAACTTTTAATGGGATTTATTTATTGATCGCCTTTTTCTATAATTTGTTCTTTTTTAGCCTTGTTTTTGTAAATAGAAAAAATGAGTCGAAGGTTCAGCAAGAACAAACCAGGCGAGACAACTTAATCATGGAACTGGAGTCATTCAAATACCAGATCAATCCCGAATTCCTTTTTCAATCACTTGAAATTATCATCAGCGAACTATACCGGGATAAAAAATCAGCCGATGACCTGATCAACAACCTCTCAAAAACTTACCGCTATACACTTGATAATAAATACAATGACCTTGTATCATTAAAGGATGAGTTAAATTCATTGAAACCGGTTTGTGAATTGTTCAAAACCAAATACCAGGAAAACCTGAGCTTGAAAATAGATGTTGCAAAAGAGATACAAACCCTTAACCTTATTCCCGGCACCTTAAAACGAATCCTGGAATATGCATTATCTGAACAAATTATTTCTGAAGCTTTACCGCTACATATTTCAATAGAGGCCAAAACAAACAATCATTTATCTGTTCAATATCCATTGCACAATAAACTAATAAAAAGGAAAACTATTCAGAAGCACATGGAACAGCTGATGAATGCTTATGCTTATTATACAGCTGGTTCAGCTGATAATCAATATTTAACTGAGGCAAACGGAATTCGGAAATTTATCATTCCCTTGCTTCGAATAGAAGAAGAATAGTATCAATATTAATACTTATGAAAATACTTATAGTTGAAGACGAAAAACCCGCCATTGAAAAGCTCGAACATTTACTTTTAAAATATGATGAGGAAATCGAAATTGTGGGAAAATGTTATTCAGTTGACCAAACTGTGAAGTGGATCAACGATCCGAAAAATCATGCTGACCTGATGTTTCTGGATATTCAGCTTACGGATGGGTTGAGTTTTGAAATATTTGAACGCACCAATGTAAATACACCTGTAATCTTCATCACGGCATACAACGAATACGCCCTTCAGGCCTTTAAAGTAAACAGCATCGATTATTTACTAAAGCCATTAAATTATGATGATCTGTATAACAGTATGGAAAAAATAAAGGTGATGCGCGAGAATTTACCTGCCAATAAAGAACGGATCCATTATGATGAGTTGAACCGGGTTTTGTTGCAAATGAATAAAACCTATAAAAACAGATTTTTAGTTAAAGTTGGAGATCACATCAAATCCATCAAAGCTGAAAACATCTCACTTTTTTATGCGGAGGGCAGAACGGTATTTATCATTACCAATAAACAGAATAAATATATCATCGACTATACGCTGGAAGAACTGGAAAAAAGCCTGGATCCGGACATTTTCTTCAGGCCAAACCGATCATTCATCGTAAACATCAATGCCATTAAAGATGTGGTAGTTTATTCAAACAGCCGTTTGATGATTTTATTAAATGAAAATTTTGAAAAGGAAATTATTGTGAGCAGGGATAAAGTGGTACAACTAAAAACCTGGTTCGAAGGCTTGAAATGATTCCGGTTGGTTGCGTTTTACATCAACAAGTTCAATTTGCCAATCGTGATTTAAAGTAAAAACACCGCCAATAAATGGATTGAGCATATAACCCCACGACTTTGTATTTCCGGCTTCAGTTTCCCAGTATTTATCTTCAAAATAAAATTTGAACTTCCCATCCTCTTCTTTGATAATACAATGATAAATTTCATTGGGTTGAATGGTATCCAGGATAGCTTGCTGATCATCGCTATCATTGGGATGCACACCATTTACGTAACAATAACTCCCCACCAATAAAATGGAATCGTTCACACATTTGTAAACCAACCGGGCAGAACCATTGTCGTGATGTAAACCTTTGGAAAATCCCCTCAATTTGTTCCAGCCATTCCTTACCGGTTCCGGATAATACCAACTATCGTTTGTTTTGAAATAAAATTCCATCTCATTCCTACTTGAAAAAAACTCAACAGAGGGATAGTATGAGTGGTTGCCTTTATTTATCTCAATTTGTCGCCACTTGTTTGAATAATCGATGAAAGTAGCATGACTGACCAGAAATATTTCAGTCAGTGGCAACAGGATGATAACTATTGTTAGTATCCGGATTATAATTTTCATTCAGCTATTGTAACGGATAAAACGTCTAAAGGTTATACTATAACTGAAAAAAATGAGATTTTTATTCTAAGTTTTTCAGCGAAATTATATGAGTAATTGAATACCAGTTTATTCGAGTTGATCTCTCAGTTTTTTAATCATTTTATTTTCAGGCTCAAGCAGAACAGCCCGGTCATAATATTCTTGAAATTTCACCTTATCCGACTCGTAAAGGTATATAGTTGCCAGATTGATCAATGCCTGGATATTATCCGGATCTAACGCCAGGGCTTTTTTGAATGTTTTTTTTGCAGCATCTATTTCCTGCCTGTTTAAATAAACAAATCCCAGGTTTACATAGGCCGAAGTATATTTGGGATCTTCCGAAATGATAAATTCAAAAATATCCTTCGCCTTCCCAAGCTTGTTCATATTAACCAGCAGACCACCGTATTTTGTTTGAAAATCGAGGTTAAAAGGTGCCAGTTGAACTGCATTTCCATAATATGAATTGGCTACAATATATGATCCGTTATCTTCAAAGGCCTGCCCTATTCGATAACTTGTCCAGGCATCATAATTACTAAACTCTTGTGTCTTTAAATAGTTTGTCATTAAATCTTTAACGCCCATTCTTTGAACAAAGGCTATAATTGATTGATAATCTTTTTTCAGGAAATAAAGGTTGATCAATGCATTGTAGAAATAGTTGGTGTCGGATGGAAAAGAAAGCTGCAAATATTTAGCAGCAGAATCGAGGTAATTTTCATCAGGATGATAAGTTTCATATTCCAGCAAATAACCGCGAGCCATGGTTAAACTATCCATTGTATGAGAATTGATAATTGCCATTCCTTTGAAATTACGTTTTTCATTTAATTGCACCTCGGTGGGTGGAATGCTTATTTTATGGTCATGAATTCTAACATGAGGAATATCGCGGCTGGTGGATTCGCGCATATGGCATTTGAAACAACTATTGTTTTGTTTCAATCGTTCAGCCTCCGGCAAAGAACAATCTTTTGAAGGCTGCTGGTGACAATCCAAACAAACATTATTGTACCTTTTCTTATTGGTTTCTTTAACCGAAATATGTGGATTGTGGCAATTATTACAACTAAATTGTTTATTTGACCTCAGATAACATTTACTTTGTGAAAGGCGCTCAAAATGAGAAGCCATGATAAAGTCTTCCTCTCCTCCTTCAAATACCGGCATAAAAATATCCATCACCTCCGTAAGCCGCATTCCGGGTTTAAAATCATAAAAACTTTTTCCGGGTTTTAAAACCATAGTGCCCTGCAGATGACATCTTGCACAAATATCTATTTGTAATTCAGGACTTAGTTTTACTGGATTGACAATACTATAATCAATATAGGTTGCTGTATCAATCAGGAATCCTGACTTTTTCAATTTTACATGTATTTCGCCCGGTCCATGGCATCTTTCACAATCTATTCCATCCGGTATGTGCGTATATTTATTTTCTGATCCCAAAACAAAATCAGGGTATCCATTGTGGCACGACATACATTCCAGTCCGATTTTTCGTGTAAAACCAGAGCTGTTTCCTCCTTCAAAACCGGGCGGAAAATCAAACATCCCATCCTGTGTATAATAAGTAAATGGTACCTGGTAAGCATATCCGCCAGAAGTATAAATATGTGAGTTTGTATGCTGACCCGAACCAATAATCCACGATACTTTTTCTGTCCTTGAATAGGCTTCTGAACTATCCAACATCCGGTATTCCTTCAAATACAACGTATCTTCTTCCCAATAAGGTTTATAATACAAATTTTTATAAGGATCGAACAGCAATGAATCTTCTCCAATTTTTGCCATACTCTTATGCCGGGAAGCCGAATCAAATGACATCCCCATCCCGGTACGCAAAAAAGATTGATAGATTTCAAAATGGCACTCTTTGCATACATTCATTCCTATATACTTCACCGAATCATTCAGGTTTAAATAACCCTTCTGGTCCGAATAGAGTTTCCATGTGTCGGACGAATTGCAACCAAACAACCAAATTGCCAGGCCAAACAACAACACAATCCGGAATTTATAATTATGGAAAGCACCCTTATTTTTCATAAAGAACCAAAAGTAGATAATTTTATCTTTTAGTAACCACATCTATATTCAATTAATATGTATATTTGAAGCATCATCAATAACTTAACTGTATGAAAAAAAATTCCCTAACCTTAATTTCTGTATTTATTTGTTCTTTCATGTTTGGCCAGGCATATCATTCTCTAATGGATGAAAATGGCACAACCGTTCGTAACCAAAAAAGTTATGAGCATTTAGCAACTCAAAAAGATTTTAAAGATGCAAACGATTGGGAGTCCATGGGCCCTTATGGTGGTGATGTGTTGGATATGGCAGTATATCCATTGGATACGAACATTGTAATCGCAGCTGCCGGTGTTCCGTATATCAGCCACGACGGTGGTGCTTCATGGGTTTACCTTGAAGCCCTGCTGAGTATGGCTCCAAATGGAATCCAATGTATTGAAGCAGCTTCCAATGGAACCTTATATGCTTCAGGACCCTATTCCAATTATAAAATATTTCGCTCTACTGATGGAGGCGAATCATGGGAACAAAAAGCCACGCCTGTAAATGCATATGGCCTGGATATCAAAATTGATCCCAATGATCCATTGGTAGTTTTCATTGGATTATCCTCCTTGTTGGGTGTAAGCACAAACAATGTAATTATCAAGTCGTCAGATGGTGGTGACAGCTGGATCGTTTTTGATATGACCAGTGTATTGCCCGTTGGCTGGTCGGTGGTGAACCTGGTGATTGATCCAGGCGACAGCCAGGTGATTTTTGCCATAGGTAGTGAAGGATTTAGTAATGGAGTAGTTGTAGCCTCTTTTAATGGTGGCGAAAACTGGGAGAACAGAAATGGAAATTTACCCACAGGAATACCCTATAACAGCCTGACAATTTCTGAGGAAAATATTTTTATAGCCGGTGGACAATTGTTTGGTGGACAATATATGGGCATATATAAATCTGAAAACGATGGCCTGACCTGGTCCAATATTTCCAGTAGTTTTCCCAATAAAGTTTCAAATGCTATTTTAATTGACCCGGGAAATACTGATAAAATGTATGTGGCCACCGAAGGTGATGGTATTTATTATACCAATGATGGTGGTGCCAACTGGAATTACAATACCACAGGTGCTGGAAATAGTGGCGCAGCCAGGTGTTTGATTTTTGAACCCGGAAACACTGATGTTCTTTATGCAGGGTTTTTGAGTCTGGCTGTGTGTAAAAGTTTTGATGCAGCTTTATCCTGGGAATTTGCCAATAAAGGAATTGCCACTTTGCAAACGGATGACGTGGAGGTTGACCCCAATGACCCTTTAAATTTGCTCATTGGTTTTGAAGGGGAAAATTCAGGAGGCTGTTATATGTCAACTGATGGAGCTATATCATGGCAACTGGTGGAGGGATTGCCGGGAACCCGTTTTTCACAGGTGACCTTTGGGACAGATGGAACTATGTATGCCTGGTCAAACGGACCTTCATCGGTGGCTCAGGAAGGTTTGTATAAATCGACGGACGGTGGAGAAACATGGTTGAATACGGGCCCTAATGTGGGTACACTTTTCGAGACCGAAATATTTGCGTTAGTGGCTTCCAAAACAGATCCCAACCTGCTTTTTATTGGCGGGAACAATTTTGGTGTGAATGGCTGGGAATCGGTGATACACAGAACAACAAATGGTGGCGAAGACTGGGAACTCGTTTATATGGGCCCTGAAAATTATAGCATTTCATATTTGTTTGTCGATCCCAATTCTTTCAATCAAAAAGTGTATGCCGGCTATGGAAGCTCGGCAGACCATTGTGGGTTTTTACAAAGTATTGACGCGGGAAGCAACTGGGCAGACTTCAATGCAGGAATCCCATCCGAAAACAAATGGGGCGGAGCTATTGTTTGTGATCCTCAAAATTCTGATATTATGTATGGCGGTATCGGAGGTTATGGTAATTTGAATGGAACTATTTATAAAACCATTAATGGTGGTGAAGAATGGACACAAACACCACTGCAACTGGGAACCTATTCCAAGATCAGGGACATTATGGTAAGCCCCCAGGATAGTGAAGTGATTTATGTGGCCTCAGCACAGGATGGCGTATATGTTTCTTTTGATGCAGGCGAAAGCTGGGAAACGGCCAACAATGGTTTGGCTGGTGTAAATGTTACAGGATTTTCAAATCCCTTTATTTTGGACGATAGCTGGTATTTTTGTGCATCCACCTATTCCTACAGTGCATTTATAACGAAAGTATTTGATCCCAGCTTTACCGGTACTCAGGGAACAATTAATGGAAATGATTTTTTCACTGTATTTCCAAACCCTTCAAAGGGAGAAATTGCTATTAAACTTTCAGATAAAAACAGAAACATCGAATCCTTATCCATTTATACCATAAATGGTAAATTGTTAAGAAACTTTGATGTAGCATATTTCTTAAACCCTATTTCAGATTTATCCTTGTCTTTAGAACCCAATATGTATATCTGTAAAATTGTGTTGGATGGCAGGGTGTATTCGATGAAGTTGGTGATTGTAGAATAAGCAATAATAAGGGGACAAGAAATGTAAGAATTCCTAATTCCCTGACTATGCATTTTGTAAATCTCTCTGCCAACCCATATTCGGTGCTTTTACATAATGCCCTAATACTGCAAAAATCAAAACCTTGCAAAAGAGCCAAAGCACCACGTTTCCAATAATAACTTTTATTTTATATTCTATTTTTAAGATATAATTGTAATTTCGAAGCAGCAAACTTATTAGCAATAAATCGAAGCTATAGAACAGAATTCTGTCATGTTTAGAGAAACAGAATAGAATAGCCGAGGTATTATTAGATGAATATTTAAAACTTAATGTTTAGTAATTAATGACACAAAATACCCATTCCGAATTAGTCGGACTTATCTGGAATATAGCCAACAAACTCAGGGGTCCTTATCGTCCGCCACAATACCGTAAGGTAATGCTACCAATGATCGTACTCAGAAGACTTGATTGTGTATTGGAAGAAAACCACGACAAAGTGGTGAAGAAGTACGAGCATTTAAAAAGTGAAGGAAAGCTGGAAGAAGAAGCCATAAACAAGGTATTGGGTAAAACTGCATCAGGAGAACGGGAGCATCCTTTGTTCAACACAAGCAAATACACTTTTAAAAAGCTGCTGGCCGACCCTGATAATATTGCACGTAACCTGGTGGCCTATATCAACGGTTTTTCACCCAAGGCAAAAGAGGTTTTTGAAAAATTCAAATTTGAAGAGGAAATCACAAAGCTGGAAGATGCCAATCGCCTTTTTATGATCGTGAAGGAATTTGTTCAGACTGAAGATGGAAAAGTTGTTGACCTCCACCCCGATCGCATCTCAAATCTCCAGATGGGTTATGTATTCGAAGAGCTTGTTCGTAAGTTCAATGAGCAGGCCAATGAAGAGGCCGGTGATCACTTTACACCCAGGGAAGTGATCCGCTTAATGGCCAACCTGATCTACACGGATGAAGAGGATGTTTATAAATCCGGTATCATTCGTACCATTTATGACCCCACATGCGGAACAGGCGGTATGCTTTCCATTTCTGAAGAACATATCCGTGCCGAAAATACCAATGCCAACCTGATCCTTTACGGCCAGGAGTACAATGATGAATCCTATGCCATTTGTTGTTCGGACTTGCTGATCAAGGATGAACCTTTAGACAATATTGTACATGGTGACACACTCGGTGACGGGAAAACTTTTGATGGACACCCAAACATGAAATTTCACTACATGATGGCAAATCCGCCTTTTGGTGTGGAATGGAAACCACAGAAAAACTGGGTGGATAAAGAATATAAAAGTCTCGGGTTTACAGGACGGTTTGGGCCGGGCTTGCCAAGGATCAATGATGGAGCCTTACTCTTCCTTTTGCACATGATCTCTAAAATGCATCCTAAACCCGAAGCGGGCGGCGATGGTTCAAAGATTGCCATTGTATTTAACGGCTCACCGCTTTTTACGGGCGATGCCGGTTCGGGCGAAAGCAACATCAGGCGATGGATCATCGAAAACGATATGCTGGATACTGTGGTGGCACTTCCCAATCAACTCTTTTACAATACCGGTATTTATACCTATATCTGGTTAGTGACGAATAGGAAACCTGCTAAGCGTAAAGGAAAGATACAACTTATTGATGGTACAAAACATTACCGGAAAATGTCCAAAAGCCTTGGCGATAAGCGCAATGAACTTTCGGAGGAACACATTCAGGAGATCACCCGCTTGTATGGTGAGTTTGGGCATGATGCTGTTTCCAAATTCCTTTGTAAAAATAAGCCTGATGAAAAGATCGCCTCCAAGATTTTTGACAACCGTGAATTTGGATTCCTGAAAATGACCGTTGAGCGGCCACTGAGGCTAAACTTCCGGTTTAGTGAAAAAAGGATTAACAAGCTTTACGACGAGAAGGCATTTATATCAATGGCCATTTCATTAAAGCGAAAAAGCACTAAAGAAATTGAAAAAGAGGAAGCAGCCGGACGAAAGTTACAAAACTTGTTGATCGAATTTCTGACAAAACAGATTTCGGATAAAGTAATTTTGGACCGTGTTGTCTTCCGTGCTAAACTAAAAAAAGCATTCAAAGCAAACGGGTTAGAATTTGGTTCAGATATAGTTGCTACCATTGAACATGCACTTTCTGAAAAGGACCCCAAAGCAGAAATATGCCGCGACAAAAAAGGTAACCCTGAACCCGATTCCGATTTACGCGATACCGAACTGGTTCCTTTGCCCGAAGATATCCCATTACCTTTACCATTGGACTACGACAAAAAAGCTAAAAACGACAAGCTGCTTGAATTGGTAAAAGACCATTGCGAAGAATACCTTAAAAAAGAAGTTTTGCCACATGTAAACGATGCCTGGATTGACCATAAAAAAACCAAGGTTGGTTATGAAATACCGCTCAACCGCCATTTTTATGTATACGAGCCTCCAAGGCCATTGGATGAAATTGAAACGGATATTGAAAAGGTGGAAAAAGAGATTTTGGGAATGTTGAAAAGCTTGAAAATTGCATAATGAAAATCGTCAAACAATATCACAAATACCCAAAACTTAAATATAGCAATGATTGGCTACACAATTTTCCATTTGAATGGAAAACAAAACCAATTAAATTTTGTGTCAAACTAATCAATGACAAATCTGATTTCCAATCCAACGATTTTCCTTATTTAGGCTTAGAACATATTGAATCTTGGACTGGCAAGATGCGAGTTGATGAAGACGCAAAAGCAGACGGATCACTTAGTTTATTTCAATCCGAAGATGTTCTTTTTGGCAAATTGAGACCCTATTTAGCCAAGGTATATCATTCTAAATTTGATGGGCTTTGCTCAACAGAGGCTCT
>Ga0164315_10002114_pt1 | contig 15136 bp, 14 predicted proteins | sample GuaBasSedimGuay6_FD_113737 | JGI IMG/M metagenome (GOLD analysis project Ga0164315, IMG submission 113737) | Subseafloor sediment microbial communities from Guaymas Basin, Gulf of California, Mexico - Guay6, Core 4569-2, 0-3 cm | ecosystem: Environmental > Aquatic > Marine > Hydrothermal vents... | reverse complement strand
TCGGCCTTAGAGGGCAATCGCAGCTGTTCGGAAGCCACCTTACCAATTCGAACATTGCTTATGCCGATGGCCACAACGGGATTATCGCCCGCGTCCAGGGTGCGAGCAGCTGGTGTAACATTTCCATCGACCCGGAGTTGCTGGAACAGGTCGCAGCAACGCACCACTATGTGATTCCCGGCGGTGATGCGTCTCACGGCCTGCCCATCGAAGCGCAAAGCGCTTTGGTGAGCACGATATCCCGGGTAGCACGGTCGCAACATTTCGTCGAGCTCACCGATGCGCAGTTTGATGACGAGATCGCACTCACTGTACTGCGCGTGTTGAATCCATCTCAGAACAAAGGCAGCACGCGCCTGCCACAACATTACATCATCGTGCAGCGCATCGTTGAGTACATTCACACGCACTTTTCAGAGCGTATGGTAGTGACAGGCCTGTGCCAACTGGCCGGCGTCAGCGAGCGGAAATTGCAGTACACCTTCCTGGAGGCGACCGGCCTTACAGTGCGGCAATACCTGATGAGCTACCGCCTGCACCGGGCGCATGCGCTGCTGGCCGGGGGGAAAATCGCTCAAGTCAAGGATGCAGCGCAAGCCTTCGGTATCCCGCATACGGGGCGCTTCTCTCAATACTTCAAGTCAATGTTTGGCGACTCCCCCGGCCAGTTACTTTCCCAAGACAATACTTGACTGATTGGTGAAATTCAGCGACGTCATTCGCTCATCAATTTACGCAGCCCGCTTCGGTCTGACTTTGAGCAAGCAATCAAGTATTGTCCCCGGAATTACCCGTGGCAATAATCTGCGAATCGTGTAGCTTGACAGTCTAGGAAACCGCCAGAGAATAGGAATCTGCTCTCGGACAGGCTCCTGCGTATTGCCACGGGGGATGGATGCCTATCAATGAAACGCTACAGAGCATTGTGGTCGCCTGTCCGGATTGCGACCTGATCAACCAGGTTCCCGCCCTGGCGGCGGGTGAGTCCGCCGTCTGTGTGCGCTGCGAGGCCACCCTGTCGCGCAACCCGCCCAATACCATCAATCGCGGCATCGCACTGACCTTTACCGCGATCATGTTGTATGCGATCACCTGCACCTTCCCCTTCCTGTCTTTTGGCAAGGCGGGTATCGTGGCCCACACCAAACTGTTCAGCGGCATCATCGGCCTGTATGAGCAGGGCATGTATTTCCTGGCCGCGGTGGTGAGTTTCACCACGGTGGTGGTCCCGGTTTTCATCATGGGCGGCCTGTGTTACCTGCTGCTGCCCCTGCGCCGCGATATACGCCTGCCCGGCGCCGCCCGCGTACTGCGCTGGATACTGAACTTACAGCCCTGGAACATGGTGGAAATTTTCATGATCGGCATCATCGTGGCGGGTGTAAAACTGCAGAAAATGGCCGCTCTGGAACCGGGGCTGGGCGCCTGGGCATTTATGCTATTGATATTCGTGATGGCCGCCATTGGGGCATCCATTGAACCGCGGGTGTTGTGGGAACGCCTGGAGAGCGCACGTTGCCTGTAGCGAACCCTCCCCTCACCGCACAGCAGGCGCGGCAGGTATCCTGTATCGATTGTGGACTGTTGCTGCCAATAGACTCGGTAGAACCTACCTGCCAGCGCTGCGGGGCCGCCCTGCACTCGCGCCACACAAACAGCCTGAACCGCACCTGGGCGCTATTGATTAGCGACATAATTTTCTATATTCCCGCCAACCTGCTGCCCATTACACTGACCACGGCGGTGGGCAAGACGGAGGGCGACACCATTATGCAGGGCGTCATTTACTTCCTGTTCAGCGGCGATTGGCCCGTCGCCCTGGTGATTTTCACCGCGAGTATAATGGTGCCCATGCTTAAAATGGCTGCCCTGACCTACCTGCTGATCTCGGTGCAGCGGCACTCAAGTCACCGCCCACTGGACAGAGCAAAAATATACCGCATGGTTGAGTTCGTCGGTCGCTGGAGCATGATAGACGTCTTTGTGGTCACCATCATGGTGGCACTGGTACAGCTAGGTGCGCTGGCTTCCATACAGGCTGGCAGTGGCGCCATATTTTTCTGTGGGGTGGTCATAATAACAATGCTGGCGGCGGAGTCTTTCGACCCGCGCCTGATCTGGGATGAGTGTGGGGACGATGACTAACACAGATGCAAACTCGCTGACAGGCAACGCGCCGATCGCGGTAAAGAAAACACCGCGTGAACGGGGCTTTTCACCGATCTGGATCATACCCATAGTCGCACTGGTGATCGGTCTGTTCCTGGTCTACCGGGTCATCAGTGAAACAGGCCCCACCATAACCATCGGTTTCAAGACGGCGTCCGGTATCAAGGCGGGCAAGACCGTGGTCAAGTTCAAGGACGTGGAGGTGGGCGAGGTCACCGATGTGGATATCGATTCAGATCTTGCCGCGGTAACCATCACCGTCAGCATGAAAAATAACACCAGCCAGTACATGAACGACAAGACTCGGTTCTGGGTGGTGCAGCCGCAGATTTCCGCAGGTAGTATTTCCGGGCTGAGTACCCTGCTATCGGGTAACTATATCGGCATGGACCCGTCCACAGCGGGGAGTGAAACCAAAACCTTCACCGGCCTGGAACGACCACCGGTTATTCGCTCTGATGAAGCCGGCCGCGATTTCAAACTGCGCGCCAAAGAACTCGGCGGTCTCAATTTCGGCTCGCCGGTTTACTTCAGGCAACTCGCGGTGGGCAGTGTGGTGCAATACAAATCCCTGGATGACGGGGATATCGAGCTGGAAGTGTTCGTCAAGGAGCCTTACGACAAACACATCAACGCCGCCACCCGCTTCTGGAATGCCGGCGGTTTTGATGTCACGCTGAGTGCGGAAGGCCTGAAAATCAAGACCCAGTCTCTGGTAACCATTCTTAGCGGCGGCATCGCTTTTGATACGACGCAGGGTATTGGCGAGGATGCGTCAAAGTCGGTAACCGAGGGGCATGAGTTTCACCTGTATCCCAGCCGCACCGCGGGCCGCAAGAAAACCTATCGGGTAAAACGCAAGGTGATGTTCTACTTTGAGGACTCAGTGCGCGGCCTGTTGCCGGGGGCACCGGTGCAATTGCGCGGTTATAAAATCGGTGAAGTGCTGGATGTGAGCCTGGAGTTCAACCGCGAAAACGGCAGCTTCAGGATTCCCGTGCTGGCTGAGCTCGAGCCCGGACGGGTAAAAATAGCCGGCGCAACCGATTTCGAGAGCACCATAGAGCAATTGGTGGGCAACGGCATGCGCGCCAGCCTGGCATCGGGAAACCTGTTATTTGGCAAGCTGCTGGTCAGCCTGGATCTTTATCCGAACGAAACAGCGGTACAGGCGGATACATCCGGTACCTACCCGGTCATCCCCACCATCCGCGGCACCTTCGGAGAAATCGCCCATGACGCCCGGGCGCTGATCGAAGAACTGCGCCAGGCCGCGGGAACCATCAACGACTTCCTGGGATCGAAGGCGTTTCAGGGCAGCGTCGACGATCTTTCGGCAACCCTGGACCATATCCGGTTGATTTCAGCGCAAATCAATGAAAAAACCGCTCCGCAGATAACCGCGGTGCTGTCCGGGGCGGAGTCTACACTGGATGAGGCACGCGTGATGCTCGCCACCAACTCGACCGCACGCACGGAGATAAACCGTATGTTGCTGGAACTGGGCGATGCCGCGCGCTCCATCCGCTTGCTGGCGGACTATCTCGAGCAGCATCCTGAATCATTGATCAAAGGAAAGGACTAGCCACCGTGAGCATGTATCAAATTCGCCCGATTGGCGCCACCCTGGCGGCAGTTGTTCTGGCCATGGCGCTGGCCGCCTGCGGTCACAGCCCCGCCGTACAATTCTACAGCCTGCAGCCTGCAGCTGCGAATGCCACCGGCGCCCCGCTGGACCTGGCCTTGTCCATCGGCCCGGCGCAATTCCCCCGGGCACTGGCGCGCAGCCAGATCGTCACCCGGGCCGGCGGCAGCCGGGTCAACGTGGATGAGTATCATGTGTGGAGCGCTCCTCTGGAATACGAGTTCCTGCGCGTGCTGGGCGACGACATCGCCAGCGATACACAGTCGGACCGCATCGCCGTGTACCCCAAAGAGGCGGCGTTCAAGGTCGACTACCGCGTGACACTGGATGTCCTGCAGTTTGATGGTGTAGCCGGCGACAGCGTCACCCTGCGGGCACGCTGGGCGATAGCCCCCGCTACCGGGGACGCAATTGCCGTAGGCAGCTTCGAACAAACCGAGCCCGCCCATGCGGCGACAGAGGCGGACAACTACGACGCGCTGGTGTCAGCCCACAGCGCTCTCATTGGCGACCTGGGCAGGTTGATTAGCGCGAAATTGCGGGAACTGGTCAATCACCCCGAAGGAAGTAGTGCGCCAGGCCGGTACGCTCCAACAGCGCAAGCAGCAAGGTAAGCCCTCTTGCGTGGCGTTTTAATCGATGGACTGAATCCAGGAAAAGGGGTCTTCGGCGGTGCCATACTGTATAGCTGTCAGCTCATTGAAAAGGCGCCGGGCGACGGGCCCGGACTGGTTGTCATTCACCACATAGTCCCTGCCTTTGTATGCCAGCCTGCCCACCGGTGAAATCGCCGCTGCAGTGCCACAGCCGAACACTTCTGTAATCTCACCGGATTCTATTTCGCCCAGCACCGTGTTGATGTCCAGCCTCTCTTCTTTCACGGGATAGCCCAGTGTAGGCGCCAACCGGAGAATTGAATCCCGGGTGATCCCCGCCAGAATACTGCCTGACAGTGCCGGTGTCACGATGGTACCGTCCTTATAGGCGAAGCAGATATTCATGGCCCCCACTTCCTCCACGTAGCGACCCTCGATCGCATCCAGCCACAAGACCTGGGTATACCCCTTCCTGGCCACCTCCTCCCCCACAAACAGGCTCGCCGCATAGTTGCCGCCTGTCTTGGCTTCACCAATGCCGCCTATAACCGCTCTGCGGCAAACATCTGAGACATAAACCGAAACCGGATTGAAGCCCTCTTTGAAGTAAGGCCCCACCGGGCCGGCTATAATGAAGTGCATATACGAGGAGGCCGCCCCAAGGCCAAGCTTTGGCGTGCTTGCGAACATAGCAGGTCGGATATACAGCGACGCCCCGCTCTGGTCCGGCACCCAGGTCTGGTCGGCCTGAACCAGGGCCTTAATTGCTTTGAGGTGCAGATGTTCATCCACCCGGGGCATAACCAGTCTATCGGCGGACAAATTGAATCGCAGCACGTTCTGGTCCGGCCTGAACAGGTTTATCCCGCCGTCGGCTCGACGATAGGCTTTTAGTCCCTCGAATATCTCCTGCCCGTAGTGCAACACAGACGCCGCCGGGTGCAGTGTGAAGTTATGAAAGGGCTGTACGGCGGCATCGTGCCAACCGATATCGGCATCATACTGTTGCGTAAACATATGATCAGAGAATGCATTGCCAAAGCTCAGTTCCTGGGGGCATACGCCACGTTTATCGGCGGGCAATAATTCAACATTAAGAGACATAAATTCACCAAATTTTTCAATATCCGTATTTTCAAGGCCTTTGGGCCATTTGTCTATCCTACTTCTTGGCACAATCTACAATACGGGCCCGAGAGGGCTTACTTATCCGTTGGCTTGCCCACGGCCACAGGCCACTACTACCGCACCGTGGCGTGTTCACTGCCTTCACCGGTGTCATATATCGGCTATACTCCGGGTGAATAAATAACACTGCGGTAAATAATCACGAGGCATGACCGTCTCACTAACCAAAACTTGACAGCGCGCTTGAACAGACCCTATCCAGGGCACCGACTTATTGCCGAGTGTCACAAACATTGCCGAATGTTTCACTGGCAAGCCACAAGATAAGCAAATAAATACAGTGCCTTTGCCCTATAACAAGACTGAGGAAATGTAATGTCCGAAAAACCTGTTTTAATGGATGTTGAGCTGTCTGACAAATTCGACAAGGATGATAGCCGTATTTTCATCAGTGGCTCCCAGGCGCTGGCGCGCCTGGCCCTGATACAGCGGCAGGTGGACCAAAAGCACGGCCTGAATACCCGTGGCTATATCAGTGGCTATCGCGGCTCCCCCCTGGGCATGCTGGACAATACCCTGTGGCGTGAAAACGAGCGCATGGAAGAGGCCGGCGTGGTGTTCCAGCCCGGCGTCAATGAAGATCTGGCGGCAACCGCCGTCTGGGGCACCCAGCAACTGGATTCCTTTCCCGACCCCCTGGTCGATGGCGTCTACGCCATGTGGTACGGCAAGGGGCCCGGTGTGGACCGCTCGGGGGACGCGATGCGCCACGGCAACGCCTTCGGCACCCACAAGCACGGCGGCGTATTGGTTGTTATGGGTGACGATCACCCCGGTAAATCCTCCACTGTGACCAACCAGAGCGAACCCCTGTTGTCCGCCCTGAGTATACCCATACTGTATCCTTCCAACGTACAGGAAATTATCGAATTCGGCCTGCTGGGTTGGGCATTGTCCCGTTACTGCGGGTTGTGGGTGGGCTTGAAGACCGTCAACGAGACGGTGGAGCAAACCCAGACAGTCAGCATCCACACTGATAGTTTTTCCGTGGAACTGCCGGATCGCGGGCTGGATGCGGACAATGTGAATATCAAGTTCAGGGGCTTCAACCCCCAGGCGATGGAAGTCACAGTCAAGCGGGTGCGCCTGCCACAGGTGCACAAGTTTGTGCGAGCCAACAACATCAACAAACTGCGCATCGGCGGCAGCGGCGGACTCGGTATCGTGACCTCCGGCAAAACCTACTCCGACGTGATCCATGCCTTGAACATGCTGGGACTGGATGGTGCAGGGGGGAAGGAACTGGGCATAGCCGTTTACAAGGTCGGCTGTGTGTGGCCGCTGGAACCCGAGGGCCTGAAAGAATTCGCCCGGGGCCGGCCGGAACTGCTGTTTATCGAAGAAAAGTCCGCCATGCTGGAGCCCCAGGCGGCGCACTTGTTATTCAATGAGCCCGAGCGACCAAGGCTGGTGGGCAAAAAAGACGAACTGGGCAACACCCTGCTGCCCAGTGATGTACAACTGGAGCCCGATAGCCTGGCGAATCTCATCGTGGCGCGACTCGGCGTGCTGGGCGTGTCGCAGCCCGGTCTGCTCGAACGTCACAGCGAGTTGCAACAGAACCTGGCCGAAAATGTGCAATTTACCAATGCCGCTCCCGCCACGGTTATGCGTGTACCCTATTTCTGCTCCGGCTGCCCGCACAATACCTCCACCCGTGTGCCACAGGGCAGCCTGGCCATGGCCGGCATCGGCTGCCATGCCATGGCCATGATGAAACGCTCTGACACCCTGCTGCCCACCCACATGGGCGGCGAGGGCATGAACTGGGCCGGCGTCTCCGCCTTCAGCGGCACCAGCCACATGTTCCAGAACCTGGGTGACGGCACCTATTTCCACTCCGGGTTGATGGCTATTCGCGGCGCCGTCGCCTCCGGCGTAAATATCACCTACAAGATTCTCTACAATGACGCCGTGGCCATGACCGGTGGCCAGCCCATCGACGGCTCCCTCTCCGTGCACGAAATGGCGCGCCAGGTCGCCGCCGAGGGCACCAAACAGGTTGTGGTGGTATCGGATGATCCCGGCAAGTTCAGGGGTGCACTGCCGGCCGGTGTGGAAATTCACCCCCGGGAAGAGCTCGATTTGGTGCAGAAACAACTACGGGAAATATCCGGTACCACGGTGCTGATATACGAGCAGACCTGCGCCGCGGAGAAACGCCGCCGGCGCAAGCGAGGCACCTACCCCAACCCGCCCAAGCGCCTGTTTATCAATGATGCTGTGTGTGAAGGCTGTGGCGACTGCTCAGAGCAATCCACCTGCGTCTCCGTCCAGCCCAAAGAAACCGAATTCGGCATCAAGCGCCAGATAGCCCAGTCCAGTTGCAACAAGGACTACAGCTGCAACAACGGCTTCTGCCCGGCTTTTGTAACGGTACTGAATGCGGAACCGAAAAAGCCCAGCGGTGTGGTCCTTGATGGCGCGTTGTTCGAGCAGTTGCCAACACCGGCCACCACCGCTATCAGCCACGGGTCTATGGGCGTGATGATCGCAGGCATCGGCGGCACCGGTGTGATTACCGTGGGCGCTGTTATGGGCATGGCGGCACATATAGAGGGCAAGGCCTGCTCTATCTACGATATGACCGGCCTGAGCCAGAAGAACGGCTCAGTGTACTCACACCTGCGCATCGCCGAAAATCCCGAAGACCTGGACGTCCAGCGCATTGGCGCCAGCGAGGCAGACCTGGTGCTGGGCTTCGACCTGGTGGCGGCCCTGACCGGCGACGCGGCCCAGACCTACAACAAAGGCCGCACTCATATCATTGGCAACTCCGATGTGGTGCCCACGGTGGACTTCCAGTTCGATCGCGACCTGGTAATCAATCAACACCAGATAGAATCCACCATTATTGCCAGAACCGGTGCAGACAATGCTTACTTTGTAGACGCCACCGACCTGGCGCTGAAACTGTTGGGGGACACCATTGGCGCCAATATGTTCGTGGTGGGTTATGCTGCGCAACTGGAACTGTTACCGATATCGGTGGCGGCGCTGGAGAAAGCCATCGAGCTGAATGGCACCGCCGTCAAGTTCAACCTGACGGCGTTTGCCCTGGGTCGCCTGTTCGCCCACTCGCCACAGAGCATCACCGCTCTGTTGCCGGAATCCGCCGCACCCATCGGTGAGCAGAAGCTGCACGAACTGATCAACGCCCGCGCCGGTCACCTGCGCAACTTCCAGAACCAGGCCTGGGCAGACCGCTATATGGCCGTGGTGGAAAAGGTAAGGGTCGCCGAGGAGGCGGCCAGCGCCGGCTCCACGGACCTGACCCGGGCCGTGGCCACTAACCTGTCCAAGCTCATGTCCTACAAAGACGAGTACGAAGTCGCACGGCTCTATACGGACCCGGCCTTCAAGCAAAAACTGGATGAGCAGTTCGAGCCCGGCTACACCCTGAAATTCAACCTGGCGCCGCCCATGATCAGCCGCACCAATCCGTCTACCGGTTTGCCGATGAAGCGCGAATTCGGCGACTGGATATTGCAGGGCTTCCAGGTACTGGCCAAATTGAAGGGACTGCGCGGCACGCCCCTGGATATCTTCGGCTATAGCGCGGAGCGCAAGATGGAGCGCGGCCTGATTGGTGAGTATGAGGCATTGCTGGAGCAAATCCTGGCAGGGCTGTCCGCCGCCAAACTGGACTCCGCCATCGAACTGGCCCGGCTGCCGGACGACATTCGCGGCTATGGCTATGTAAAAGATAAGTTCCTGGTTGAGGTCAACACCAGAAAAGACGAATTACTGGCAGCCTTTGCCACCTGAGCAAAAGATCATTTTTGAGAGGAGAGCATGCACAATTTTCGTTCCCATAAAGTGACCATGGGCCACGATGGCATGCTGTACAGCCTGCCCAGCCGCGAAATCATCACCGGCAGCATCGAGTACATGGCCAACGGCCTGCCCTGGGACGGCATCATCTCAGCGGATTTCTTCGGCAAGGTCAAGCCGGACATCAGCATTTACGGCAATGCGGCCGAGATGTTGTGCATGGATCCCGCCGAGGTCATGATGGTGGCCTGCCACGCCCAGGACCTGGACGCGGCGCGCACGGCCGGCTTTCGTACCGCCTACGTCAATCGCCCCCTGGAATACGGCCCCGACCGGCCACCGGAGGCCAAGCCGGATCCCTATGACTACGACGCAGACAACTTTATAGAGCTGGCACAAATGTTGCGCGCTGACAAGGCGGCGGGAAATGTCTGAACGCCACGGCATTTCCCCGGCCGGCGAACCCGTAGACTTCCAGGGCTGCCTGGCGCGGGTCAATCCCACCGACGCATCCCTGCAGCAGTTATCACAACAAGCGGATGACACCCCGGTCATCATGTTGAACCTGCTGCGCTTTCGGCCCCGGGGAGATTCCACCATCTACAGCCTGTACGGCAAAGAGGCTGCACCGGAGGTGGCAAAGGTCGGCAGCTTTATCGGCTATTACGGCGCCGTGGTAACAGACCTGGACCCGGCGCTTGGTTTTGACGCCTCCTGGGACGCGGTGGTCATGCCAGTGTATCACCGGCGCGCCTCCTACCTGGCCCTGCAGCGCAGTTCTATCTATCAGTTGGCTATCCCCTATCGCTCCGCGGGCACCTCCCGCAGGACGCTGTACGTGCTGAGTGACGGTGATACCGTTTTCAAAGACACCCACAGCATCGCCGGGATGGATGCCAGCCGTAAACCCCTGCCCACCACAGCGGGTGACATCTATGTAATCGATGTGGTGCGCTTCGCGGGAGAACAGGGCCATGAGCAGTTTCGCCACTGGGCCAACACCGTGCTGCCCCTGCTGCGGGATGCCGGCGCCACACCGCTGCTGTCACTGCAACCGGAGGTGCCGGTACTCAGCGAGGAACACTGGGATCATTGCATCCTGACCCATTTCCCCTCCCTGGACGCCGTGACTACACTGTACAGCAGCACAGCCTGGCAACTATCCCTTGGCGCACGGCGCGACGCGCTGGAGAACTCGGTGACTGTGGCAAGCACCGGCATCCCCCTGCCCACCTAACGATTTCCGGGGACACAATACTTAATTCAATCGAGCAGGACTTTGTACCTGCGCGATCGAATTAAGTATTGTGTCCCCGGAATTACATGCCAAGAACAGGTTGAAGGGGGATCATGTGTTCCTCAGCTTTGTACTGGATTGGTAACATAAGCGACCCACTATCCAACGTGTGGGCATTGTTTAGCGAATTTGAATCCACCTGGAGCGAAAGTACCGATGGCACTACCGTGTTTCTCAAAGATACGGGGTGGGTGCCAATGATGTCGGCCTGATGACTGAGAGACATGGTAAATAATTCTGCGTAGCAGTCAGGGTGAAATATTAAGACTGATCGACGACAACCAGCGAGCGAAGAAATACAGCGAGTTCATCTTCTTCGACAATGCCCTGCGCTGCTGCAACTATTTTTTCTCCCAGTTGTTCCACGTCAAACTCTATATTAATGCCATTTAGCTTAAGAATAATTTGCATCGATGAATGAGCTGTAGGTTTATTGGCATCATGAAAGCAATGGCCAACTGCAATATAGCAGGCATAACAAGCGGCAAGATCAAAAATATCTCCGACGAGTCCATACGCGAGTCGGTTTTCTATCCTGCCAATCACAGCTTCGATCGACTTGTTGCGAGCCATTCCCTGCAGTTCTTCGGATGATATTACCCGTTCATGAATAGCGACAATTTGATCTGCCGTTAAGTAATGCACTACTTATCTTTCAGGTAATCGTTTACAGCCAGGGAAGCTTCGCCCAGAGAGGCCAGTGCCGCTTCTACTTCTTCAGTGGTGGCGGCAGTAAAATCCAACTTTTCGATAGCGCTCACCGGGACAAAGTAGCCCACAACATTGGAGCGATTGAGCACGGCTACTGGCTGAGAGCCAGCATTTTCCAGAACTTTTTTTGGCTCACGCAGTTCAGTTATAGAGATTGTTTTTTTTGACAGTAGAGTTTCCATGGGCTTCCACCTTCAAAACAGTTTGCATAGGCGGAATAATACACCTTTAAATGTGTATTTAAAAGTAATTATGCATGACCGATGCTAAAAAAATGGGTCCGGTAAACCCCCGGGCCGATTTTGAACTTGTCGAGGAATGATCTTATCCTGGCCAGATCGAATATTCTTCAGTCCGTTGCGCTTCACAAGGCTGGATGTAGTATTCGGCCGGCAACGGATACCTCCTCATAGGCCACCTCAAATCCTGTTTCCCCGGGCCTTCCCCACCAACAAGCCTGCTCATCGAGCTGGACATGCCAGTGGGTCTGCGCAGGTGTCTGGTCGGGCACCAGCACAGCGGGACAAACGTCCGGGGACACAATACTTAATTCATAAATATCGCGCTGGTACAACGCCCTACTCGGCTGAATTAAGTATTGTGTCCCCGGAAATATACACCGGCGATAACTACTTTGTTGCTCATCGATCTATACCTGTCCAATTCCCAGAATCTACACTGTATACCGGAAGGGGCCCCCTGCTTGTCCTGATTGGTAAAGCACTTATCCTAAAAGATACTGTCGTCTTGTCAGGTGCGCCGTTGCCGATGGCAAGCTGTGGAGTCCTGTTCTACAATGAATGCTGTTTGCGGACTACCGATACTACTGACCCATACGAGTGAAGAAATGAGACTATCCGGACTTATTCTGGCCATGCTTCTGTGTGTGATGCCAGGCATCATCCAGACCGCTGCAAAGAAAATCGGTTTGGTAGACGCGGGGCATGGCAAGGTCAGGCTGGAAATCATCGCACCCTAAAATGGGGACGCTACCCTTTTCCAGGGGAAAAGGGTAGCGTCCCTTTATCTTAGGGCTCAGTCCAACAAATTAATCCAGCGCGTGCATAACGCGCGCTGAACTCGGCGTATGTTTGGCCCCTGGTTTTTGGCCATCCGCGTCACAGGGCAGTACAAAGTCCGGATAATGATCTACAAAGTGCTGCTCCATCACCTTCGATATCAGTTCCATTTCTTCTGGGCCGACGCGAATCCAGCCATCGTACTTCGAATCGATTTCGAGAATGGCTATTTGCATGGTGGCAAAGACAAAGGTGAGCAATGTCAGTGAGCCTATCTGCACACGCCGCGCCACGTAGGGAAGAGTAAAGGTTGCAATGGACAATATTGCCACGGCGCTTACCCCCAGCATTAGCCAGGTGACAGCCCCTGGGACGGCGGGTCGAGTCTCTGCAATTCGCCGGCGCCGAGCATCAATACGATCCCGCTCCGTGGATATGATTACGCCGAAAGGCTGGCTGGTACGCGTGGCAGCCACGTCAGTCAGAACATCGGTGAGCAGGGCACCCCATTGAGATACTTCCGGCACTACCTCCATATTCGACTCTGCCATTATCGGCCACTCCAGATTAACGACAGCGCGCGCATAACATATCAAAGCGGACTGCCCAGTGATCGTATGTTCGTCATTGAGGTACTGAAGCAGCCTGAACTCACCCGCCACTCGCCCAGCTTCGTCACCGGCGCTTAGTTTGGCCCGATTGTAGGATGTGAAGACCTGCACCAACACGAAAGCCAGTAGAAGTGTTGTCAGGGCCAGGAGAGGCGATACCATGAGCTCCAGTTTCACCCCCTGCACTTCAGACTTGGCATATGGTCTCACCCGGGTGTTCGCAATAACCCCAACTATCACTGCCGCCGCTAGTACCAAAATAGTGACGATCATTGTTCCCCCTGGATTTCTAATTGCGAAGATATCCGTCAGCGCTGAGATAATGCGCCTCCGGAAACTCTATTTTGTTGAGAAATAAGGAATATTTCGCACTAGGCATAAAAGATCCCTCCGTGTTTGGTATGATTTTAAGCGCTTAAACCAAGCCATGCAAAACAAAAAGAGATTACGATGGGAGAAACTCTGCAGCGCGCGTTACACACATCCCCATAATACCGTGGATCCCAAAAAGGCGCCTCAATAGCTATCGTTAGATACAGCAATGAAGACGCGACATTTGTCGGTGAAGTCATTAATACCCGGGACACAATACTTAATTCAATCGTTCAGGACTTCGTACCTGCGCGATTGAATTAAGTATTGTGTCCCCGGAAATACCCCGGAGCTTAACCCTATGCGGCCAGCGTTGCCGAGGGAAGTTCGCCGAATAATGCGCGGTAATTCTGCGCAAAGCGGCTCAGATGGCTGAATCCGAGCGCCTGGGCTGTGTCTGTTACCGATGTCATGGCACTGTCGGCACGGAGAAGGCGGCTTTTGGCGGCATTGAGCCGGCTATACCGGATATATTGCACCGGCGTGACGCCCAGTACCTCTCGAAACGCTGTTTCCAGGGATCTCGTGCTCGTACCGGCAACCAGCGTCAGTGTTTCCATGCCCAGTGGTGATTCAAGATGCGCCTCGATGTAAGTTCGCGCCCGTTCCAGGTAGCGCAGGCGATTTTTGCGCCCCAGGGCTCCCCGCGCGGGCCCGGGGGAGCCGGCCATGACGAGGCTCAGCGTGGTGACAATATGCTCTTCTATCTCCTGCAGGCAAAGCGCGAGACCGGCCGGCTGCGACGTGGATTGAATGATCTCAAACACGCGGCGGGTGGCGCTTGTCAGGCTGGCTATCGTGGCATTATCCAGGCTGATCACAGAAGTCTCTGCAATCATCTGGTAAAGCTCCCTTTTATGTGCCGCGGCGTCCAGGGCCTGAGGGAGTCGCGACACAGGAATCGTTACAACCATCATCCGCAAGTTGCGCGGGGTACGGTAAAAGCACTCAGAGTGCTCAACCATCAGCCCGACGTCATTGGCGCCGAACTCACGGCCCTGGAAAACACCTCTGTCGCCCCGGTTTAAGGGCAGTACCAGCGCGACGTGATCGTCCGGCGCGATGCCTGAAACCGACATCCCCTGGCTGCAGTACTGGTCGGTAAACCTGAGATTCGACGAAGCGTACAAATCGAACCATGCCTTAAACTTGCCAGCCCCGACTTGTTGATAATCTGTGCGCCAGTCTTTATTCAGCCGCGACACCTCATTGAGCTCCATACATTCATCCGTGGTGAAGCGTTGCGGGGCGAGGAGGTCTTCCTTGTCTTTCATCATACGAGCAGCCCAGTGAATTTTGACGCGGGTAAAATAATAGCCTTATGTGCGTAATGTGTATCTTCGAGTTGGGAATTTGAGTCAATGTACGAAGCCAAACTAATTAGTGCGAACCCGTAAACTCCCGTTTTTGTCATCCCCTCGCAGGCGGGAATGACACTCCAGGGCAATATCGGAGTCCCCGGATGCGCACTAATTATATGACAGTGGAGTTTGGATTGGCTTATAAATCTATATCCAATTTACGCAGAAAGTTTGGTAAACTCGCCCAATAATGAACCCTGCATCCGATGACATTGTTACCCCCCCCGACGTCACTGTTAATGAGTGTGTGGAACTTGGCATTTTAGCGCAGGGTAATGGTTGGGACACCGATTACCGGCAGGTCACTTCGGGTAAGTTCGAATCCCGGCTCAAATTGTACGCATCTTCGAAGATCCGGCTTACCGAACACCGCTGTAATCAGAAAATGCTGGT